>Ga0181581_10001398_pt1 | contig 18723 bp, 19 predicted proteins | sample 071ome_22_FD_132433 | JGI IMG/M metagenome (GOLD analysis project Ga0181581, IMG submission 132433) | Coastal salt marsh microbial communities from the Groves Creek Marsh, Skidaway Island, Georgia - 071404AT metaG (megahit assembly) | ecosystem: Environmental > Aquatic > Marine > Intertidal... | reverse complement strand
TTCACCTCGCGAGTCGACGACCATGGACGCACCATCGAACACGAGCTCGTCTTGGCCTCCGACTTGGTTCACGTAGACGATGGCACAGTCGTTCTCACGAGCTCGTCGCGACAACATCTCGCGGCGTTCGTCGACTTTGCCGCCGTGGAAAGGTGACCCGTTGATGTTGACGTTGAGCTGCGCGCCACCTTTCGCCTGGGCGACGACCGGCCCCTCGTCGAACCAGACGTCTTCACAGATCGACAGGCCGACGGCGACACCGGCGATCTCGTTCAGGTGATAGGTGCCATCACCGGGATGAAAGGTGCGCTCTTCGTCGAACACGTCGTAATTGGGAAGGGTCCGCTTGTGGTACACGCTGCGGACCACACCGTGAGAACAGACCGCGGCTGCGTTGAAGAGAACGTCTCGTCCTGTTGCCGGGTCGACCTCACCGCTGCGATCGACGAAGCCCACCACAGCGACGCAGTCACCGGTCGACGACGCAATGTCGTCGAGAACGGCCCGGTTGTCCCGAACGAAACCAGGTTTCAAGACCAGATCTTCGGGTGGGTATCCCGTGACCGAGAGTTCTCCGAACACCACCAAGTCGCAACCTGCCTCGTCGGCGACTCGATAGGCCTCGAGAATTCGCTCGCGATTGCCGGCCAGATCCCCGACGATCGGATTCGACTGAGCCATCGCAAGTCGCAAGGTCGGCACAGGGCCCAGGCTAACGGTCGTTCCGTCGAGCGATTCGTTCGTCACCCGCACTGAGCAGGCCCGATACCGACGGCGCCCACGAGTCCTCGCCAGGTTCACACAGCGTTCACAATTGGGCAACGGAAGTGAAACGCCTCGCTGAGAGAGTGACGTCGCCCCATCAGCCCGAGCCGGACCCGAGCCGGACGATCATCCACGGAGGACCCCCAACGATGGCTTACCAAGCCGAGTACATCTGGATCGACGGCACCGAGCCGACACCACTTCTTCGTTCGAAGACCAAGATCCTTGCCGACGACGTGACCGAACCCCCGATCTGGGGCTTCGACGGTTCGTCGACCAACCAGGCGCCCGGCGACAAGTCGGACTGCGCTCTGCATCCGGTCTTCAGCTGCCCCGATCCCATCCGTGGCGGCAACAACATTCTCGTTCTCTGCGAGGTGATGCTCGCCCAGACCGGCAAGCCGCACGCCACCAACACCCGCGCCGCCTGTGCCAAAGCGGCCAAGAAGTACGCCTCCGACGAAATGATCTTCGGCATCGAGCAGGAGTACACCATGCTCCGCCCCGACGGCTCACCACTCGGCTTCCCGGTCGGCGGCTTCGCCGCTCCGCAGGGTCCGTACTACTGCGGAGTCGGCGCCGGACGAGTCGTTGGTCGCGAGATCATCGAGGAACACACGCAGGCATGCATGGATGCCGGCCTCATGATCGAAGGCACCAACGCCGAGGTCATGCCTGGTCAGTGGGAGTTCCAGATCGGAGCCGCCGACGCACTCACCGTGAGCGACCATCTCACCGTGGCACGCTGGTTGCTACATCGCATCGCCGAAGATTTCGACGTGGTGATCTCATTCGACGCCAAGCCGCAAAAGGGTGACTGGAACGGCGCCGGTGCGCACACCAACTTCTCGACCAAGGCCATGCGCAACGACAAGGACATGAAAGCCATCAAGGCTGCCTGCGAAGCGATCGGCAAGAAGGTTGACCTACACGTCAAGAACTACGGACACGACATCGAGAGCCGGCTCACCGGTGCTCACGAGACCGCCCCGTACAACAAGTTCAGTTATGGCGTGTCGAACCGTGGTGCGTCGATCCGTATCCCGTGGTCGGTCGAGAAGACTGGCAAGGGCTACGCCGAAGACCGTCGACCCAACGCCAACATGGACCCCTACACCGTGACTCGCCTCCTCGTCGAGACAGTCTGCGGAAGCTGAACTTCATCCAGAACTGCAGTGACGAGAGCCGGGGGTTCGCCCCCGGCTCTCGTGATTTTTCCGTCCACCCGGCAGACTGAAGGAATGAACATGCTCGATCAGCAGCGTGATTACGTGCTGCGAACCGTCGAAGAGCGCGGAGTGCGGCTGATCCGCCTGTGGTTCACCGACGTCCTCGGCAACTTGAAGAGCTTCGCCATCAGCCCGGCCGAGCTCGAGAACGCCCTCGAGGACGGTATGACCTTCGACGGTTCGTCCATCGATGGCTTCTCCCGAGTCCAGGAGAGCGACGTTCTCGCCATCCCCGACCCGAACACGTTCGTGACCCTTCCGTGGGCCGATGCCAAGGCGCCTGAGGCTCGCATCTTCTGCGACATCCACAATCTCGATGGCACACCTTTCGACGGCGACCCGCGTCAGGTGCTCCGACGCAATCTGCAACAGGCGCGTTCACACGGGTTCGACTTCTTGATCGCTCCCGACATCGAGTTCTTCTACTTCGCTCCACCGGAAGCCGGACAACCGCCGCGTGTACTCGACGAGGCATCATTCTTCGACCTCACCACCACCGACGTGACCGGCAGTCTGCGCAAGGAGACGATCCGAACACTCGAGACCCTGTCGATCCCCGTCGAGTATTCGTTCCATGAGGATGCTCCGTCACAACACGAGATCGACCTACGCCACACCGACGCTCTCACCATGGCCGACAGCGTGATGACCTTCCGCCTCGTCGTGAAAGAAGTCGCCGCCGCCCAAGGTGTGCATGCAACATTCATGCCGAAACCCCTCGAAGGTGTTCAGGGCAGTGGAATGCACCTTCACATGTCACTCTTCGACAACGACGGAAACGCCTTCTACGACGGTGGCGATCCCTACAACCTGTCGCCGGTGGCCAAGCACTTCATGGCCGGACTCCTCCACCACGCCGGTGAGATCACCGCCGTCACCAATCAGACGGTGAACAGCTACAAGCGTCTCGTTCCCGGATTCGAAGCTCCGGTGCACGTGTCATGGGCTCGCAACAATCGAAGCGGGCTGATTCGAGTACCGATTCCGAAGCGGGCCAACCCGTTGGCCACTCGCGTCGAGTACCGCTCGCCCGACCCGGCTTGCAATCCATATCTGGCCTTTTCGGTCATCTTGGCCGCTGGACTGCGCGGCATCGAGCAGAAATACGAGTTGCCGCCCGAAGCCGACGCCAACCTCTTCGAAATGGGCGACGATGCCCTCGAGAAGTTGGGTATCGACCAACTCCCCCAGTCGTTGTCGGACGCGCTCGAGGTGATGGAGGAATCGAGCCTGCTTCACGAGGCTCTCGGTGAGCACATCTTCGAATGGTTCGTCCGAAACAAACGCTCCGAGTGGCGTGGCTACAAGACGCAGGTGACACCCTTCGAACTCAACCGGTACTTGAGGTCACTCTGATCATGTCGAGCGACCTGATCGCTGTTTTCCCCGAGCCACCGCCGCCCGATCTGGCCCGCACGCTCGATCTGGCCGGCTACCGGTGGAAAGCGTTCTCGTCGGCCGACGACCTGTCGAAGGCCGGCATCGCCGAAAGCTGGATCGGAGCCATCGTGTGCGGCGACGTCGACCTCGAAGCCGCGTGGTCCTTCGCTCGAGTACTGCGCAAAAAGGAGTCGGTGATCGTGCCACTACTCCTATTGGTGACTGGTGCACAGCTCGACGAACTCACGCTGCGCGACGAATTGTTCGACGACTTCTGCTTGCAGCCGTTCCACCCCCGAGAACTCGAGGCGCGTCTGCGACACCTCTTTTCGTATTCCACCGCAGCGCCTCGCAGTGAGCTGGTCGACTACGAGGATCTCGTCCTCAATCTCGAGACCTATCAGGCCTCGGTCGACGGACGACCGCTCGATCTCACCTACATGGAGTACGAGTTGCTCAAGTTCCTCGTGCAAAACCCCGGCAAAGTGTTCACTCGCGAATTGTTGTTGTCGCGGGTGTGGGGTTACGACTACTACGGCGGTGCTCGAACCGTCGATGTTCACATTCGCCGACTGAGAGCCAAGTTGGGCGAGGAACACGCCAACCTCATCCAGACCGTCCGCAGTGTGGGGTATCGATTTGGCCAATCCCCCCGCTGGTCAGCCTGATCAATTTTCTGATCGAGGATCCGGCCGAGTTTCTGATCGAGAAATATCCACCCTATGGGTGAAGAATCCGCACCAGATCACCGAGTTCCACGCCGTCGAGGGTCGGGAGAAGTGTGAGTCGTCCGATCGACTCGGGCAAATGTGCCAGTTCGGGTGACACGTCGACCACATGCGGCACCGCGATCACCGAGCAACCGGCGGCGAGAGCCGAACGCACGCCGGTCGGTGAGTCCTCGATCGCAATGCAGTCGTCGGGCCTTACTCCGAGGCGTTCGGCGGCGAGCAAGTAGGGCTCCGGATGTGGTTTGCCGCGAGAGACCTCGTCTCCGGTGACCGAGGCCGTGAAGCTCTCAGTTGGCAAACACCTCACGACTTCGTCGGCGAATCGCTTCCACGACATGGTGACCAGAGCCGTGTCGATGGCCGAGTCGCGAACCTGCGCGAGCAACTCGCGTGCTCCCGGTCGCCACGGCACCTCGGCCCGTACCCGTGCCACGACCCTGTCGAGCAACATCTCGACGATCTCGGTCGGCGTCCGATCCACACCACCGTGCTCGCGGATGTAGGCACCTGAATCGAGGAGATCGGAGCCCACGAGAGCCTTGGCATGGGCGTGACTCCATGTACCACCGTGCATCTCGACGATCTCGAACTCGGCGTCGATCCAGTACGGCTCGGTGTCGACGAGGGTTCCATCCATGTCCCACAAGACGGCGGCCGGGGCTGCAGTGAACGACATGCTGCTCAATGAGGCTCGTCGAGACGCTGAATTCGTCGACTTTCGATGGTGTGCCGACGTAACACATCGTCAAGTCGCGGATCGACGATGAGACCGTCGCGAACCACCGAACGACCATGAACGATCGTGTGATGTGCGCCGATCGGACCACAACGCAACCACGCCTCGATCGGATCGGCGAGCGCACCAGCGAACTGGGGTCCGGTGAGTCGCCACACGGCAAGGTCACCGACTGCGCCGACGGTCAGTTCACCGATCTCACCCTCGCGTCCGAGGCACCCAGCACCTCCTCGGGTCGCCACCTCGAGCGCCATCCGTGCCGTTCCCGCCGCCGCACCATCGCGGAGCTTGGCGAGCAACATCGCCTGACGCGCCTCCAACCACAGCGATGCCGAATCGGCCGACGACGATCCGTCGACGCCCAGTCCGACCTTGGCTCCGGCCTGACGCAGAGAAACGACCGGGGAGATGCCAGAAGCCAGGATGAGATTGCTGCTCGGACAGTGGGCCACACCGACACCGGCCGCGCCCAGACGCCGCACTTCGTCGTCGTTCGGCATCACGCAATGCGCCACCCACGTGCGATCGGTGCACCAACCCGTTCGCTCGAGGTACTCCATGGGCCGACACCCGAACGTGGCCAACGAGAACTCGTCGTCCTCGGCGTTCTCGGCGAAGTGCGTGTGGAGACGTACATCGAGCTTCTCAGCGAGTTCGGCCGACCGCACCATGAGCTCTTCGGTGACACTGAAAGGCGAACACGGCGCCAGCGCGATCCGAACCATCGCGCCGTGTGAACGATCGTGATGGCGTCGAACGGCTTCGTCACTGGCCGCAAGGATTTCGTCGTCGTCGGCCACGACATCGTCGGGCGGTAGACCCCCATCCTTTTCCGACAACGACATGGAGCCTCGAGTCGGATGGAAACGCACCCCGAGGTCGCGAGCCGCTGCGATCTCGGCACTCAACAGATCACCAGCCCCTCTCGGGTGCAGATACAGATGATCGGTGCTGGTCGTACAGCCCGACAGGGCGAGTTCGGCCAAACCGACGAACGTGCTCACGTACACAGACTCCTCGTCGATACCGCGCCACAGTGGGTAGAGCGACTGGAGCCAACCGAACAACGGCTTGTCGGTCATGGGCGGAAATGCACGGGTGAGGTTCTGATAGATGTGGTGATGGGTGTTGACGAGCCCAGGTGTCACCAGACAGTCGGTCGCATCGATCACGTCACGAGACGTCGGTGGTTCTTGGGTCGAGGAACCGACGGCCGACACCAGACCGTTGGTCACAGCCACCCAGCCCCCCGCCAATTCGCGCCGTTGGTCGTCCATCGTCGCCACGAGTCGAGCATTGCGCACGAGGAGATCGGCGGTCTCAGGAAAGGTCATGTGGGTTGCTCCAATGCGTCGAATACGGCTCGTACGTCATCGATCGTCGTTCGAGGATTGACGATACAAAGACGCAGAACGGTCTCGCCTCGCCAGGTGGTGGGGACGACGAACGAATGACCGGTGGCCAATTCGTGATCGCTCCAGGCGGCGTACTGCTCAGAACTCCAACCGAGGCGCCGAAACACGATCACGGTCAGATCGGACTCGAGAACGAGTTCGAGATCGGGTCGTCGACGTACTTCATCAACGGCCTGACGCGCCACATCGAGAGTCATCTCCATAGCGTCGGTGTACGCGCATGTTCCGTGAGTGGCGAGGCTGAACCACACTGGTAGACCGCGCGCCCGGCGTGACAGATGATGGGCCATGTCGGCCGGATTCATCTCGAGCCACGGTCCGCTTTCGCTCTCACCACCGTGCAACACGTCGAGATATTCGGCGTGCTGGGTGTGCGCCCGGCGGCCATCGTGAACGTTGCGATAGACGAGCGCACAGCAGTCGAACGGCCCGAACAGCCACTTGTGGGGATCGACGATGAAACTGTCGGCCCGCTCAATTCCGACGAATAGCTCGCGAACCGAAGGTGCACACAACGCGGCGAGTCCGTACGCGCCGTCGACGTGGAACCAGATTCCTTCGCGCTCACAGACGTCAGCCACACCCCGAAGGTCGTCGATCACGCCGACATTGGTCGTGCCGCCAGTTGCAACTACTGCGAAGACACGATCACGATCATCCTGACTCAGCGCGTCAATAGTCGAACGAAGCGCAGAACCGAGGAGTCGACCGCGTTCGTCGACGGGGACGTCGAATACATCGGCGTCCATGGCCCGCGCCGCCTGCACCACCGAAGAATGCGCACTTCTCGATGCGAGAATCGCCCCGCGTGTGCGGTCATGACGACCCTCGGTCCGCGTTCGCCAACGATGTCGTGCCGCAATGAGTCCCGACAGATTCCCTGACGTGCCTCCGCTCACGAAGACGCCGCCGGCCGACTCGGGGAAGCCCGCCAGGTCGGCGAGCCAACGCAGAGCCTGATTCTCGGCGTACACCGCACCGGAGGCTTCGAGCCACGAACCGGTGTAGATGCTGCTGGCCGACACCACCATGTCGAAGATGACCGAGGCTTCGGTGGGCGCACCAGGAATGAAGGCGAAGAACCGCGGATGATCGACCGAGATGCAAGCCGGTGCCAACACGTCGACGAACAATTGCAGCGCCTTGTCGCCGCCGATTCCATCGGGAGTGATCGTCTCGCCCACCGCAGCGTGCAGTTCCTCATACGACTTCGGAGCGTCGAGTGGAACCGGATCCATCCGAACTCGTTCGAGGGCGTAGTCGAGAGCGTGATCGGCGAGGCGGGCGATGGATGGATCGTGGCGGTGCACGACACTCAGCCTCTCACGAAGAATGGACGTCGACGGATGACGCCGGTCGTCAGACGTTCAGGTCGAGGAGCTCGCTGCCCTCGTGGCGCTCCTCGCCGTCCTTCCAGAGAAGATGGCCGAGTAGAGCGGCAAGGCCCACCGAACTCAGGCCGACGATCACCGGAAAGGCGAACAGAACGATCACGAGAACAATGGCACCGGGCACGACGTCAGCCTACTTTCGGGACTTCTTGCCAGTCGACTTCTTCGCCGCTGACTTTTTGCCCGCTGACTTCGCCGCGACGAGCGGCTTGTAGGCCCAGGCCTCGATCTCCACGGCGCCACCGAACGGCAGCGCCGCCACTCCGATGGTGGAGCGGGCCGGACGAGAGTTGCCGAACCCGGCGACGTACGCCTCGTTGAACGTGGCGAAAGTGTCCATGTCGGTGAGGAAGCACAAGGTCTTCGACACGTCCGACAGCGATGCTCCGACCGACTTCAACTGCGCCTTCAGATTGACGACTGCTTGCGCGGTCTGGGCTGCCACACCACCGGACACGAGTGCACCGTCGGCGATTCCGAGCTGACCCGACACGATGATCCAGTCTCCGGCGCGCACCACCGGGGTGTACGGCCCGAGCGGCTTGGCCGGTGATTTCTTCGCCGGTGACTTCTTCACAGATGATTTCTTCGCCATGGTCTCACGCTAGCGGTCGGCGACGTCACGCTCGCTCGGCCACCGGGCCGGCCAACCATCGAACCTCCACACCGCCGAGGCCACAGCGACGAACACCGCGTCGCTCCCGTTGATCGGCTCGGCGTCGTCGTCGACGATCTCGACGCGAACGTCGGGCATATCGGACGCCCGGACCACTCCGAACGAGCGAATCGTGAGATCGTGCACCACGCCTGACTCGTCCACAGCCAAGCCTTCCGATCTCACCCAGCCGAGGGCCATGTGCGCTGCGCCGACACAGTAGGAATGAAGAACGGTCCGATCGAGTACCCGTCCACACCGCACTTTCACGTGGATTGCGTCGTCGTCGACACGAGCCCACGCCTCAGCTCCTTCCGGTGACGTCACATGGTCCCAGGGTTCATCTGACAACGACGAGCGAAGTACGGCAATTTCGGCCCAGACGGCGGCGCGCCGTTCCAGTGTGCTGGGTGGCCCAGGAACGTCCACCACTTGCACCTCCCAGTCAGGAGCAACGGAACGCACCAGATCGGCCACACCTTCGGTGCGTCGCACCACGATCGTTCCGGATCCGTCGCCGCGGACTCCGGCGGCGAGCACTGGTCGCTTCGCGCCGTGCCGAACCACGTCTTCGCGCGACAGCACGACGCGCATCGGTCGCTGATTCTCGTCGGCCAGTCGTCGGGCCTCGTCTCGCAACCACCGTGCCTTGTCTCCGAAAGCACCTCCGTTTTCCGTGGGACCAAAGGGCTCACCTCCTGGTCGGCACCACACCGCATCTGGTTCGAGGTAGGCCGGCTCGACCCACGTGGTCGACAAGGTGCGCACGAACTCTCCGGTCGGCGGCTCGATCGGCCAGTTGATACCGAGGGTCGACCGGCGTCCCTGAACAACACCCGCCCGCTGACGAGCCTCAGTGATGTTCGATGCGACGCTCCACGTTCCGTCCGGTGCAAGAACGGCCACCCATGCATCCTCGGGAGCAGTGTCTTCGGCGAACCCACCTTCACCGAGTGCGACTCGCGGCGACACCACCTGCGCCGACCGTCCTTCGATCGATGCTCGCTGATTGGCCGACTCTTCGTCTCGCGGGAAATCGTCATGTTCGCCAGACGCCACCATCACCGCGGCGTCGAGAATCGTCTGCCACCCCGTGCATCGACAGAGATGCGCAGTGAGGCTCGACGCGATGTCGGAACGAACGGCGCTCTGATGACGTTCAGCCGCCAAACGCATCACGATGCCTGGAGTGCAGAACCCGCATTGACTGCCACCCGATGCACACAGGGCATCGGCCCATCGATCTCGAACACCTGCGTCGAGACCGTCGAGGGTGGTGACGCGTCGACCCGAGACTCGAGCCACTGGCGTCACACAACTCACACGTGGCTCACCGTCGACCCACACCGTGCAACAGCCGCACTGACCTTGCGGTGCGCAACCATCCTTGGCCGAACGCACACCCAGCTCGTCGCGCAAAGCGGCGAGCAAAGTGATCGAACTCGATACCGACACCGGTCGACCGTCGAGCTCGAATTCCACGACTGATTCCCGAGGCGTCATCCCTCTATGTCACACGCTGAGGACCGTTCACCACAAGACGACACGGGATATCGTCCGCCACGTGACCCGCGAACTTCGCCTTTTGTCCCGTCGGGGTCTACTTCGTCTCGGCACGTCGGCTGTGATCGGGGTTCCGATGGCATCTCTGATCGCCGCCTGTGGTGATTCCGACCGAACCGATGAATCGGGTGGTGACGACGGAGGACTTCCTGCCGAGGCGATTCTCGCCGCGCGCTGGATCCCGACCGAACTCGGCCCGGGCCATCAACGACTTCCACTGTCGATCGGCGACGCTTCTGGACTCACCCAAGATGGTCCCGAGCGTCTCGACGCCAAGATCGTGTCTCTCAAGGACGATTCGGTCGTCGTCGAGAGAATCTCGGCCGAGCGCCGATCTCTCGGTGAGGGAACGATTCCGTTCTGGACGTTCCATTCGTTTCTCGAACGACCTGGTTTCTACGGGCTCGTCGTGGAAGGTGGTCCGGACGAGGGTGCCGCGTTCCAGATTCAAGATGTAGCCGACTTGTCGGTCGATCGCGTCGGAGACACACTCACCGCTTTCGACACCCCTACCTTCGACGACTCTCGCGGTGTGGAGGTGGTGTGCACGCGCCAACCTGAACCGTGCCCCTTCCACGACGTCACGTTGACCGAAGCTCTCTCTTCTGGTCGTCCGGTCGTGTACTTGGTGGGAACACCGGCTCACTGTCAGACCGGTGTGTGTGGGCCGGTCCTCGAGCAGATGATCGAACTGGCGACCGATCTCGGTGACACAGCTGTGTTCGTGCACGCCGACGTCTACGCCGACCGAGCAGCCACCGAAGTGGCACCGGCTGTGCGCGCCGCTCGACTCACGTTCGAGCCGACGGTGTTCGTGACCGATGCGTCAGGTGTTGTGATCGATCGCCTCGACGCCGTCTGGGACGCCGGCGAACTACGCGAACTGCTCAGCTGAACGACTGGCCACAACCGCACGTGCGGGTGGCGTTCGGGTTCGTGATGTTGAACCCAGCCTGATTCAAGCCGTCCTTGTAGTCGAGAGTCGCACCTTCGAGGAGTTGAGCCGAAGCCGGATCGACGATCACGCGCACGGCTTCGCCGAACGTGGCTTCGATGTCGTCTGAGGCAACGTCACCGTCGAAGAACATCTCGTAGGAGAAACCACTGCACCCGCCCGGACGAACGGCCACTCGCAGTGCAAGTTCGTTCGCACCCTCGGCCTCGAGCAATTCCTTGACCTTCACGGTTGCTGAATCGGTCAGAGTGATCACGTCGTCTCTCCTCTTTCGAACGGCGAATGAGACGGGGCTCATCCGGCCGGGATTGGACCCGACCAGGGCATTTTACTGGTCCCGTCGCCATCTCGACAGTCGACAGCCACCGGTACCCTTGACTCATGGAGCCCGAGAACGTGACTCCGCCTCTCGTTTCAGCGGCGGTCGTTCCACCGTCGGTCGACGACGTCACCGATCTCTTGCGTGCCGTGATCGATCCCGAACTGGGCTCCGACGTGGTCGATCTCGGGATGGCGTCGTGTCGCTCGATCTCGTCCGACGGATTCGTCGTGGTCGACGTCAAGCTCACGATCGGAGGGTGCCCCCTCCGGGCTCAGATCAAAAAGGACATCGAGACGAGAGTCGCCACCCACCCCGGGGTACGTGGGGTCAAGATCGAGTGGGGCGAGATGACGAGCGAGGAACGCTCGGCCACCATGGCCAAGGCTCGCTGGAACGCCCGGGAGAAAGCCCCCGACACGGCCATCCCGGCAACGACCCGAGTCCTTGCCGTGTCATCGGGGAAAGGCGGCGTCGGCAAGAGCTCGGTCACCGTCAATCTGGCTGCGGCCATCGCAGCCCAGGGCTACACAGTCGGTGTCCTCGACGCCGACATCTGGGGTTTCTCGGTTCCGCGAATGCTCGGCCTCGATCAGCGTCTCGAAGCCGAAGCCGATCCCGACACCGGTCGTCCCAGAATCCGACCGAACACCCGAGTCGTGGGTGACGGACTCCTGAAGGTGGTGTCCACCGGTTTCCTCGTCGACGACGAGGGAACGGCGTTGATGTGGCGTGGACTCATGCTCACCAAGGCCCTCGAACAGTTCTTGCGCGACGTCGCCTGGGGCGAACTCGACTATCTGGTGATCGACATGCCCCCCGGTACCGGCGATGTGCAAATGGGACTCGCCCGCATGCTGCCCCGAACCGACATGATCATCGTGACCACTCCAGCCGTCAGTGCACAAAAGGTCGCTATCCGCGCCGCTGACATGGCACGTCGATCGTTCCTACGCATCGCCGGTGTGATCGAGAACATGAGCGAATTCGTGTGCGACCACGGTGAGCGCTATCCGCTCTTTGGCCGCGGCGGCGGTCAGGCACTGGCCGACGAGATCGGCGTCCCACTGCTCGGACAGATTCCCCTCGAACCACACGTGGCAGCGGGATCGGATAGCGGCGAACCAGTGGCCGTGGCCGGGTCCGGACCGGCCGCCGTCGCCTTCCGGTCCATCGCTCACCAACTCGTGACCGAGACGATTCCCCCGGTGCAGATGTCGCAATGTTCGGCCCGTCGAGCCGACGATGCCGATCAACGAGGATTCACCGAGGTGTCGGTAGGGGCCGACGGTGTGGTGATCGAATCGGTGACGCCCGTGTCACTTCGGGGTGGACAGTAGATACCCCCTAGGGTATAGTGGGGCCACCGAACAGGAGGCGTCATGCAACTTCCCGACGAGACCATCGACGATCTGACCCGCCGACTCCGGCGAATCGAAGGTCAGGTTCGTGGCATTCAGCAAATGCTCACCGAGAGCCGTGAATGTCGCGACATCGTGGCCCAGGTGTCGGCGGCCAGTAAAGCTCTCGATCAGGTGGGCTTCAAATTGTTGGCGACGGGCCTTAGCCACTGTCTGGCCGATCCAGTCGAGGCGTCCAAGAACGGCTTCGATCTCGCCGAGGTGGAAAAGCTGTTTCTCAAACTGGCGTGACCACGCCTGTCTCACGCACGCACACATCCGGAAAGGTCCCGACATGGCACTACATCTCAGTCAGCACTACCTCGAATGTCTTTCACACGCCTCGTACGTGGTGGCCGACACCAACAGTCGAATCGCCGCTGTCGTCGACCCGCAACGCGACATATCGGCGTATCTCACCGAGGCCGAGGAAAACGGTTTCACGATCAAGTACGTCGTCGAGACTCACTTTCATGCCGACTTCTTGTCAGGTCACCTTGAACTCGCCGAAGCGACCGGAGCCGAGATCGTCTTTGGTGCCCAGGCCGCCGGTCGAACCGACTTCCCCATCACGGCACTCGCTCACGGTGCAGTGCTGATTCTTGGCGATTCCGAGTCTCATGCCCGACTCGAAATCCTCGAGACACCAGGGCACACCCCCGAGTCGATCTCGGTCGTCGTGCGTGAGAACGCCTCGTCCATTCCACACGCCGTGTTCACCGGTGACACGTTGTTCATCGGCGACGTCGGACGACCCGATCTACTGGCCGCTGTCGGCCACACCGCCGAGGACCTCGGCCGCATGCTGTACCACTCGCTACGCGAGAGACTCCTGACGCTGCCCGACTCGACATTGGTGTACCCGGCCCACGGAGCCGGCAGCGCATGCGGGAAAAATCTCTCGACCAACACCGTGAGTTCGATCGGCGAACAGCGAGCCACCAACTATGCGCTTGCTCCGATGTCGGAGGATCAGTTCGTCGCTACTGTCACCGAAGGCCAGTCGACGGCTCCCCTGTACTTCTTGCATGCAGCCACCACCAATCGCAAGGCCCGCGACACTTTCGACGAGGAAGCACCACTGACCGGTTTGTCGATGACCGACGTCGTCGCGGCCCGCACATCTGGCGCCGCGATCGTCGACACTCGTGACGACGGCGACTTCGCGCTCGGTCATCTCCGAGGTTCGATCAATGTCGGACTCGGCGGACGTTTCGCCGAGTTCACGGGCGAAGTCGTCACGGCTGGCACGCCCATCGTGATCGTCGCCGAGCCCGGCAAAGAACGCGAGGCCACAACTCGGCTCGCCCGGATCGGGTTCGACAACGTGGTCGGTTACCTCGATGATCCGGTCAAGGCCTTTCTCGAGAATCCGGATGAGGTTCAGATCGCGTCCCGCCTCACGGCACACGACTTCGGGGCCCGCCGCGACTCGATCGAAGGTCTTCAACTGGTCGACGTTCGCAACCCTGGCGAGTTCAAACTCGGCACCATCGACGGTGCTCGGCACATCGAGATGGCCGGCCTCACTCGACGCCTCGACGAACTCGACCCGACGCGCCCCACTGTCGTGTTCTGCGCCGGCGGCTATCGCTCGTCGATAGCGGCCAGCACCCTTCGAGCCAATGGTTTCGACGACGTGAGCGACATCTTGGGCGGCTACAACGCCTGGTCGGCCCTCGTCGACGCCTGAGCGGAGTCGATCAACGTTCAGGGATCGAGTCGTAGCCGTCGTCACCTGGCATGAGCAATGCGGTGATACGACCGTCGTCAGCCCACACGACCTTCGGAAGGATGCGCGGCGGTGTTCCGAGGGCACGCGCCGCCTCCATCACGTCGTCGACGGATCGATGCTCGGCGAGGAACCGAAGATTGGCCGTGGTCGGCGGAAGCATCAGTAATTCACCGCTCGCCGCTCGATCGAGAGCGACCGACGGTTCGACCCACAGGCTGTCGACCGTTTCGATGTCGTCGTGCAACGGATCCTGATCGGCAGGCATGGCGGCCACGTAGAAGCGAGTGTCGAACCGACGTACCTCGCCGAAAGGAGTGACCCAATGGGCCACCCACGAGAGATCGTCGAGGCGCGGCGTGAGTCCCTCGATTTCGAGCACACTCGTCAAGGTGCGCTCCCCGGCATGAACCATGTGTCGGTAGCCAGTGAAACGTTTCGCCACCTCTGCGTCGTCGAACCGCACTGTGCATCCCGATCGATCACAGGCGAGTAGTACCCCTGCTTCTTCGAAGCACTCTCGAATCGACGCCATCGCGAACGCCGTGTTCGTCGACGACGTGTCACCGACTGAATCGACTTCGTCGACGGCACCGCCGGGGAACACGTACATACCTCCGGCAAAGGCAGCCTTCGTAGTTCGTCTCATCATGAACACTTCGAGTGGACCGTTCGCTTGACGAACGAGCATCACGGTGGCCGCCGGACGGATGGACACACTCGCTGGATCGAAATCCTTGGAGCCGCTCACGGCCTCACCCTAGGAGCGAGGCGCTCAACTCACGAAAATGTCGCAAAACATCACAGTCACATGTGGCGACCTGGGGATCGAGCGGATTAGATGAGCAAGCGTGACGTACCGGATTCTTCTCGTCGAGGACGATCAGTCGATCAGAACGGTGATGGCCACGGCCTTCGGGCACGACGGCCACCACGTGATCGAGGCCGACTCCGGTGAGACCGGGATCGCCCTCGCCGCTTCCGAAGAACCCGACCTCGCCGTGATCGACCTTCGACTTCCCGGCATGGACGGGATCGAAGTCGTTCAACGACTCCGGCTGCAGTACGACATCCCGCTCGTGATCCTCACTGCCTTCAGTGACAGCAACGACGTCATCCGCGCCCTCGAAGCCGGGGCCGACGACTTCTTGTCGAAACCCATCGAACTGAAGGAACTTCGCGCCCGGTTGGCCGCCCTCATGCGTCGGATCGAGGGCGCATCGAGCGACGAACCGATCCAAAATCTCGAGCGCGCCGGTTTCTCCATCAATTTCGACACCGGTGAGGTGTCGTACGACGGACAGGAACTCCACCTCACCAAGACCGAATTCAGAGTCCTGGGCGAACTTCTGATCGCCAGCGGTCGCATCTTGTCGAAAGCCGACCTGCTCGAACAAGTGTGGGGATACGACTATCTCGGCGAAACCCGTCTCGTCGACACCCAGATCTACCGGTTGCGCGCCAAACTGACTGTCGTCGGTGCATCCGATCTGCTCGTCACCGTTCGTGGACGAGGCTTCCGCATCGTCGACCCGTCGGATTGAACGGTGAGTCGTGAACGTCAGTGAGCGGGTGTCGCTACGCGGCAAGGCCGTGATCATCGGCGGACTCGTCGGTCTCGCCATCTCACTTGTCGCATCGGGAATCACCTGGTCGAGTGCACAGTCGTACCTGCTCAGCCAACGAGAGTCCGCTGCACAACAGCAGTCCTTCGTTCACGCCGAACTGGTGGCGCGTGCGATCCTCGCCGGCGAGGAACCAGCTGACGCTCTCACGTCGATTCCCACGATCAACCCGTCGTACCGGGCGCTCATGAAGGTCGACGACGAGTGGCTGTCTTTGAGCGCTGGAATCGGTGTGGGCAACGTGCCATCCGATCTTCTCGGTCGTGCCGAGATCGGTGAACCCGCCGATCAAAGAAGCCTGCTGAACGGCCGGCCCGCCTATTTCGTGACCTTTCCTATGACGATCGGAACCGATCGGCAGCTCGCTTACGTCGGTGTCTCGTCGCTGTCGGAAATCCAGGACACCGTCAACGCCATTCGACGCGCTCTGCTCATCGGAGTGTTCATCAGTTCGATCGGAGGTGCACTCATCGGCTTCTGGTTGTCCCGCCGAGTGATGGAACCACTGAAAGAGATCAGCACGACATCGGTCGACCTGAGTTCCGGTGATCTCGAGGCTCGGGTTCGGATTCCGCGAGAACCAGATCTCGCGCGTATCTCGCATTCCTTCAACCAGATGGCCGAATCACTCCAGCATCGGCTCGAAGCCGAATCACGTTTCGCAGCCCAAGCCGCTCATGAACTCCGGTCTCCTCTCACCGCTCTGCGGGGCACCGCTGACATCCTTCAGATGCACAAAGACACTCTTCCTTCGGATCTCGGTGGCCTCGTCGACAACCTCGGTACCGAGGTCTCGGAGTTCGAGCGAATGCTCGAGGACCTCCTCGTTCTCGGCCGACAGTCATCGGGTTCCGACCGTGCCAACCTCACGATTCGTCAAGCCGACACACTGTTCGTCGCCATCATGAAGAACTTCGATCTTCCTCCTCATGTCTTCATGACCGATCTCGATCTCTCACAGATCAGCGTGTGTGTCGACGTGACCCGTCTGAAGCACGTGTTCGGCAACCTCATCAACAATGCGGCGCTGTACGCCGGAGGGGTCACTGCTCTACGAGTCGGCCTGAATGATCGTGATGGGCTTCAACCGCGTCTCGTGATCGACATCGACGACGACGGACCCGGAATCAGCGAAAGCGAACGAGAGTCGATTCTCGAACCTTTCACCCGCGGACGACGCTCGCAGGGCCTGCCGGGTTCCGGACTCGGTCTCTCCATCGCCGATGGACACCTCCGCTCCATGGGATCGCGGCTGAACATCTCGTCGAGTCCGAGCGGAGGAGCGCGATTCTCCTTCGAACTCGACGTGGTCGAAGAGGACGAAGACTGATGAAAATCACCCGTCTCACCACTCCCGCTGCCGCCCTCGTCGTTTCGATGCTCCTTGCGTCGTGCAGCTTCGGAACCGAGTCGTCGGCCAACAGGCTCGGCGACGATCGCCGTATCGAAGTCGGCGGACCCGACGACGGCATCTCGCGACCGGTCGAGCCGATCATCGTCTATCTGATTCGCGGCGACGAAGTGGTGAGTCGCCCGCGACTGTCGCTCTCACCACTCAATCCACAGTCGATCATCGACTCGCTGGCCTCAGGACTCTCCGAGTTCGAACTGGCGAACGATCTGCGATCCTCGTTGTCGATCTCTCCGCTCGTGATCGAGAACGCTCGGCTCAACAGCGACGTCGCCGAGATCAGCGTCTCGTCGACGTTCCTCGATCTGGCTGGAAGCGAACAGCGACTCCTCTTGGCTCAAGTGGTCCTGTCGCTCTTCAAGAATCTGAACATTTCCTCGGTGAGGGTGTTGAGTGACGACGTCGACGTCGCCGTACCCGGCGCCTCGGGTGAGGTGCTCGAACGGCCTCTCCTGGTGAGTGACTACTCGTCTCTCATCGGCTCACTCACCTGATTCAACGTCCGCGACGGACGTTTCAGAGTTCACCGTGTGGTTCGGTGCCGTCGGTGTCGATCACGTCGCCCAGTCGACCATTGCGACTTTGAGGTGGATGCTGGCTCGCCCCGAAACCGCCCATGATCGTCATACCGGACTCCGCCCGACGCATCAGCATGCGGCGAAAGACGAGGCGGGTCGGGGGAAAGAGAACCAGGAGCGCGAAGACGTCGGTCACGAAGCCTGGTGCCAGCAGAAGAGCGCCCGCCATCATGATGAGAACGCCGTCGACGATTTCTCGGGTGGGAACTCGTCCTTCCAGAACGCTGCGGTTGAACTTCGTCCAGACCCTGATCCCTTCCCGCTTCACCAACCAGCTGCCCAGAACTGCAACGAGGACGATGAGACCAAGAGTGTTGAGGAAGCCGATCGACGAGCCCACTCGAATGATCACGTAGAGCTCGACCACCGGAAACACGATGAAGAGCAGAAAAAGGACCACGACTTCACCCTAACCACGGGGGCGCGCGTTGGCCGGTCGGCCACCATGATCGAAGTCGTCGACTCGGGACTAGCGTTCCGGACGATGGGATCCGTCGATTCGACCTCGCGACCGCCGTCGGTCGATGCTCTGGCGAGGTCGCTCTCTCACATCGATCTTCCCCATCCACTTCTGGTCGACGTTGCGCGCCAGGCCATTGCCTCGGGCGATCATCACAGGGCCGAATCGATGGCGCTCGACCTGCGGGCAGCCATGCTCCAACCGGTGATCAATGCGACTGGTGTGATCGCCCACACCAACCTCGGTAGATCTCCAGTCGCCGTACATGTCGAATCTCGTGCCCAGAATCTCGAGTTCGATCTTCGAACCGGTCGACGAGGTAGCCGACAATCGGGAATCGGCCGACTACTCGCACGGGCAGTTGGCGCCGAGGCGGCG
>Ga0181581_10001397_pt1 | contig 18724 bp, 15 predicted proteins | sample 071ome_22_FD_132433 | JGI IMG/M metagenome (GOLD analysis project Ga0181581, IMG submission 132433) | Coastal salt marsh microbial communities from the Groves Creek Marsh, Skidaway Island, Georgia - 071404AT metaG (megahit assembly) | ecosystem: Environmental > Aquatic > Marine > Intertidal... | reverse complement strand
TCGTTGTCGGCCCGGCGCTGTGCCACTCTTGGCTGGTGCTGCCCGTCGTCGGAGAGCTGAAACCTTGGCAAGATCCGGCCGTCGTGTCGATCGGACGGCGTCAGATGCGCCCCACTCTCACGGTGGCTCCTGATGTCGAGACGGTACGTCTCGGCCCCGACGCCTCACCATGGCGACTCGACGTGAACGGGCCATGGCACTTCCGCCTTTACGATCACCCCGAAGCTGTCCCGGCCTCGGCCGTGGACGGATCGATGTCTCGCGGTTGGCGAGAAGTGGACGTCCCTGGCAATTGGACTCTTCAGGGGGTCGGTGACCATCCGCACTACACCAATGTCGACATGCCGTGGCCCGGTCGACCTCCGTCGCTTCCCGAACGGATCCCCACCGGTGTGTATCGACGATCGTTCCGACTGACCCGCGTCACTCGCGGCCGTCGCGCGGTTCTCCACGTGGGTGGGGCTGAGAGCGTTCATGTCGTCTATGTCAATGGTGAATTCGTCGGCTACGGCACCGACAGTCGACTTCCGAGTGAGTACGACGTCACCGATCGTTTGATCGCCGGCGAGAACGAGTTGACCATCGTGGTGATCCGCTACAGCGCACAGTCGTACGTCGAGGATCAGGACCAGTGGTGGATGGCTGGCCTCCACCGAGAAGTCTTCATCGAATTTCGCGGGCTCGTGAACATCGACCGTCTGCAGACGGTCACCGATTGGGATCATCAGACGTCCACGGCGTCGATGTCGGTTGACGTCTACGTGGATGCCGGTCGTGTCGACCTCGAGCGAGGATGGACGACGCGCGTGTGGGTCGAGACCCTCGAGGGCTCTCGGCGTGGGCGGGTCCTCACCGGCAAGGTGGCGTCCAATCACCGCTCTCCGTACGTCTTCACCGGCCATCGATCGTCGGTCACGTCGGACGTGAAGGGTGTGAAGCCTTGGTCGGCCGAGACACCGTCGCTCTATCGAGTGGTGTGTGAACTGGTCGATCCGTCGGGTGAGGTGTGTGAAGTCGTGGCTCAACGCGTGGGATTCCGACGAGTCGAGACAATCGACGGATTGGTCTGCGTGAACGGAAACCCCATCACGTTCATGGGAGTCAACCGACATGATCACCATCCGGATCGGGGCAAGGCGGTGACCGTTGACGACATGCGAGCCGACATCGTGACCATGAAGGCACACAACATCAATGCGGTTCGTACTTCTCATTATCCGAACGACCACCGCTTCTACGACTTGTGCGACGAATACGGCCTCTACGTGATCGACGAAGCCAATGTCGAGAGCCATGCCTTCAACACGAGCTTGTGCCACGATCCGACCTATCGCAATACATGGCTCGAGCGAGTCGGTCGGATGGTAGAACGCGACCGCAATCACGCGTCGATCGTGATGTGGAGTCTGGGCAACGAATCCGGGTTCGGCGAGATCCACCGTGCGTGCGCCGCATTGGTCCGGTCGCTCGATTCCACCCGTCTCCTGCACTATGAAGGTGCGGTTTTCCATGCCGGCTGGAACGACGGGGGACTCGACGTCACGGACGTCGTGTGCCCGATGTACGCCGGGCCGGCGGCCATCGAGGCCTATCTGGAATCAGGCACAGGTGACCGGCCGGTCGTGATGTGCGAGTACAGCCACGCCATGGGCAATTCGAATGGGGGACTGGCCGAATATTGGGCGTTGGTCGATCGCTATCCGCGCTTTCAGGGTGGGTTCGTGTGGGAATGGAAAGACCACGGTCTGCGCCAGTCCACCCCTCAGGGAGAGAGGTTCGCCTATGGCGGTCAGTTCGGCGACGCACCACACGACGGAAATTTCGTGGCTGACGGGCTGGTGTCGCCGATGGGCGAGCCACATCCGGCGATGCAGGAGTTGGCCTGGGTCCATCGACCGGTGTCGGTGGTGTCGGCCGGTTGGAAGATTCGAATCACCAATCGCCAGTCGTTCTGCGATCTGTCGTGGATGCGAGGTGATTGGAGACTCCTGCGCGACGGTGAAACCGTGGCATCGGGGGATTGGTCCCCCGTCGTTGCCCCCGGCGAATCAGTTCTGGTCGACGCTCCGGTCGCGATCGCCGACGTCGTCACCGATGCCGACTCGACAGATTCGGATCTGACCCTTGCGTTCCGTTGGCGAGCTCGCCGTGCGACGCCGTGGTGCGCCTCCGGCCATCTCGTGGCCTGGGACGAGATCGTTCTTCGCACTCGGGAGCGCTCGTCGATTCCAACGATGGTCCCGACGACGACGGTCAACCGCGAATTGTCGCGAGTGCTCCTGACCGATCCGCTTCCCACACTGTGGCGAGCAGCTGTCGACAACGATGGGTTCAAACTCATGCCTGATCTACTCGAACGCATGGGTATCGGTGGCCCGGCACTGGCCCGATGGCTCGCGCAACGACTCGATCGTGGATTGGACGTAGCCGGAATTCCCTGGCGTACCGACGTCGTCCACTCCGAAGATGGTTGGAGCACCTTCACTCACGTGATCGACGTACCGCTGACGACATCTGACCTACCGCGCGTCGGCGCAGTTTTCGAAGTGCCGATGGCCGATCGAATTCGGTGGTTCGGACGAGGGCCTCTCGAGAACGTTCCCGACCGAAACGCTGGTGCGCTGCTCGACGTATGGGAGGCGCAGCCTGACGATCTGCCGTATCTGTTACCTCAGGAATACGGGCTGCGCACCGACTGTCGCTGGATGGAGATCGTGTTCGACTCGTCCACGAGTCTGCGTATCGAAGCGGTCGAACCCGTCGCTCTGCATATGTCGGCGGTGCGACACCGAGACGGCGATCTCTTCACAGCACGTGATGTCACCGAGTTGCGATCGAGCCCCGGCTTGGTCGTGCACGTCGATGTCGCTCACCGTGGGGTGGGTACGGCCAGTTGTGGGCCTGATGTCGATCAGGCGTTCCGCGTTCCGGGCGGCTCGTGGACGTTCAGCTATCGGATGAAGGTTCTGAATCGAACCGCCGCACCTTCAGGGCACGGTCGGCGGCGGTGAGACATCGTCCAGTCTCGAGGTCGAACTTCCATCCGTGAAGAGTGCACACCAGGACGTCGCCATCGCACTCTCCGAACACCGAGAGATCGGCTCGACGGTGCGGGCAGTACCTCTCGACGAGGTAATTGCCGATGACGATCTCCTCCGACGGAGCCTCGGGCCGTAGTCGTCGAACCGCTTCAGCTTCGGCTCGTTGCATCCGTTCGACCGACAACGACTTGAAGAAGTTGTAGAGGAATTCGTTGTACTCCCCACGCCGCCAAGCGTGGAATCGACACGAGAGGAACAACTTGTCGCTCCAGTCGACTGATCCATTCGCGACCACTGTCTCCACGAGTCGGCGATCGATCTCGAATCGGAAGTCGTGATCCCCACCGTCGTCGGGCAGAACTCGGCCGTTCGGAAAGTCGAGAAGAATGTCGAGATCACCTGCTCGGAGAAGACAGCGTCCTCCGATGGCCGATCGAAGGGTGGGAGCCATCACCATGAGCGGTTCCCACCATGCCCGCAAAGTGTCGATTAGATCGGTCGACGGCCGAGCCCAGTCGTTCTTCATCTGGTCGAGGCGATCGAGATTGTCGGCCTGGTACTTGCGGAGGTACGACTCCTTGTCGGAGAAGATCGCCTCGACTTCGTGATCGGGGAACGGGTGAACCGCCGTCATGGAGTGGTCGATCAATTCGAACGTCGTTCCGGGAACGTTGAGCATCCCTGAGCGTCCGACCTCGGACAGTCGTCGCAGGAACTCGGTCTGATCCGGGAAGATCGACAGTTCGTCACCGGTGATCACGTTGAAGTCGAACAGTTCGGGATCGAGAAAGGCCGGGGGACCGGCCGACGGTACGACGTGGTGCGCGTTGATCGCCTCGACGTAGCGAAGTGCTCGGGCGAATTGGCTTTCGACCTTGTCGTGAACCAGACGGCGCTTCTCGTCGTCGGGCATTTCGTACACCATTGGGTACCAGATCGCGCCGGAGAACTGCAGCCAGTGCAGGTCGACCGGGCCATGGGATGCCAACGCCGTGAGGTCACTGGTTCGACAATCGTTCTGGTTCACGAGTCGGTGCACACCGTCGGTGATGACGAGAGCGGAGTCACCCCCCGGTCCGTCGGCGATGGCGGTTTCGACGTGGATTGCCACCTTCAGTCCGTCACCGAGGTCGATTTCCTCACCGTTGATCGTGCGAACGAACTCGGTGAATCCGAGACCACGGAGACGGCGCTCGAGCTCTTGGGTCGGATAGTCAGGAAGCAGAACTGGTGTCAGCCGCGGCATGTTCTCGAGGAGCCACTGCTCGTCGAGATGATCGCCGTGAAGATGCGAGATGTACAGGAAGGACGGGCGGCGTATCGCGTCGTTGACACGCGCCGGGAGCCGGTCATTGCGCGGAAACGGAAACCACGAACCAAAGAAGGCCGGCTCGAACCAGGGATCACAGACGATCGAACCCTGCGCGGTTTCGACGAGAATTCCGGCGTGTCCGATCGACGTGGCGCGCACGAGTCGAACCTACTTGACGGTCGGTCGACGCATCAGGGAGTGGGCGGATCCTTGTGCACCGTGCCACCCCGTGACACGTGCTCGGTCCATTTCTGTCCGTCCCAGTAGCGATACTCGAATCGGCCGGACGGATCCTTGTACCAGTCAGCAGGAACCGATGGAGTGCCCGATGTCGAGGCGGTCGCATCGAGGCCGGCGGTCGACGGAGCATCGGAGGCAGGAGTCGTGGAAACCATCTGAGTCGGAGCCGACGACGCGATGTCACTCGCCGCGACCGCACCCCAGCCAGCGGGTTCAGTAGATCCGACTGACGAATCGTTTGCACCGGTTACCGAACGTTCCGTCGTCTCGCGCGAGAGGTAAGCCACGATGTCGGAGTTGACCGACACAATGCTCACGACGGACCAACCATCGGCCGACTTGGCCGTGAGGCTCGTGGCGAGTGCGTCGTGATCGAACGACGACACCTTGATCGAGACGAACTCCTTCATGACGGCGAGTGTATCCACGACCTGACGAAGTCGTCCGTCGGGGAGCCATCGTGGACGACTTCTCCGTTGCGCAGGATGATCACTCGGGAGACACGATCGAGAAACGACGGCTCGTGGGTCGCGACGACGAGAGTGGCGCCGCGGTCGGACGCGTCGTCGAACGACGAGAGCAACGCCTTCTTTCCGGCGGTGTCGAGTCCGACGAAGGGTTCGTCGACGAGCAGGAGGTCGAAGGGTCGAACAAGGGCGGTAGCGATAGCCGCCTTCTGCTTCAGTCCGCGACTGAATCGACTGGGCAGATCGTCAGCCCGTGAGTCCAGCCCGAGTGCGACGAGCAACTCGGAAGCGCGATCGATCCAATCGACGACACCATGGAGACGCGCGGTGTATTCGAGGTGTTCCCAGACCGAGAGGTCGTCGTAGAAGACAGGAGTGTCGGACAGATAACTGAGACGACGCCGTGCGTCGATGTCGACAGGACGGCATCCGAAGATTTCGAGACGACCCGAGGTCGAGTCGAGGAGACCAGCCGCCATGCGCAAGAGAGTGGTCTTTCCGGATCCGTTGTGGCCGACGAGAGCGGTTCGTTCTCCGGCCTCGATGGTCAACGAGACGGAGTCGAGGGCCGGCCCGTCCCCGTAGTCCTTGGTGAGATCGATGGCAGCAAGCGCAGGCGTGGTCATGTTCGTACTCCTCGGCTCTCGTGTCGTGCGCGATCGATCCACGCTCGAATGTCGTCTCGGCGATGTATCCAGCCACCCACGAGTCCGACCACCAACAGCGTGAAGATTGCTCCGCGAAGTGCGGCCGCTTCGGGGCCGGACCCTGATTGGCGAGCGGTTTCGGCGACCAGGATCGGTACCTGTCCAGTGAACGCGATTGCAATGGGCCAGATCGCCTTCACGACGTTGGCCGTTCCGGCGATCTCCGGTGGAAGCGTCGCATCTCGGGCGACCGAGGTGACCGGATCGGGTGCTCCCGACACCACACTCACTGCGGCTCCGGCCACACCAGCGACGATCGCGGGAACGCCGACGACGGCCGCCACGACCCATGCGCGATCTCCGACCACTCCGAGGGTCATGGCAACAACGACGCCAAGGGGAATCGAGGCGACGAGCGGTGCAGCCAGAAGTCCGAGATACGTCTGCCCGCGCTCGACCGGCCATCGATCGGTCAGATCACCATGATCGATCTCCTGCGCAAGCGGTTCGGTGAGTTCGAGACCGATCACGAACGATACGAAACCCGCCACGACGGCGAGAGGGGCCGTTCCATCGAAGACGAGAGCGGAGGTGGCACCGACGAGGATCGACAGGACGGCGATTCGGATCAGTCGAGATCCTGGAAAGCGCAGAAGTCCCTGCCACGCACGCTGCCAGTCGGCGCGGCGACCGCTGTTACGACGTCGAATGATCCATGGACGTGACCGACTTCGTTCATGACTCAACTGGCGTCGCAGAAGCATCACCGTTCGCAGATCTTGCAACGTCACGGCGAATCGCATCTGTGTGACGAGGGCTGCTCGTCGCGTGAGAGCTTCGAGCGACATCCGACCGAGAAGCGCGAATCCCACCGTCACGAGAAGGAGACCGAACAGTGGTGCGGTGAGATCGATCCATTCGACATGGATCTCCCAGAAGGCGAGCCCACCGAAACCGTCGGCGGGACCGACGACGTCGACGTTGTCGGGAGTTGCCGACAATGCCTGCCAAAGAAGCAGAAGGGCTCCGATCACGGTGGTGAGCCAGCGCGGTACTCGCAGAGCATGCGCCACGAGAGCCGAGGCGACGAAGACGATGGCCAATGATGCGCCGAATGCTGCGCCCGAAACAGCCCAGGTGAGTTCGGTGCCGGGAAGACGACGACCGACGATCTGCCCGGCGGCCGCTCCGGTGAGGCCAGCGCTGAAGACCAGTGATCGTGTGCGCTGCAGAGCGGGCACGACGAGGACGCGTCGTCGATCGATCGGAGCACCGAGAAGATGACGAACATCGGCTTCCTCGAGAGCGATCGGACCGCCGAGGCTGCCCGATCGAAGCCCGAGCGCGAACACGATCACAGCGAGAACCCCGAGCCATCCCGGTGCCTCGGACACGATTCGACGAGTGGTGTCAGGAGCGAACTCGCCGTCGGTCACCAGACCCGAGACGAACAGAAACGACCCACCGAAGACGAAGGCGGCGAGATAGACGCGATACAGAGCTTCGAACCATTCGAGTTGGGCAAGACGCTTTCCGCGCCGAACGCGCCGGAGATCTCTCAAAGCGTCCGTTCCGAGTGATGCGTCACGAGCCGAACGGCGTCGCGCGGCCATGACGAAGCGTCGGCGATCGGGTGGCGAGGCTCCGAGTTCGGTCGGACGTTCGGGATCGGATGACCAACCCGACCACGATGCGACGAAGAGGCGCGGCGGGGCGAATCCGGCGTACTCCATGGCCAGAACGTTCAAACAGGCCGACACTCCCGAGCCACACGATGCGATCACGTCGTCGGCTAGATCGACGCACAGTTCCAGATAGTGGGTGACGAGTTCGTCCTTGGCGCGAAGGTGGCCGTCCGAGAGCAAGGACTCCCACGGCGAGTTGTAGGCACCTGGAACGTGTCCAGGTCGTGGATCGACCGCGGCTACCTCGCCCCGGAAGCGAGGTGCGGCTCGAGCGTCGAGAACCACCGTTCGGTCGATCGTCGAGCGCGCTGCGAATCGATCGACGTCGGAAATCGATGCGAGACGTTCGGTCGGCCACGGCGCGACTGTGAACGACGTCGCCTTCGATGTCACGTCTCCGGTCTGTAACTGGTCACCGTGCTTGTCGGTCCATGCCGACAAGCCTCCGTCCAAGAGAGCAGCTCGACGTCCGAGCATGCGCAGCATGACGACGAGCCGACCAGCCGTCATTCCGCCCGTGTCGTCATAGGCCACGACCCAGGTGTTGTCGCCGATTCCGAGCTGCTCCATCGCGCGAGCGAATACTTCCGGTGTCGGAAGTGGATGACGTCCGTCGATCGGCTCACCAGGTGTCGAGAGATCGGAGTCCACGTCGACGAAGACCGCTCCGGGAACGTGTCCGGCGCGATAGACCGAGCGGGCATCCCGCCCGTCGAGATACCAGCGAACGTCGGCGATCACCACGTCGATCGATGGCTCGGCGAGCAGTCGGTCGACGTCGTCGATCGACACGAACGGTGGAATCGTCACCTCGTCGTACTCGCTCAAGAGCCCATCATCGCACCGACCGACGGCATACTGGAATCGATGGACGTCCAGTCGATGGAACTCTTCTCGTCGATGCTGGCGATCGTCGCATCGGCCGGAGTCCTCGTGGTCGTCGGGGCACGACTCACGAGTCGGCGCTCGTCAGTCGCCCGTCAGCTGAGTGAGGGCCTTCATGGTGTGTCCACGTGGCTGGCCTGGTTGGTGGCCGCGGTCTCCACGGCCGGGAGCCTCTACTTCAGCGAGGTAGCCGACTACGTCCCCTGTCGACTGTGTTGGTTCCAGCGCATCTGTATGTACCCCCTTGCCGGCATCTTGCTGGTCGCTGCACTGCGCCGTGATCGAAGTGTGAAGTGGTACGCGTTACCACTGGCGGTGGCTGGTCTCGGGGTGTCGACCTATCACTACGTCATCGAATGGAAACCAGCTCTCGGCGACGGGGCGTGCTCGGTCGGGCCATCGTGCACCGACATCTGGTTCCGAGAGTTCGGCTTCGTGACCCTGGCCTTCATGGCCTGGGCCGGATTCGCAGTGATACTCGCCTTGTTGTTCGTCACGCCAGCGTCGTCGAGGTCGGTCGATGACGGCGAACACATGAACTCGACGTCCGAGATGTTCGACTGAGTGGGTAGACAAGAGAAGGTTCTGTGCTCGAGGAGATGACGATGACGACCAAGAAAACGACGACGAACACGAACAGCACTCGACTCGTGGTGGCCGCGATCGTCGTGGCTATTGCCTCGGCCCTCATAGTTGCGGTCGTCGCCGGTGGTGGCTCGTCCGATGACGATGTGGCTCCGGTGACCACGTCATCGACGGCAGTCGCTCCCGGAGCTGCAGCCGAGAATCAGCCGGTCGTCGTGGACGGGATGGCGCTCGAACCCCTGACCGACGAGAGCGCCGATCCGGCCGTCGGACTTACTCCCCCCACCCTGTCGGGCGCGTCCTTCGACGGCAGTGCGCTCAGCATCACCCCCGGACAGGGCGGAGATGTTCTGTTGGTCTTCTTGGCGCACTGGTGTCCGCACTGCAACGCCGAGATCCCGGTGATTCTCGACTGGCAGGCGAACGGGATGATCCCCGAAGGACTGTCGATCGTCGGTATCAGCACGGCTGTGAGTGCCGATCGCCCGAACTTTCCCCCGTCCGATTGGATCGCCAGCAAGGGTTGGTCGTGGCCGGTCATGGCCGATTCGGTGGACCAGGCGGCAGCGGCCGCCTACGGAGTCAGTGGTTATCCGTTCATGGTGATCGTGGGAGCCGACGGGACGGTGAAGGGGCGCACTTCGGGCGAGAAGGGTCTCGAGTTCCTCGATGCCTGGGTCAGGTCGACGCTCGGCTGAACGTCGCCTACGGTGACCTCGTGGAAATCGCCGATCTCCAGCAGATCATCGAAGAGACGTTCGGAGACCGCGATCGTGCACGAGGAGTTCCGTCGACCGTTGCGTGGTTGACCGAGGAATTGGGTGAACTGGCCCAGGCCGTTCGCAAGGGTTCGCACGAACAGCGTGTCCACGAGTTCGGTGACGTGTTGGCGTGGGTTGCGTCACTCGCCAACCAGATGGGAGTCGACTTGACCGACGCGGTCTCCCGATACGCGTCTGGATGTCCCAGGTGTGCGTCACGGCCGTGCACGTGCGCGTGACGACCGAACGGGCCGACGGCCAGGAGTAGGGTCACGGCGATGTCATTCGACCCGAGTACCTACGATTTCGATCGTTTCCTGCGTTACGACGACATGGTGATCTGGTTGCAACACGCGGCCGAACGCCGTCCCGATCTGATCACTCTCGAGACCTACGGTCATTCGTACGAAGGTCGCAAACTCTGGGTGGCCGCGATCACCGATTCGTCGACCGGATCGCACGAGTCAAAGCCTGCGCACTGGGTCGATGCCAACATTCACGCCGTCGAAGTGACCGGCGGAGTGGCCGCACTCCACCTGATCCACCATCTGATGACCGGAGCGGAGACGAACGATCCGATGGTGGTGCAAGCACTTCGGACGAGAACCTTCTACGTTGCGCCACGGGTCAATCCCGACGGCGTGGAGGCCGCGCTGGCCGATCGTCCCATGTTCCATCGTTCGAGCGTGCGTTCGTGGCCGTGGACCGATGGTCACCGTTGGCCCGGACTCCATGCCGAAGACGTCGACGGTGACGGACGAATTCTCACCATGCGCATCGCCGACCCGGACGGATCGTGGGTCGAACACCCCGACGATCCACGAGTCATGGTGCCAGTCCCTCTGGACGGGATGACCGATCGCCCGCGCTATCGCCTGCTCGCCGAAGGACGTGTCGTCGACTACGACGGCTACACGGTTCCCACTCCGCGCGATCCGTCGGGTCTCGATCTCAATCGCAACTTCCCGGCCGGTTGGTCGACGACTGTGACGGGATCGGGTGATCACCCGATGTCGGAGCCGGAGATCGACGCACTCGTTCGCGCCGTGCGAGCCCGAACGAATGTGTGCGGATACAACGCGTATCACACCTTTGGTGGCGTACTTCTCCGTCCGTCAAGCACCAAACCTGATTCGTCGCTGTCGCCAGCCGACGTCTGGACGTGGAACGAATTCGGCAAACGCGGCACCGAGCTGACGGGTTACAAGGTGCACTCGGTCTACGAGGACTTCACGTGGGACAAGTCCGACGTGATGAGCGGCGCCGGGGACGATTGGGCCTACGAGCATCTCGGTGTGTACTCGTGGACCACCGAGTTCTGGGACGTGATCCATCACGCCACCGGGGAACGGGCTCACACGTTCATCTGGTACGAAGGACCGACACCCGAGCAGGAACTCGCAGTGGCTCGATGGACCGATCGCCATGCACCAGGCTCGTACGTTCCGTGGCGTGCGTTCGATCATCCCGACCTCGGCCCGATCGAGATCGGTGGATGCGACGTCTTCCATACCTGGACGAATCCACCGCTCTCGTGGTTGAAGAAGGAAGTCGTGCCACACGCCGTGTTCGCGGTGCATCAAGCACTTGCGTCACCTCGTCTGGAGATCGGGGAGCTGAAGGCGGAATCATTGGGGGCCAACACGTGGCGCGTCGTTCTTGGAGTCGCCAACACTGGTTGGCTACCAACCGACGTCAGTGGTCTGGCTCGTAAGAGCAACCTGGTGCTACCAATGACTGCTGAGATCCGAGTGCCGAATGGTGAAGTGATCGGCACACCCGCACGCGTGAAGCTCGGACAACTGGAAGGACGGGCCGCCTTCCGACTCAACGGTGGCGCCATGTCCGACGGAACACCTGATCGAGTTCGTCACGAATGGATCGTGTCGGCAGCGTCGGGCACCGAGATCGAAGTCGAGGCACGACATGTTCGAGCCGGTCGTACGAGTGTCCGCATGGTGTTGGAAGGCTGATCACCGTGTCGGTCGACGAATTCGACGACGAGTGGGATGACGAATTCGTCGACGACGACGTCGATGACCAGACGAGCGAGGCGAGCACCTACTCGGTGTCGGAGCTGGCCGGAACCATCAACGACGTGCTGGAAGAATCCTTCGACGACGGCGTTTGGGTGTGGGGTGAGATCACCGGCATCAGCAACAAGGGTGGACACACGTACTTCACACTGGTCGAGCAATTGAAGGACGGCAAGCGTGCACAGTTGAACGTCAATCTCTGGCGTGGCGAGTTCAACAAGATTCGACCGATTCTCATGAAGACCGGTGTCACACTCGAGAACGGACTCAAGGTTCGGGTCTACGGCCAACTCGATTTCTATGCACCGTTCGGCAAGCTGTCACTCGTGATGCGCGGGATCGATCCGCGATTCACCCTGGGTGACATCGCCATGCAGCGAGACGAGCTGATTCGCAAATTGCGAGAGTCGGGCGACTACGACCGCAACAAGGACGTGGAGTGGAGTCCCGTACCTCTGAGGGTGGGTGTGGTGACGAGCGGAAGCAGTGCGGCTTGGGCCGACTTCACCCACGAGATCGAACGTAGCGAACTCGGTTTCGTCCTCCGTCTTGCCGATGTCACCGTGCAGGGTGACTCCGCTGTCTCACAGGTCAGCCGCGCCATCGAGGCGTTGAGCCGACGATCCGACATCGACGTGATCGCCGTGATGCGCGGTGGTGGAAGTCGCGCCGAGTTGGCCACCTTCGACGCCGAAGCAATCGCTCTCGCCATCGCACACTCACCGATTCCTGTGGTGACGGGAATCGGCCACGAGATCGACACCAGTGTTGCCGACGAAGTCGCTCATCGTCGTTACAAGACCCCAACAGCATGTGCAGCCGGACTCGTGGAGCGAGTGCAGCATTTCGTCGACGTAACGGAAGAGGCATGGCGCGATATCGCTCGACTCTCGACCGATCATCTGAACGAGAGTGCGACTGCTCTCACCGATATCACACATCTCATCGCCGGTCACACGAGAAATGCACTCGTGCGTGCCGACGACCGGCTCGGGCAACGACGGCTGCGGCTCGTGTCGTCCTCTCGTGGTTCGGTCACGACTGCGGCGACGGTGCTCTCCGCACACACCGACACCCTTCGACGCCGTGCTCCCGCCGTGATGGCCGAACATCTGCGTCGACTCGGCGAGTTCGAAACGAGAAGCCGACTACTCGATCCTCGGGAACTCATGAGGCGCGGATGGTCGGTCACTCGAAGCACGACCGGTCAGGTGATCCGGTCGGTGAGCGACGTGAACGAGGGAGAGGTGGTCGTGACGCAGATCGCCGACGGCTCGTTCAGGAGTACCGTGTCGGGAGAGCCGACCGACGAAAGGAGAACCGGATGAGCAAGAAGACCGGAGCGTCCGGCGACTCCATCGACGACATCGGGTATGCCGCTGCGTTGGAGGAACTCGAGAACATTTTGGGTGAACTCGAGGAAAGCGACGTCGACGTCGACGTATTGGCCGAGCGCGTGGCCCGTGCATCCGAGTTGATTCGTGTCTGCCGGGAGCGCATCGGCAACGCCAAGATGCAGATCGAGAAAGTCGTGGCGGGTCTCGAAGACTGACGTTCACAGTCGCTGCCGTCCCCCTAGCCTGACACGGTGACTTCGGTCCCCCCGCCGTCCCTGATCGACATCGCCCGCCGCGTCGAAGCACGTCTCGACGAGGTGCTCCGTGACGAGGAGAACCGTTGGTCGTCCTTCGACTCCGACCTCGCCTCTCCGCTCACCGAGATCCGGCGACTGGTAGGCGCTGGAGGAAAGCGTCTACGTCCGGCTTTTTGCCAATGGGGATTCGTGGGTGCTGGAGGTGCTGTCGACGATTCGCGAGTGGTGGACGCCGGAGCCGCCCTCGAACTTCTCCACGCCTTTGCTCTCTTCCATGACGACATCATGGATGGTGCATCCACCCGCCGGGGCGAGCCGGTCACCCACGAGGTGTTCGCGGATCGCCATCGTGAGTTCGGGGGAAGCGGGGAATCGCGTCGATACGGCGACGGAATCGCGATCCTCGTCGGCGATCTGACCTTCGTCGTCAGCGACCGTCTCCTCGACGGCATCCCGAGCGAGGCTCGATCCGTCTGGCACGAGTTACGTATCGAATTGAACATCGGTCAGCTTCTCGATCTCATGGGATCGGCCCATCACGATCGACGTCGAGACAAGGCCGAGCGGATCTGTCGCTACAAGAGCGGCAAGTACACGGTCGAACGTCCGTTGCATCTCGGAGCCGCGATCGCCTCGCCCCACTCGTCGGCGACTCTGCTTCCGGCGTTGAGTGCGTACGGCCTTCCGCTCGGTGACGCGTTTCAGATGCGTGACGACGTCATGGGGGTCTTCGGCGATCCGAGTGTGACGGGAAAGCCAGTTGGCGACGATCTTCGTGAAGGGAAGCCCACTCCGCTGCTCGCCATCGCTCTCGAGCGGGCCGACCCGTCCCAACGAACCGTTCTCGACCGGGTAGGCCGATCAGTTCTCGGCGATCATGACGTCGAGACCGTGCAGAGCATCATCGTTGATTGCGGTGCCTTGGCCGAGATGGAGGCGACGATCGACCGCCTGGCCAGCGAAGCCGTGGCGGCCCTCGACTCGATCGAGTTGGCCGGAGGAGCACGCGCCGAGTTGACGGCACTGGCCGACTACGTGACCCGTCGTTCCGACTGACCGGCGAGGATCGTTCTGTGCGAGGCCCTACCATGCGAGTCGTGAAGTCGGTCGCTCTCGCAGTCGCTGTGATCGTCCCGTTGTCGTTGGCGGGATGTGGTGGAGACAGCGAGTCGGTCGACACTCTTCCCCTGCTGACGGCGGCGCCGACGGTGCCGGAGACCACCGTCTCCCCGACGACACTCGCCCCCGTGGCCGAGGAGTTCTACACGATCCAGCAGGGCGACACGCTTTTCGGCATCGCGCAGTCGTTCGGCGTGTCGATGTCCGATCTCATCTCGTACAACGCCATCGCCGACCCCGATGCGATCCAGGCCGGTCAGCGTTTGAAGATTCCGCCGACAGCGACGACCACGACAGCGGCTCCCGCCGTCGAGTCGACGATCGCCACTCCCTGAACGAACTTCGTACACTGCGCTCATGGCCGACGGCACCGATTTCTGGCCGAACCACGATCACTGGTCGGTCAAGATTCCTCTTCAGACTCCTCATCGACGCCTTCCGGTGCTCGCCGAGACCGGTTTCGTCGCCTTGAGCCCGATGCCGATCGAGATCCCCCGCGAAGAATGGGAATCCCTCGAATACATGGACTGGAAGAGTGGTGGCGACACCAACTTCGCTCCTCTCGCGTCGGCTGACGGCGAACTCGACTGTCGCGGCTTCTGGGACAAGGGCAAGACCGACAAAGGAGCGCTCTGGACGGTCAACGCCGAGAAGGCGCCGACCTTGCGTCGTTATGTCGATTCGGTGGGCGCCAACTTCGGCCGCGTTCGGATCATCAAACTCGAACCGCAGGATCATGCGACTGCGCTTCGTTCGATACATCGTGACGACAACAACCGTTTCAATCCCGATGACGAAGGTTGGGTGGTTCGTTCGTGGGTCGAACTCACCGATCAGCCCAACAGTTACATGTTGCTCATGGACAATGATGCCGACGGGCTTCCCGATCCGTCGACCGAACGACGAGTGCCGCTCCCCAAAGGAGCGCGTTTCGTCGTCGATACGCAGCGTCTGTGGCACGTCGTGGTGCACAACTCCGATCGTCCCCGCTACGCGTTGATCACCAGTTTCGAGAGCAGCCCTCGACTCGGAGAGTGGATCGACTCGCAGCGAGCTGTTTCGGTCTGAACGTCAAGCCCGAGTCGCTGACGCGATCTCGGCAATGTCACGCATGATGCGGCCGAGCTCGTAGTCCTTCGGTGTGTACACAGCTGTGACTCCACCGGCGAGAAGTCGTGACCGGTCTTCCTCGGGGATGATCCCGCCGACGACGACAGGAATGTCGACTCCGTCTTTCTTCAAGCATTCGATGACGGCCGGCACGAGCGACAGGTGCGATCCGGACAGAATCGACAGACCGATCACGTCGGGGTCCTCGTCGCGCGCGCTGGCGGCAATCTGTTCGGGCGTGAGGCGGATACCGGAGTAGATCACTTCCATCCCGGCGTCACGAGCTGCCACGGCGATCTGCTCGGCTCCGTTGGAGTGTCCGTCGAGACCCGGTTTGGCGACGAGCAGTTTGGGCGGACCACCGGGAATGGTTCGGACGAATTCGGCGACATCGGCGAGTTCACCCGGTCGTTTGCCGACCGCAGCCGAGACACCGGTGGGTGCTCGGAACTCTCCGAACACCTCCCGCAGGACACCGGCCCATTCACCCGTGGTTCCGCCAGCCTTGGCGAGAGCGATCGACGGTTCCATCATGTTGTCACCGTCGACCGCGGCCCGTCGGAGTTCGGCGAGGGCGGTATCGACGGCATGTTGGTCACGTGCAGCTCGCCAGGCCTCGACATCGGCGATGGTTTCGCGTTCGACGGCGGGGTCGACCTTCACGATCTTGTCGCCCCCTCCGAGCGGGGACACCTCGGTCTCGCGGTAGCTGTTGACACCGACCACGGTTTGCTCCCCGGACTCGATGCGGCGCGTTCGCTCGGCCATCGATCTCACGAGTCGACCCTTCAGATGGTCGACTGCCTCGAAGGCGCCACCGAGTTGGAGAACCTCTTCGAATTCGGCCCATGCTGCGTCACGGATTTCGGTGGTACGTGCTTCGATCACACGCGAACCGTCGAAGATGTCCCCGTACTCGAGAAGGTCAGTCTCGAACGCGAGCACCTGCTGCATACGCAGACTCCACTGTTGATCCCATGGTGTCGGCAGACCGAGGGCTTCGTTCCATGCTGGAAGCTGGATCGAGCGGGCGCGCGCCTTTTTCGACAGAGACACGGCCAACATCTCGAGAACGATGCGCTGAACGTTGTTCTCGGGTTGTGCTTCGGTGAGACCGAGAGAATTGACCTGGACTCCGTAGCGGAAGCGAAGTGCTTTGTCGTCGGTGACTCCGTAGCGATCGCGACCGATGCGCTCCCAGAGATCGGTGAAGGCGCGCATCTTGCACACCTCCTCCACGAAACGAATGCCGGCATTCACGAAGAAGGAGATGGATGCGAAGACCTGCGGGAACTGCTCGGTCGGAACCTGGCCCGAATCGCGAACGGCATCGAGAACACCGACAGCCGTGGCGAGCGAGTAGGCGATCTCCTGTACCGGCGTCGCCCCTGCTTCTTGCAAGTGATACGAGCAGACGTTCATGGGGTTCCACTTGGGCGCGTTGTTCGCGCACCAGGCGACCATGTCGACGATCAGTCGTCGCGAGGGAACCGGCGGGAAGATGTAGGTACCGCGGGAGAGGTACTCCTTCACGATGTCGTTCTGAGTCGTACCACGAAGTTGCGCGCGCTCGACACCCTGCTCTTCGGCGTTGGCGACATAGAGGGCGAGCAGCCAAGCTGCGGTCGCATTGATCGTCATCGAAGTGTTCATCTGCCCGGGCGGTATGCCGTCGAGCAAGGTGCGCATGTGCCCGAGATGAGCGACCGGCACTCCGACTTTTCCGACCTCGCCGGCCGCCATCGACGAGTCGGGGTCGTAGCCCGTCTGGGTGGGGAGGTCGAAGGCGATCGAGAGACCGGTCTGACCCTTGGCCAGATTGGTTCGGTACAGCTCGTTCGATGCTTGGGCAGTCGAGTGGCCCGAATACGTGCGCATCAGCCAGGGTGCGTCGCGACGAGGTGCGTCTGACGAAGAGGCCGAAGAGTTCGCGGTCATGGTGTCAGTCTGTCGGGGACGCCGGCAGATTTCCTCGCTGGACGGGATCCACGGCCCGACGGACCGACTCGAGATACGTCGAACGGGGGAGATCCACCGCACCCATGGAGGTGAGGTGGGGTGTCGTCCACTGCACGTCGAACAATGAGAAGTCGAGCGAAATCAGAGCGTCCATCGTTGCGACAAGGGCGACCTTGGAGGCATCGGTCACTCGATGGAACATGCTCTCGCCGGCGAAGAAGCGGCCGATGCGGACTCCGTACAAACCACCGACGAGTTCGTCGTCGCGCCACACTTCGACCGAGTGGGCCCATCCGAGACGATTCATCTCGGAATAGGCGTCGACGAAGACGTCGTCGATCCATCCGTGTGGTCGGCGTTCGTCTCCGCATTCGCGCATCACCCGTTCGAAGGCTCGATCGACGGTGCAGCGGAATCGTTTGGTGTGCTTGCGGAGAGATCTCGAAACGTGCAGACCACCGATAGGAATCACTCCGCGCGGATCGGGAGAGAACCATCCGATCTCACGACGGCGCGGACCGACGTGCATCGGAAAGAAGCCGTTCGAGTAGGCGGAGACGAGTGTGGCCGGCTCGAGATCGGCACCGATGCAGACGAGGTCTGAATCGTCTCCGTCGTCGTTCGCCTCGTCGGGTATGGGAACGAGAGAGAAGTCCCAGTCACCGGGAGAGAGCGTTTCAGGTGCGATCGAGAATCGCGCGAGGTCCTCCGAACCGAGGAGTGAGGACGTCATCGCAGGAGTCGATCAGTAGTCGTAGAAACCGCCCTTGGTCTTGCGGCCGAGGCGACCGGCGGCGACCATTCGACGCAAGGTCGGCATCGCGGCGTAGTTCGGATCACGGAATTCGTCATAAAGAGCGTCGAGGATGGCGAGCGATGTGTCGAGCCCGACCAGGTCGAGAAGTGCAAACGGTCCCATGGGAAAGTTGCAGCCACCCTTCATGGCGGTGTCGATGTCGGCCATGTTGGCCGTCCCTTGCTCGAGCATCCGAACGGCATTGTTGAGATAGGGGAAGAGAAGCGCGTTCACGATGAATCCGGCGCGGTCCTTCACCTGAACGGGCTGCTTGCCGCAGGCCTCGGCGAAAGCCGTAGCAGTGTCGATCGTGGCATCGGATGCCGACAGAGGTCGAACGACTTCGACGAGAGGCATGGCCGGAGCCGGATTGAAGAAATGGATACCGCACACCGAATCGGGTCGCGATGTGATCATCGCCAATTCGATCACCGGAAGAGTCGATGTGTTGGTGGCGAGAATCGCGCCTTGCTTGACAGTTCGGTCG
>Ga0181581_10001394_pt1 | contig 18754 bp, 22 predicted proteins | sample 071ome_22_FD_132433 | JGI IMG/M metagenome (GOLD analysis project Ga0181581, IMG submission 132433) | Coastal salt marsh microbial communities from the Groves Creek Marsh, Skidaway Island, Georgia - 071404AT metaG (megahit assembly) | ecosystem: Environmental > Aquatic > Marine > Intertidal... | reverse complement strand
GATCGCCTCGCTGCCTGCGACCGGCTCCGGCGGTTCTGGCGGTTCGGCCGCAAGCTCGGTCTTTGGCGCCAGGACCGAGCCGTTGGGCAGCCTGTTCTCGAAATCAACGACATACATGTTGCAGGCTCCAAGCCCCAGCAGCAGCGAGAACATTGCAACTGTCGTCATGGTCCTGAACTTGCGCATGCCGGTCTCCACAGGATGGTTTTCTTCAGGGTTCCGGCAAAGCTGTTCACTCGCCGCCCATCCGGTATACGACGCTCTGGAGATTCATGTTAGAAAGGAGGCTTGGAAAACGCCAGCCAGCGCTTTATTGGCCATCGGTTGCCAGCATCAATTCCCCGCCAACGCCAATCCGGTGGCCGATGGCGAAGAATTTCCGTGGATCGATGGATTTGTCACCAAGCCTGATTTCGTAATGAAGGTGCGCGCCGTCGACGCGTCCGGTGCGCCCCATCTTGCCAACCACGGTGCCGGGTACAACATCGGCTCCCTTGCGCACGGTGATCTTCGCCAGGTGGGCATAGGTGGTGACAAAGCCATAGGCATGTCTGACCTGAACAACCTTGCCGAAGGATCCCTTGGCGCCGGCATGGATTACGGTTCCCGGCGCTGGCGCATGGACGGTTTCCTGCCAGGTGCCGGCAAGATCGATCCCATGATGAAACCTCTTTGTCTTCAGCACCGGATGGCGGCGCATCCCGTAATTGCTGGAAATATAGAAATACAGCATCGGCGGTTTGAGCGGCACCTTGCGAAGCAGCGAACGGTGGGCCTCGACAGCCATCGCAAGTCCGGCGAAATCGGCGGTCTCGACAAACTGATCGAGCGTGCCCAGTTCCGGCAGATTTGTTTCCGGCAGGCCGATCTCCGACAGGCTCTGGCGAATGCCCCGGATTTCGCGCGCCATCGACCTCAACAGCTTGTATTGACGGCTGGCATCGGTCACCACCGGGAGATTGTTGTCCGGGTTGAATGGCACAAGGCCGGGTGCATCCTGTTCCGGTACCGCGGGCGGTGACGCGGTTGTCATCGCAATGACTTCCACCTCACTTTCGGCGGGTGCGCCTCCCGGTCTGACAAATGACATGATATCTGGCATGTGAAGGAAGCTGGTGGCTGTGGCTACATCGGCGGCGTCATCATTATCCCGCAGATCTGGCATCGGCGGTACCGGGATCAAACTGTCCGGTTCTGCATAATTTTTCGCTGGCATTGTGTCCCGGCCGGTGCTGTTTTCTGCAGCCTGCGGCGCCAGTGGTACCAATGCCGATAGTGGCGGCAGGGCCACACTGTCCGTAGCCGCCGAAGATGGTGGCCAGGATATTGATGGCGCGGGGGTTGTTGCCGCCGCCAGTGTGACGGTCGCCGCTGTGACTTCCGATATCACCGGCTCGATCATCGGTGGGGTTGTGGTTGTCAGCGCCGGCGCATCCTCGAGCGGGGCGGCATCCGGCATTTGGCTATCGCCGCCGTCGGCCATCAATGTCGGGGCGCTGGCCTCGGCCGTTGTGATGGATTCATTGCGCACCACTTCCACCGACTTGAAGCCGACAAACAGCGTTGTCGCGCTGATCACCGTGATGCCGACAAGCCCGACAAAGCCGATGCCAAGAATCAGTGACGGTTTGAGGATGATCTCGACAGGACCCTTGCGGGTGAGGAACAGGAAGCGTGTTTCCTGAAGAATCCAGTTCTGTCGCCGCACGACCATCGGCCGGTCAGGACTGTTGCTTCGCAGTACCGGCGGCGAAAGTCTTTGCAGCAGTTGCTTCAGGACCTTCGGCATCACCTAACCAAGCTTCTGCCAGATGATGGCAATCAGGCACACATTGGTGATCAGCTGGCAGGCGACCAGAAACAGCAGCACCTTGTTCATGCCCTGATTGCGGACATTCAGCTGGAATGACGGTAGCTGCAAGGCGTCATCGAGCGCCCCTTTGGTCCGCCGCATTGTTTCCAGATCCGGTGCCGGTTGCGTTGCTTCGCGGGCCAGGACCGGCGCTGCCGATACTGCCGCCGAGGTCGCCGTGACCCCGGGAACCGAAAATTCAGCAACCTCCCCGGCCGGCTGCGAGGGGATCACCACGTCGCTGTCATCAGCCAGGGCTGACGATACCTCATTGCGCATATCCTCGATGCGTTTGCGAATGTCGATTACGTCTTCAGCCATCAGAGAATTCCGGATTTCACTTAACTTTTTGTCAGCCCCGTCGTTTACCAAGGCAGCCAATCGTCGGGGCAAGGTTGTACGAATCCGTTAACGACAATATGCGAATTTTGTTACCTTTCCATCAGTGATTTGGTGAAGAAATTTGGCCAGATTTTTTTTCGACGTGATTACAGGAGGATGCCATGTTCGACCGTGACAAAAAGAACGGTCAAGGTGCCAGTGAAGCATCACTAATCGACACGGACATGCGAATCACCGGCAGCGTCACGTCGGTCGGAGACATTATTCTGGCCGGCAGCGTGGAAGGTGAGATCAAGTGCCGGAACCTCTACGTCGAGGATCAGGCCGTACTGACGGGGTCGGTCGAGGCCAAGGAAACGGTGGTATCCGGGACGGTGAATGGCGAGGTGAATGCTGAAACGCTTCGCATCACCGATACCGGCGTTTTTGACGGGGTGATCAAAACCGGCGGTATCAAAGTTGAGAATGGGGCGCATGTGACGGCAAAGTTCCGCAAGCGTCGTCGCTAGCATTGAGCGCACAAAGCCCGCAATAGAGCGATGAATTTGTCAGGATGACGGCCCGTCGGGCGAAGCAGAAATTCAAGGGAGAGCGAGATGGACAGGAGCAGAGCGATCATCGGAGCCGATGCCAAATTTGTCGGCACGATTTCAAACGTCAAATCGATCGAGATCGAGGGCGCAGTTGAGGCTGACCTGACAGCGGAAAAGCTGTCGATCGGGGCGACCGGCAAGTTTACCGGACAGGTGACCAGCGATCTTGTCGTGATTGGCGGGGCCTATGACGGCATCATGCAGGCAGGCAGTATCTGGGCAACCGAGACAGCGCAGATTGCCGGTGAAATTCATTATCAGAGCCTGCAGATGGACCGCGGTGCGGCACTGAACTGCCGGGTGGTCCATAACTGGCAGGAACCGGTCGGCACCGCCGAGCCTGTCGAGGAGGCCGAGGGCGCCGGAGATGCAACAGCCGATTGACCGGTCGACATGGCGGACAACGAGGTTTGAGACGAACCAAGCCTGGATGGACCAGGGGAATTATTAGGGGCGCAACAGCAACGCCCGCATGAAGGACACAGGGACATGAGCACAGCAACAACAATCATTGAAGGCATGGTGATGGAGGGCAAGCTGGACGCGGGCGAGGCCCCGGTCCTGATTGCGGGTCATTTTACCGGCGAGCTGAATGCCGTCGAGGTCATCCTTGACGCAACAGGCGTGTTCAACGGCCAGATCAACGCCCGGCGTGTGGAGCTGTCCGGCAACTTCAATGGCAAGCTTGTCACCGAGGAACTGACCGTGGGGTCCACCGCGGTGATCGACGGTGACCTGAAGAGCAACGCGCTGGTAATCGAGCTTGGCGCCGAAGTGTCGGGAACGATTGGACGCAAATCCTGATTGGCCAGTCAGATGCCATCGAATCCAGCCAGCTGGGATTGCATGCTGGCAATGAATCTTTCGACCGCCCCCGACGCAGTGCGTTCGGTCGTAATCGCGGCATGACCAAGGGCGATGCGCGGCATATCGCCGGCAATCTGCACAAGTTCTCTCGCCAGAGCGGTGTTTTTCAGAACATAGCGTGGCACGGCCGCGAGGTGATCGCCAAGCCGCAGCAGTGACAGGATCATGTTCGAGGGTAACTCGTTGGCCTGCAGCGCATCGCTGATCCCGAGCCGGCGAAAAAGCGTGTCCGTGGCTTCCCTGATTCCCGTGCCTGGCTGATGCAGCGCCCAGCGGGCATGGTTCAAATCCTCGGTGGTGATGGAACTGCGGCCGGCCAGCGGATGATATCGTGAGGCAAGAATGATGATCCGGCTGTCAAACAGCGGTGTGACCAGGCTTGCCGGCACCTGCGTTGCGATTTCCGGTGGACCAAGAACGACATCGACAAGCCCGTCGCGCAGCATCTCGGCAAGCAGGCCGCTATGCGCCTGGCGCATGTCGAGACGGGTCGCCGGATTGTCGCGGGCGAAATCGGCAACAGGCTGGGGCAGGGCATGCAGGCTCAAGGTCGGCGTGCATCCGACCCGCAACTCGGTCTCATAACCACGCTTCAGGGTATTGGTCAGGGCGCTGATCCGCCGCTCCGCCAGAACGATGGCGTTCGCCTCTTCAAGGATACGCGCGCCAAGTGTTGTCGGGATGATCCCCCGGCGCGAGCGGACCATCAATTCGAACCCCAGCCTGCCTTCCATCAGCTTCATGTTGCGGGTCAGTGCCGGTTGTGTCAGGCCAAGCGTGCTCGCGGCGCGGGTGAAGGATCCGGTGCGGATGATCTCGTGGAACTGCAATAGATGGCGGGGGTCGACGGAACGCATGCCGCAATATACCAAAAGCTGATGAAAAAGGTGAAAGGAATAACGCCAGACTATCTGTTTTCAGGGGCTGGTGTCGACAGTGACAGCGTGGCACTCTTTTGCTGGCGATGGCTATCCGGGGCCGTTTCACAGGAGGCAGATCATGGCTGGGTACAAGGTGATGGGCAGGTCGGTGGCCGGGTCCTTTTTCGTCGAATGTCTGCTTCGCGAGGCCGGCGCCGATTATGAATTCATCCATGTGTCGCGCGGTGACAGCAAATCCGACGATTTCGTCGCCATCAATCCACTGGCACGGGTGCCGGTACTTGTTCTGCCGGACGGACGCCACATCATCGAAACGGTCGCCATCTTCATTCATCTGATTGAACGGTTCCCGCAGCTGGCGCCGGCGGATGGCAGCGCCGAACGCGACCTGATGTGGCAGCATCTGGCGGTCATGGCGACAAGCCTCTATCCGGCGATACACCGGCATCACCACACGCATTACTACGCGCCCGAGGAGATGTTTGACGGCGTTCGCGACAAGGCGCTCGAAGATGGTGACAGATGGTGGGATTATCTGAACAGCCAGCTTGACCCCTTTCTTGGTGGGGCGGCGCCCGGGCCGGCAGATTTCTACATGTTCATGATGACCAGATGGGCCCCGGACGGTGACAGAATGCTGGCAGGCAGGCCGCGGCTCGGCAGCTTCATGGAGCGTATGCAAACCCACCCCACCGTCGATGCGGTCACGCAGAGCCATGGTCGCCCAAGTGGTGGTTGACCACCAGACCGGAACAGGAGCCTTCATTTCATGATCCAATCGCTCGTCTTCGACAAGGATGGAGTCATTCTCGATCTCGTTGGAACCTGGTTTCCGGTTGTCGAGGAGCTGGTGGACTACACACTCAGCCGGATGCCGGCGGTCAGCCGTGACACCGTCACCCGCACCGATCTTCTGGCCGCTGTCGGGGTGGAGGAGGCAACCGGCCATATCGACCCGATGGGGCTGTTCGCGATGGGGTCGTTCACCGATATCAGAGCCGCCTGGCAGAGGCTGATGCCGCCGGGGGCGGTTGATCTTCAAACGGATGAAGAGTATCACGCCGAATCAAGGCGGCTTGTCCGCGAGCTTGCGCATGGCAATACGGTGCCAAAGGGTGATGTGGTGACGCCACTGACGGCGCTTGCCGACTCCGGATTCCAGCTGGCCCTGCTGACAAATGACAGTGAGGATTCCGCCCGCCAGAGCCTTGATGAGCTTGGCATCGGGTCACTGTTCAACCCGATAGTCGGAGCCGATTCCGGGCATGGCGGCAAACCGGAACCACATGGGCTGCTGCACTGTCTTTCCGTGCACGGCACCGATCCTTCACGGGCATTGATGATTGGCGATACCGGGGCTGATTTCGGAGCGGCGGTGAACGCCCGCGTCGCCGATTTCATTTGCATTGCCGATGATCCGCAATACCGGCCACATCAGGATGTGAAAGTCGAGAATGTCATCGCGCGACTGACCGACCTGCCGGATCTGTTGGTCCGCCGCGGTGTGATGCGATAGTATGGCAGAATTGGAAGGGGGCGCCACGGGATGGAATTCAGGGGCATCTACACGCCGGCCATTACGCCGCTGGCGGCCGACATGTCGATCGACTGGGACGGTTTTGCCGCCATCCTCGAGCATCTGGTCGAAACCGGTGTTCATGGCATCGTGGTTGGCGGCACGACTGGCGAATATTACGCCCATTCAACCGAAGAACGGCTTGAATCGCTGCGGCGGGCACGGGATATCGTCGCCGGCCGCGTCGCCCTGATCGGTGGCACCGGCGCGGTTCGGACCGAGGAGTCGGTGGAACTGGCGCTGGCCATCCGCGATATGGGGTATGACGCGTTGCTGGTCACCACCCCGCCCTATGCGCAGCCGACCCCGCGCGAGAACGCGCTCCATGCGCTGGCCATCGACCGCGCCGCGAACCTGCCGATCATGCTGTATAACTATCCGGGCCGGATGGCCGCCGAGATGAGCGCGGAATATCTTGACCGGGTTGGGCGCAGCCCGAATTTCTGCGCCATCAAGGAAAGTTCGGGTGACATCAACCGGGTCCATATGCTGGCCCGCGACTATCCGCATATCCATATGAGTTGCGGGATGGATGACCAGGCGCTGGAATTTTTTGCCTGGGGTGCGCAATCCTGGGTGTGCGCCGGCTCGAACTTCGCGCCTGAGGCGCATCTGGCGCTGTGGCAGACATGCGTCGTTGATGGTGATTTCGCGCTGGGACGCCGCATCATGTCGGCCATGCTGCCGCTGATGCGCACGTTGGAACAGGGCGGAAAATTCCTGCAATGCATCAAATATGGCTGTGCTGTCCGCGGCCTGCCTGCCGGCCCGCCGCGCGCCCCGCTCCGTGATCTGAACAAGGATGAAAAACGCAGCCTGGCGCAGGTGATTTCAGTGATGAACCGCACCATCGACGGGCTGATGAACGAGGCGCACAGCGCCGGAGGAGGCACCTGATGTCCGAGCTGCTGACCCATGATGAGTACCGCGCCATCGCGGCCGGTCTGACCCCGGCGACGACGGCCTTCATCGACGGTTCGTTCCGGCGCGCCAACAGCGGTGCCACCTTCGACAGCGTCAACCCGGCGACCGGTGAGGTTCTGGCGTCGGTGGCAGCCTGCGATGAAACGGATGTTGATTTCGCTGTTGGCAAGGCGCGTGAGGCGTTTGATGACGGGCGCTGGCGCTGCCTTCATCCGGCCGAGCGCAAACAGGTGCTGATCCGCCTGGCGAAACTGCTGCGGCGCAACCGGCATGAGCTGGCTGTCCTGGAGTCGCTTGATTCTGGCAAACCGGTTCGCGACTGCGCCGAGATCGACCTTCCCGAGACCATCACCACGCTGACCTGGCATGCCGAGGCGATCGACAAGCTGTATGACCAGACGGCGCCGGTTGGCGAGGACGCGCTGGCGCTTGTGGTTCGCGAACCGATTGGCGTGGTCGGCGCGGTGCTACCATGGAATTTCCCGCTTCTGATGATGGCCTGGAAGATTGGGCCGGCACTGGCAGCCGGCTGTTCGATGATCGTCAAGCCGGCGGAACAGACCTCGCTGACGGCGTTGCGCGTCGCCGAACTGGCAATGGAGGCTGGCCTGCCCGCCGGGGTGCTGAATATCGTCACCGGCAGCGGCCCGGATGCCGGCGCGCCGATAGGCCTTCATCCCGGTATCGACATGGTGTCCTTCACCGGTTCGACCGAAACTGGGCGGCGTTTCCTTCACTATGCGGCGGATTCCAACCTGAAGAAGGTGGTGCTGGAATGCGGCGGCAAGAACCCCGCCATCGTCATGGATGATGCCGAGAATCTGGACCTTGTCGCCGAACATCTGGTGAATGGCGCCTTCTGGAACATGGGCGAGAACTGCTCCGCCACCTCGCGACTGATTGTTCATGAGGATGTGCGTGAGGCGTTGATGCCGAAAATGCTGGCGCGGGTTCGGGACTGGCGGATGGGCGACCCGCTGGACCCGGCGAACCATCTTGGCAGCCTGATCGATGATGACCATTGCGCCAAGGTCAGCGGCTATCTCGCGTCCACAGGAAAGGGCGTGACGAAACTTGTCGGCGGCGAGGTCGAGGGCAATTTCGTCAGTCCGACGATCCTTGACGGCGTCGCGCCGGACAGCAAGCTGGCCAGCGAGGAGATTTTTGGTCCGGTCCTGTCGGTGATCACGGTGAGGAGCCTTGATGAGGCCATCGCCATCGCCAATGACAGCGATTACGGGTTGGCCGCCTCGGTTTTCACGGCGAATGCCGGACGGGCGCTGCGCGCGGCGCGGGCGATCCGCGCTGGCACCGTCACCGTCAATTGCTATGGCGAGGGGGATATCACGACACCCTTTGGTGGCTACCGGCAGTCCGGATTTGGCGGGCGTGACAATGGCCTTCACGCGCATGACCAATATTGCGAGATCAAGACAATCTGGGTCGACCTGTCGGACCGCCAGCCGGAAGAGGGCGTCGATGGTTGAATGCCGGTCGAACGATGATTGAACAATGACTGAGCAATGGCTGGCCAATGACTGACCTGACCCCGGCAAGCTGGCACAGCCATGTCTATTTCGATGAAGACAGCCATGCGGCGGCGGCGGCGCTGATCACTGCGATGCAGGCGCATTTCGGCGCGGATGATGCCATGGGTGACGACAGCATCGTCTTTGGCCGCTGGCATCTCCGGCCGGTCGGCCCGCACCCTGATTTCAGCATCCAGATCGCATATCCGCACCAGGCCTTCGTGGCGGTGATGACCTTCCTGGCGCTGAATCGCGGGGGACTGACCATCTTCACCCATCCGAATACTGGCGAGGATACGGAGTCAGAGCTGCGCGACCACCGTGACCACGCCATCTGGATGGGGGCGGTGCGGCCGCTGAAACTGGCACGCTTCGGCGGTGTCGATCAGGGGTGACCCGGCTCACCTCGTGCGGCAGGTGATGTTCCTTGTCCGGGCCCGGTTTCACAGTTCCGCGCCGGTCCCGGATTGTTGATCTGCTGTCGTCCGCCGCCACCGCCATCAATCCAGCTGCCGTTCACTTAAATGTGCCAGTAACCTGCCAATGACCTTGATTCCAGGTCTGTATGGGTCGGTTCCTGCGGTGATGTGTGGGGCTGGCCACTTTACCGGGCCGCAACGTGGCGCGACCCTGTGCAGCGGGTCAATCGCGGAACGGGACAGGCAGATGCGGTGATGCTGAAAAGCGCCCGGGCGGATTTTCGCCACGCTGGTGGTCAGGCTTCAGAGGTGGCCTCGAGAAGTGCCTTGGCCGGGCCAATCCGCGGATACAGCTCTTCATCTTCCGGCGTCTTTGCCTTGAAGTTTCCCATGACCATTTCCTGCTTGGCGATCGAGAATATCTTTGAATAGGTCAGGTAATGCTCGATGATCTGGTCGATCTCTCTGGAGACCTTGGCGGCGTCCGGCTGGAAAATATATTCCCGCTCAATGCCTGCCCGGATCTGCTGCCCGGTCTGGCTCTTCACCCCGAACAGCGCCTTTTCAAACTGCTGTTGCTTGGCGATGGCGGTTGATTTCAACTCCAGCATCGCATTCATCGACAGCGGTGGCAGCGGTACCGTGACCTTGCTGGCGGCTGCGTCGTGATGCACCGTCTCGAACCCTTTATCGTTCTTGATAATTTCGATCAGCTGCTGTGTCACTTCCTGGTTCAGCGAGATGATTTCGATCCGGTCCATGAAGGCGGATACCTCGATATAATCGAGCAGGCGCCGGCTTTTCTTTTCCAGCATGACCCGGTCCGCATGCAGCATGGTGCGGTATTCATCATGCGAGCCAAGCTCCTTCAGTTCCTTCACAAAGGTAATGAAGCGGTCCCTGGCCCGGGATTCAAAGGAGTCGCTGTAGCTGCGCAACTCGGCTGTATCGGTATACAAGAAGTCGCTGAGGTTTTTTTCGTCCATGGCTGGAACACAACTTCAATTATCTAAACGTCGAGATGACGATAAGAATCTTGGCGGCATTCTTCAAGAATTTTTATGTCGCATCTGCAACTGTTGTGCATTCGGCTTGTCAGGTTATTTCTGCGCCGCCCGGAAGGCCCGTACATAGCCAGATACGGATTTTGACGTGTCCGGGTCGTACTTACAGCGCAATTCGTTGTTACAGAAGGCGCCCGCGCTGTTGTAGATCGCGACAAGCGTATGGTTGGCGCCCGAATAAACGCAGATCTGCTTTTTCTTGTAGGTCTGACGGGTGGCCAACCTGCAGGTGGTCATTCGCGGTTTTTCGGTCAGGCCTTGCCACAGCTTCTGCATTTCAATGAAGCCAAGCCCGATCCCGGAGGCATTCTCGGATGCGGCTGCCGTATTTGCCGGGGTGACGCCATAGGCCAATGCGCTCACAACTATCACTCTCGTCATTATGGCAACCCGCAGTTTCGGGCCAATATGATTTATAAATGTGACAAGTAGCTGCATGACAAGTTCCCGAACTTGGTCTTTCGCGCCCCTTTGAAAGGTTAGGGATTTTGCCGATGATGCCTAGATCAAAAAGTGTCTTTGTGTTTCATGTTAAATTCACACGGCGATATCTTGTTAAGATGTTGATTTGATCTGCTCAAAATTTTCTGAACGGTCTCTGTTGAAATCGGTCTGTCGGCCTTGAGCCAGTCGTCAGAAAAAGCCACGATGCTGTTCCCTGGCACTGGTAGAGTATCTCGCCTTCGGGAGGTTTGAGAATGAAAGTGGTTGTCATAGGGGCGGGCCATGCCGGCGTCGCCTTTGTTGATGCGATGCGCCGGAACGGCTTTGCCGGCGAGTTGACGATGATTGACCGGCTGGCCGGTCTTCCCCTCGAGCGTCCACCACTATCCAAGGCCTTCCTTCTTGCTGAAGAGGGCGAGGAAGACGGTTTCGCGCTTCGCGCGCCGGGCTGGTTCGCGGACAGTCAGATCACCCTCCTGACCGGACGGACCATCACGGGAATGGATGTCGATGCGGGCGAACTGATTCTCGATGATGGCAAGGTCCTGTCCTATGACAGGCTGGTTCTGGCGACCGGCGCGACGCCGCGCCAGCTTCCCGGCGCGGCGGGACTGGGCGGCGTGTTCGTTCTGCGTGACCCTGATGATGCGCGCCGCCTGCGCGAAGCTGCACATTCCGCGTGCTCGGTGCTGGTCATCGGCGGCGGATATATCGGGCTGGAGGTTGCCGCAAGCCTGACGAAGGCCGGCAAGCGGGTGACCGTGATCGAGGCGGCACCGCGTCTTCTTGCGCGTGTCGCCAGCCCGCCTGTTTCGGCGTTCTTCGCGGCGCGCCACAGCGATGAAGGTGTTGATATCGTCACCGGGGCATCGATAAAGGAGATCCGGCATCATGATGGCAGGTTTGTCGGTGCCACGCTTGGCGATGGTCGCCATGTCGATGCCGATATGCTGGTGGTCGGCATCGGTGTTGCGCCGAATACAGATCTCGCCGCGCAGGCTGGCCTTACACTCGCGAACGGCATCGTCACCGACAGCACCATGCGGACCAGCCATCCCGAGATTTATGCCATCGGTGATGGCGCGTTTGATGCGAGTGGCGGCCATGGGTTGCGGATCGAGTCGGTTCACAATGCGCGCGAGCAGGCCGAGCGGGCGGCCGCTGCGATCACCGGCCATGATGCGCCGCGCCGGCAGGCGCCCTGGTTCTGGTCCGACCAGTATGATGTGAAACTGCAATCAGTCGGGGTTTTGCCGGTCAATGGTCAGGACTTGCGGCATGTGCAACGTGCCGGACGTCGCGCAGGCCGCTTTTCCGTGTGGACCTTTGCCGGCGAGGATCTTGTCGCGGTCGAGGCCATTGGCGATCCGGCGGCCTATGTGCTTGGCAAGAGCTGTCTTGAGCATGGCCGGGCGCCGCACCCGGGTCAACTTGCCGATGCCGGCTTTGATCTGAAGGCTTTTGTCGCGGACAAATCGGTTGCCTGACATTGTCTTTCGAAGGCACATTCAAATCCCTGACCAACCCGGGAGCGCCGCATAATGCATTACGCCGGACGAACCACCTCTAGCAAGCCTGTGCGTGTCGACATGCGCAGCGATACGGTGACGAAGCCAACCGAAGGCATGCGTGCCGCGATGATGGCAGCGGAAGTCGGTGATGATGTCTATGGCGATGATCCGACAGTCAATGCGTTGCAGGACAAGGCCGCCGCACTGCTTGGCAAGGAAGCCGCGCTGTTGATGTCGAGCGGCACACAGGGCAATCTTTGCGCGATGATGGCGCATTGTCAGCGCGGTGAGGAAATTCTCACCGGCAATGACTACCATGTCTTTGTCGATGAGGCCGGCGGTGCCTCGGTTCTTGGCGGCATCATGTTTGCCCCGATGCCGGTTGCCGCCGATGGCGGCATCGATCCGGCCGATATCGACCGCACGGTCAAGCCCGAAGATGAACATTGCGCCATTTCCCGCTTGCTGACGCTGGAAAACACCTGGCATGGACAGGCCGTGCCACTGGCCAGGATCAATGCCGCTGCCAGCCGTGCCCGGGATCATGGGTTGTTGGTGCATTTTGACGGTGCCAGGCTGATGAATGCCTGTGTCAAGCTTGGCATCTCGCCGGCCGAGATGCTGGCCGGGGCGGATTCTGTCTCGCTTTGTCTGTCAAAGGGGCTTGGCACACCCGCTGGCAGCATATTGGCCGGTTCAAGAGAGATGATCAGACGCGCCCATCGGGTGCGCAAGCTCGTGGGTGGTGGCATGCGACAGGTGGGCATTCTGGCGGCGGCCGGAATCTATGCGCTTGATCATCACATCGATCGGCTTGCCGAGGATCATGCCAACGCCCTGCGGCTGGCCGAAAGGTTGGCGGACATCCCGCAGATTACGGTGGATCCGGCCGAGGTCGAGACGAACATGGTCTTCGCCGGGTTGCCCGACGGCGCGGCTGCACCGCTGCAGGCGCATCTTTGCGACCGTGGCATTCTGATCAATCGTGGCGAGCCGCAGATCCGCCTTGTCACGCATCTCGACTGCGGTGCGGATGAAATCGACCTGTTTGTGGAGGAAATGCAGGGCTTTTTTGCCTGAACGGCGTCACACAACGACGCAATAGGGACATAAATGAGGCGCCGGACGCGCACACTGCCGGCGGCAGTTTTTTGAAGGAGTGTTGCCATGTCGATCACGCTCTCGCTCGGGCCCCGCGTGCGCAAAAGCCCGTATTTTGAATCGGCGCGCGCTGCCGGCCTCGCCGCCGCCAGCGTCTATAACCACATGTATATGCCGACAGGCTATGGTGATCCCGCCGCCGAGTATGACCGGTTGATCAATGGCGTTGCGATGTGGGATGTCGCGGTAGAGCGGCAGGTGGCACTGAAGGGGCCCGACGCGCTGGCGCTGGCGCGCTACCTGACCCCCCGCAATCTTGACGGGCTTGTTGTCGGCCAGGGGAAATATGCCCCGCTATGCAATTTCGAGGGTGCCGTGATCAACGATCCGGTGCTGCTTCAGGTCAGCGAGGATGAAATCTGGCTGTCCATCGCCGACAGCGATATCAAGCTGTGGGCTGCCGGCATCGCCGGTGCGCGCGGCATGGATGTCAGCGTGTTCGAGCCGGATGTCTCGCCGCTGGCCATCCAGGGGCCGAAAGCTGTTGATGTTGTCGCGTCGCTTTGTGGCGACTGGGTGCGCGATCTCCGCTATTTCGCCTTCAGGTCGCATGAGATCAACGGCATCCCGATGATCGTCGCACGGTCGGGTTGGTCAAAACAGGGCGGGTTCGAGTTCTATCTTCAGGATGGCAGCCGTGGTGATGAGCTGTGGGCGCTTGTGGCCGAGGCCGGAAAGCCCTATGGCATCGGCCCCGGCACGCCGAACTATATCGAACGGATCGAGAGCGGCCTGATCTCCTATGGTGCCGATACCGACGATGCCTCGAATCCGTTCGAACTCGGTCTTGGCAAATTCATTGATATCGACCAGGCGCATGATTTTGCCGGCAAGAAGGCGTTGCATGCCCTGCGTGAGGCCGGTGTGACGCGCCGGTTCATGGGGCTGCTGATTGGTGGTGATCCGTTCACCGGCACGAATGAATCGCCTTGGCGACTGACCTGGCGTGGTGGCGACCATGCCGGTTACGCAAGCGCGTCTGCCTATTCCCCGCGTGCAGAATCCAACATCGCGGTGGCGATGGTGCGCAGCGAGGTCATAGCAGCCGCGGCGCCGGTGAAAGTTCACACCGACGCCGGCGACCTTGATGCTAGAGTTGTCGAATTGCCTATTATCTAGGCTGAACGACGCCCTTTATGGTCAGTCGATAACCGTCAGATCGACGGCGGCGAACCTGCCATTGCGTTGTTCAGCCAGTTCGTAGGATACGCGCTGGCCTTCGTTTAGTCCGGTCAGGCCCGAATTCTGGACGGCGGTGATATGTACGAACACATCATTGCCCTCATCATCGGGGTTGATAAAGCCATACCCCTTCTGGGTATTGAACCATTTCACAGTGCCTTGTGACATTCCAGTAGTCTCCCTTTGTCACGCCCCGCCGCCTCGGGCGTCACATCTTCACTTTTGATATGAGGCAACTGCTCGCACGGTAATCAGAACCCACATCTTCGACAGCGATCACTATGAGGGACGCTAACGGAAATATTGTCAATCCAGTAACGTGCGGCAAAAAGTGCGCCTCGCCACAGCATGCACAAGCTTGTGACAGCTATGTTACAGCCTTCGGTATAACTGGTGACCATGCCGGTGTATTGTCACCATGGCGCGACAGGCCGCTGTTCGGAACGAAATTGCAGGAGTTGGCGGAGATGTTGAATGCCCGCGGTCTGGCTTGCGCTGTTCTGGCACCGCTGTTGTGGGGTTTTGTGCCCATTTACATCAGTGTGCTTGGTGATGCCGACCCGCTGGAAATCGTCGTTCATCGCGCTTTGTGGTCAGGGGTGATTCTGCTGGTACTTGTTTCAGTGGCGCCATCTCTGACCGGTGGATTGCAGGCGGTGCGCGCGGCGCTTTCGACATCAAGGCTGCGGCTTGGTTTCGCCCTGACTTGCGGCCTTGTCACATTCAACTGGATAATTTTCGTCTATGCCGTTCAGTCGCGGCAGCTTTTTGAGGCGGCGCTTGGCTATTTCATCTATCCGCTGTTCACCGTCATGCTGGGCGTGGTGTTGCTTCGTGAACGGCTTGACCGCTGGGCATGGGTCGCCATCTGCGTGGTTGTCGCCGGGGTGGCGCTCAAGGCTGCGAATGTCGGAGGTCTGCCATGGGTGGCGCTGGCGCTTGCGAGCTCGTTCGGGTTCTATGGCGTTATCCGCAAACGAATGGGTATCGACCCGCTGATCGGTATTTTCATCGAGACCGTCATGCTGCTCCCGCTGTCGGTCCTGTATCTGTGGTGGCGTCACAGCACCGGCACGGTCATTTTCTTTGGTGGCGGTGCGATGAATGTCATGTTGGCGATGTTCGCCGGTGTGATCACCGTGGTGCCGCTGGTGCTTTATCATGCTGGCAATCGGGTGCTGCCAATCACCGTATCCAGCCTTTTATATTATGTAAACCCGACCACCCATATGGTAGTCGGGCTGGTATATTTCCGGCTGTCTATTCCGTTGTGGGAATGGGCGGCCTTCGGGCTGATCTGGTCCGGACTTGTTGTCTATTTTTCAACCAGAAAACGTCAATCGGAACGCCGTTCGTCCGCCTAGTCGATCACCCGGGCCGAGACGATCTGGTCCGGTGACGCCGGTGGCTCGCCGGGCGTGATGTTGTAGACATTTTCCATGCCGCGCTCGACCTGGCCCCAGACGGTGTACTGGCCGGTCAGATGGCCACATCCATCGAAACAGATGAAGAACTGGCTGTCGGCCGAATTCGGATTCATCGCCCGTGCCATCCCGACGGTGCCGACCTTGTATTCATAGTCACTGAATTCGGCGTCCAGGTTCTGCCCCGAACCGCCCATACCGGTCCCTTGCGGATCGCCGGTCTGCGCCATGAAACCGGGGATGACCCGGTGGAAGATGATGCCGTCATAAAACCCGTTATTGGCAAGTTCGGTGATGCGCGCGACATGGTTCGGCGCAAGGTCCGGCAGGAGTTTGATTTCAACCTGGCCCTTGGTCGTTTCAAGAAGCAGGGTTGTCCCGGTGTCCGATGTGGCTGGTGTGCTCATGGTGATAAAGCTGGCTCCAAGTAAGGTCAGAAAAAGATGTCGCATGTAAGGTTCCCGACACAGGCTAGGTAGGGTTGACAGAGATGAGGATCAGAACAGCGCGTCGATCTGCTCGTCGGACAGGTTGCCCGGCACGACAGTGATCGGCACCCGGCAATTTGCCGCGCCCCTCGCCATCATGAAGGTGATAAGAGGCCCGGCTGTCTCGGACTGGGTATCGGCGCCCAGAACAAGCAGGCTGATCTGTGTTTCCTCGTCGATCAGGGCGAGAAGTTCCTCGCGGACATCGCCCTCCCGAACATAAAGCACCGGCATCTCGCCGGTAAGTTGTTGGGCATAGGTGGCGTGAATGGCCATGTTCGCCTCGGCCGCCTCACGCGCCTCGGCGCGCATCAACTCGCCGACACCGGCCCAATATTCGAATTCGGCCGGGGCAATGCAGTACATAAGGCCAACCTTGCCGCCAATGGCGCTTGCCCGGCCGCAGGCAAAACGCAACGCGTGATGCATCTCCTCGGACTCATCGACAACGACAAGGAACAGGGGGTCTTTCTTCGCCATTGATCCACTCTCCTGCTAGTTTGCCAACGCTGTTCGCGCTATTGCCCGGTTCGCGACATTACTTGCGGCGGAACGCCGCCGCGGCAAGCCAGCCTGAGGCCACCGCAAAAATAATCGCAAAGATACCGTACAGCGCGGAATAGTCATGTGCGAAGCGATAGATCAGCGCGCTGAGACCGGCTTTCCTCACATTCATATCGGTTGCCCGTTCGCTCAATGCAACGCCGTCGCGGAAATGCAGCACCCTCACGCTGTACTCACCGGGCGGGATGTTGCTTGGCAACGAAAGGCTGGCCCGGAACAGCATATCCTGCTGTGTGAAAATTGAGGAGGGCAGCACCTGCCACAGCCCGTTTGCTTGCATGTTGCGCCGCAAATTATCCTGTTGTTCTGGATTGCCCGCGATGGCCGCGCCAGATGAGAGCGGTGTGCCGCCACCATGGCCATTGCCGGAATCATCTGTGCCGCTGGTGAAACTCAGCCCCCGCGACAGCGGGCCGACTGAGGCGTTGCCAAGGCCCTGTTCATCGGTAATTGACGACAGATCGTCGGTGGCGAAAACGTGATAGAAACTTGGTGCCTGTTGCCAGATCTTTGTCTCGACATTGACCCAGATGCCGGCCCGCTTGGCCTTGCGACGCTGGATGATGTCGGTCGCCGGTCCCTGTACCACCAGAATGATGTCATCGCCGGGCATGCCCTCATAGGCGCCGAACAGCAGAAGCTCGGTGCCGTGATAGCTGCTCGTGATGTCGACGCGGCTGTTCGACAGGTCCGCCACGATCTGTTTGGGCGCGGCCATAACCGGCCCCGCTACAAGCATCGCCAGACCGATCAGGGCGGGCGCCAGTGTCCGCTGCATTGCCAGCCAGCCCGTCATCGCACAAGCTCCACCGACAGCAGATCCTCAGGCCGGACCACAAGGTCGTAGCCAATCTTCACGCAGACTGCCAGGACGAGCAGCGCCAGCAGGCCGCGAAGCTGTTCACCGCGAAGCACGGCGCCGGCGCGGCTGCCGAATTGCGCGCCGATTACCGCGCCGAACAGCAGCAGACCGGCCAGCAGGAAATCAACCGTCTGTGTCTGGATTGACTGCAGCAATGTGACGTTGGCGGTCACGAAAATGATCTGGAACAGCGAGGTGCCAACAACAACCGAGGTCGGCATGCCGAGAAGATAGATCATGGCTGGCACCATGATGAAACCGCCGCCAACGCCCATAATCGCGGCGAGGACGCCGACAAAAGCCCCGATGGCAAGTGGCAGAAGGGCGCTGATATAGAGTTTCGAGCGCCGGAAGCGCATTTTCAGCGGCAGACCGTGAAGCCAGTTATGCTGATGCAGCTTGCCACGGGCCGCCCCGGGCGTGCGCGAGCGAATGATGGTGCGAAGGCTTTCGGTCAGCATCAGCGCGCCGATGATGCCGAGAAACACCACATAGGACAGCTGGATGACAAGGTCGATCTGACCGATGTCGCGCAGGAACGAGAACAGCGCGACACCGAGTGTCGAGCCGATCATGCCGCCGGCCATCAGGATAGCCCCCATCTTGAAATCGACATTGCCCCGGCGCATGTGCGCCAGCACACCGGATACTGAAGAGGCGACAATCTGGTTGGCTTCCGTGGAAACCGCCACCGCCGGCGGAATGCCGAAGAAAATCAGCAGCGGTGTCATCAGGAATCCGCCACCGACCCCGAACAGACCGGACAGAAAGCCGACACCGCCGCCAAGTCCGATGATGATCCCGATATGCATCGAAACTTCGGCGATTGGCAGATAAATATACATGATCTATGGCCTGGGAAAATCTATGGCCTGAGAAGGCAAGGCTGACGCCGGCGTGAATTGGATACTTGTCTTACTAGCAGACGGATGCGGTTATGTCGCCTGTGAATACGACGCCGAATGTCCCGCACCGGAACTTTCTACCGGACTTTTTTACCGGACTGGGGCGATCGGTTCATCGAAGGCGGGTGGTGAAAGGCAGGCCAAGCGTACGTGGGAGCATTCAGTG
>Ga0181581_10001390_pt1 | contig 18779 bp, 8 predicted proteins | sample 071ome_22_FD_132433 | JGI IMG/M metagenome (GOLD analysis project Ga0181581, IMG submission 132433) | Coastal salt marsh microbial communities from the Groves Creek Marsh, Skidaway Island, Georgia - 071404AT metaG (megahit assembly) | ecosystem: Environmental > Aquatic > Marine > Intertidal zone... | reverse complement strand
TGCCGTTGCAGGTCAACCTGATACCAGGGTATTTAGGCTTGTTTCTCTTCTCTTCGGTGGCAACGCCATGGGTGCCATCAGAACTGGATTCGATCGCAGATGAATGATTGGACATAAAATTTTCTTCTCGCAGGAAAGCTGTGGGGGCCTGCAGACCCCTTATCTGAGGAAAATATTCCCCTAAACACGCAGATTTTCAAGCATTGGGCCAAGATCTGCAAGCGGTTTTGTTGACGATAGCAGACAACGTTAACCCATCGTTTTAATCAAGATGCCAGATCCGCCCGGTTTCGACTGAGAGAGAAGCCTTATCGGCCGCTTTAGCAGCCAATGTTAACGTTACAGTCGGATTAAGGGATTTGCACTCGATATCAATTAAAGCTCCGTCATCAATCTTTTAGAGGCCACCTAAATAAGGTCCCTCCAAGATTTGTTAGCCGCAACACTGCTTATGTTTCTTACCACTGCCACAAGGACAGGGATCATTGCGACCTACTTTCGGTCCTGTTCTAACTGGAGTCGCCTTGGCAATGGCTTCATTGGCTTCACTGACCACATCACTGGCCTGTTTTTCCTCGCCGTCCTGAGGGCCGGAAAAGGCCCTGGCTTCCTGATGGGTTGTGCGTTGGGGCAATTTACTCAAAAACTGCTGGAAAGCCATGAGGCTTGAGGCACTGCGAAAAATATTATGACAGATCTGAGTCTTGATGTTGACCATCAGTTCATCAAAGACCTTGAAAGCTTCGGTTTTGTATTCAATCAGCGGATCCCGCTGAGCGTAGGCCCTCAGACCAATACTGCTGCGCAGCCCATCCATGCTGTAGAGATGCTCCTGCCAAAGCTTGTCAATGGCGCTGAGAATAGTGAACCGCTCCATGGACTTCAGTGCATCGGGGTTTTCGACACTGATCTTGAGCTCGTAGGCATCACGGACCTGATCGGAAATCAGCGTCGCCACAGCAAACTGGGCAGGACTCATGCCATCAAATAGACTTCCGGCCACAGGTTCCTGGGTTGCCTCGTTGGCCATTTTCCGAAATTCCTCCTCCTGCAGCCCAATAGGGAAGTTCAGGTTCACCCAATCAGAAAGACCACGCAAATTCCACTCCTCCACATCCTGCTCTGAAGTCGAGAACTGAAGCACTTTCTCCACCGTCACCTCCTCCATGATGTCCATGAGCTGATCTTGAACATTGTCAGAGGCTAGGACTTCATTGCGAAATCCATAAATCACTTCGCGCTGCTTGTTCATGACATCGTCATATTCAAGCGTGCGCTTGCGGATCTGGAAATTATGACCTTCAACCCGTTTCTGAGCCGTTTCGATCGACCGATTCAGCAGAGGGTGAGTCAGCTCTTGCCCCTCCTCCAGACCGAATTTTTCCATGATCTTCACGATCTTGGGCGACCCGAACAAGCGCATGAGATCATCCTCGAGGGAAATAAAGAAATGGGATGAGCCTGGGTCTCCTTGACGAGCACAACGACCACGAAGCTGTCGATCGATACGACGAGATTCATGGCGCTCTGTGCCGATGACGTGTAGACCACCCAGCTGAGCGACGCCTTCTGCGAGCTTGATGTCGGTCCCGCGGCCAGCCATGTTGGTGGCTATGGTGACCCCACCCTGCTGCCCAGCTCGGGAAATGATTTCTGCCTCCTGCTGATGATATTTGGCATTCAAGACGGCATGAACAATGCCTTCTTTCTTGAGCAAGCGTGAAATCAGTTCACTGACTTCGACTGAAATAGTGCCAACCAGTATGGGCCTTCCCTGCTGGTGCACATGTTTAATCTCCTCAACAACGGCCTGATATTTTTCTCGACGGGTCTTGTAGACTGAGTCATTGCCGTCCTCCCGAGCTACAGGTCGGTTGGTCGGGATGACAAGCACACCCAGCTCGTAAATATCGAGAAACTCGCCAGCCTCTGTTTCAGCGGTACCAGTCATGCCAGCCAACTTGTCATAAAGACGGAAATAATTCTGGATGGTGATCGTGGCGTAGGTTTGGGTCTCACGCTTGATTTCCACTCCCTCTTTGGCCTCCACGGCCTGATGCAGGCCCTCACTCCAGCGACGCCCAGTCATCAAGCGCCCGGTATTTTCGTCCACAATAACCACTTCGTTGTTTTGCACCACGTATTGGACATCTTTCTGATACAGGCAGTAGGCCTTGAGAAGCTGTGAAATGGTATGGATGCGCTGAGCTTTGGCTTCGAAATCAGCCTGAGCCTTATTTTTTGCCTCCATGCGCTGCTGCAGCGGGGTTTGCTCATCAGCATCAATTTGGTGGTAGATCTCGGCTAGATCGGGGAGGACAAAGGCTTCGGTGTCCTTGGGGCTCAGAAAACCACGGCCTTTTTCTGTCAAATCTGCGTCGTGGCTTTTCTCGTCCATCGCAAAGAAAAGCTCTTCCTTCTGCGCGTAGAGCATCTTCTTGGTCTGATCGCTGTAAAGCATGGCTTCGGCCTGGTTCATCCGATTGATGTTCTCAGGATCTTCCAGCAAAGACATGAGCCGATCAGACCGAGGCTGTCCGAGCTTTGCCTTGTAAAGCAGCAACCCGATTTCTTCTTCCAAAACTTCGGGTTTAACCGGGTTGGAACCATCGCTGGGCTGTAGCTCCTTGAGTGCCTGTTCGGCACGTTCGAGGAATTGATGACATAGTTTTTCCTGCCGTTGAACGAGTGACTGAATGGCAGGTTTGACCTGATCAAAGTTGTGGTCGGAATGAACCACCGCAGGGCCGCTGATGATCAACGGTGTCCTGGCTTCATCAACGAGGATGGAGTCAACCTCATCAACGATTGCAAAGTAATGACCACGCTGGACCTGGTCCTCGCGAGAGTTAGCCATGCCATTATCCCGCAAGTAGTCGAAGCCGAATTCTGAGTTCGTACCGTAGGTGATATCACATTGATATTGCTCTCGTCGGTGAGCGGGAGGCTGATCGTGAAGTATGCACCCCACACTGAGCCCCAGAAAAGTGTAAACAGCCCCCATCCATTCACTATCGCGAGCGGCAAGGTAATCGTTGACCGTGACCACATGCACTCCTCTGCCGGTTAGGGCATTGAGGAAAACAGGGAGAGTACCGACCAAAGTCTTGCCCTCACCTGTTGCCATTTCGGCAATCTTGCCAGTGTGGAGGGCCATGCCGCCAATGAGCTGGACATCGAAAGGCACCATTTCCCATCTCAGGGGGTGCCCTCTGACGATCACATCGCTCCCGCATAGCCGTCGGCAGGCCTGTTTAACCACGGCAAAAGCCTCTGGCATGATCTCCTCAAGGCGAGAAGCCAGCTGAGATTTGTCTTCGATGGAAGCGAGCTCCTGCTTCCAAGCAGCAGTCTTAGCCCGCAAATCATCGTCGGAAAGATCATTCAGAGACTGGTCAATTTGGTTGATCGTCTCCACGATTTTGGTGTAGCGACGCACCTCACGGTCATTGGCCGTTCCGAAAATTTTCTTAAAAATACTTTTAAAAGGTCCAATCATGGTGATTTGAGCTTTTGCTGTCGGCCAGAAGGTGCAAAGCATTGCACGGGCGCGACAAAACGCACAAAGTAGGTGAAGGGTGGTGGGGCGTCAAAGCAATAAAGGGACACGTTTTCGTGCAAATTGACTCCTTTCACGCGAAAGGTTCCACCCCATGAGGAACTAATACCCCAGCGAATCTTGATTCCGTCTCAAGACTTCAAAGCCGATCACTCTCAGTTCGCTTCTCTAGTTGCTTGACTCGCTGGTTCAAGCCTCTCAAGTGGTCCCCCATCTCTGCAACATGCTCCTGAACAGCCTCCATATGTTCATCGACGGCGTGTATCTGGTGAGCGTTTTGCTGCAGTTGATGGATTTTTTCCTGGAGCAAATCAATGTCGTGGAAGCGTTCCTCTTGCGCTTCCAAACGACGATGTGCGTGTTCCACGGCCTCGTTCAAGGCCTGCATCCGGTGGTGCGCATGCTCCAGCTCCTGCTCAAGGTGCTGAAACCTTGCCAAGCGTTCGGCAAGCTCCTCCATGCGTTGCTCAAGATGATGAACCTGCCCACCGAAATCAGAGGGTCGATCTCGATGCCCCGCCTCACGGGTCCAAGCGCGAATTTCTTCCACCGCTTGATGAATGGATTGAATGAGGGGGGGCGGGCCTGATCGATCATCCTGACCATTTGGGAAATGATCTGTCTTGCTCGACATCGGCTGATTTTTCAGGGCTGGTGTTCTCTCCGGTCCTAGGCGTTGAAAGAGTTTTTTCCGAAGGCTTCTGGCTCGATTCATGGTCTGCATAGCAGCCTCAGTTTGCCCTGCAGCTTTGAGTTCTTGAGCCTCATTGACCAGTTTCTGAATTTGATCGCGCCGCTCCGAGAATGGTATGTTCTCGCCTGAAGCGGCATCTTGGGCCGTCGTCGTCGACACAGCGCAAGTAAGCCAAATAAGAGCAGCCAATACGGCCTTCAATGAAGCGTTAGTGGATATATTTGTCATCGTCTTAGCAAGTGACTGGGCGTGGGATAAATCCTAGCAAATTAGGCGGATCACTGAAAAAGTTAATCCATCGCAAGGATGTTGTTCAATGTGATACTGACTCATGACTGAGAATTCTCAGGATTCAAATCAAACCATGCATCTCAAGGAAGCGTTGCGTCAGGTCATGCGCCACAAAAACCAGGCATTGGGCAAGGTGGCACATGAGACCCAGTCCCTTTCGATAAGAGATACCATCACCTCGCACCCAAACTGGCAAGCAGCCCAACGCATTTTGGCTTACCTGCCAAGGAAAGATGAACCGAACATCCTTCCCCTACTCCACATGGCGCTAGATGAGGGGAAGACCATCGCTCTCCCGCAGTATCAGCAAAACAATGGCGCCTACCGGCCAGTGATTATCAGCCATCTCGAGAAGGACCTCGAGCCAGGGCTGTATGGCATCCTTGAACCCAAATCAACATGCATCCCCATGGCTGGACAAAGCGTTGACTTGACCTTGATACCTGGAATGGCATTTGATGATAAAGGTTGGCGGCTGGGGAGGGGTAAAGGGTTCTATGACCGAATGATCCCCCAGTTAGCAGGACTGCGGTGTGGGCTGGCTTTCGACTATCAGCGTGTCGAGGCCGTTCCCCATGATGACTTGGACCAGAAAATGGATTGGATCATCACACCTGAGCGATGGATCAAATCAGGCTCTGAGGTGTGAGCACGAAATGTCAATAGCCGTTCTGATTTGGGGCCCACCGGCTTGGTTAAGCTTGGGGGTCCTCTTGGGCTGCGCCTTCTGCTACTTCTGGATGCGATTCCAGCAGCAGAAATGGCAGCAAGACAAAACCTCACTTCTGCGTCAAGCGGCAGATGAGGCGAGGAATCTCCTGTCTTCAGCCAGTGAGCAGGCCGAGCGCAAAGCCGAAGAAACAGAGAGCAAAGCCCGTCGTTCCATTGAGCTCCTAGAGCAAGAGCTGGAGCGCCGAAACAACCGCCTTGACCAACGTGAAAGCCTGGTCAATGACCAGCTCGCCGGTTTTGTTCAGCAAGAAAAAATGCTGCATAGCCAACAGCAGACACTTCAAGAGTCACAGCAAGCCTTAGCAAGGCAACAAGAAGAATTAAATCTCCTCTGCAACCGTCGTCAGGAAGAACTGGAAAACATTTCCCAACTGACCGAGCCTGAAGCTCGCAGAATTCTCCTCCAAGAAGCCGAGCAAGCCTCGATGAAAGAGGCTCACGAAGCAGACCGGCGCATCATGGAAAAGGCCAAACTGGAGGCCGAGGCTAAGGCACGCAAAATCATCAGCCTGGCCATTCAGCGTTTTGCAGGAGAACACACATTCGATTCTACCACCTCCACGGTTGCCCTGACCGGCGACGAACTCAAAGGGCGCATCATTGGTCGTGAGGGCCGCAATATTCGGGCATTCGAATCGGCCACCGGAGTCACTGTTTTAATTGATGACACACCGGGTGCGGTCGTCCTCTCTGCCTTTGACCCTGTGCGGAGGGAAATTGCACGCGAGGCTATGAGCCGCCTCATAGAGGATGGTCGCATCCACCCCTCACGCATTGAAGAGGTCGTCCATAAGGTGGAGGCCGAAATCGACGAAACCGTCATCCGACTGGGAGAAGAGGCCCTGCATCGCACAGGCCTTCCACCTGTGCATCCTGAGGTCATCAAGACGCTCGGCCGCCTTCATTTCAGAAGCAGTTTCTCTCAAAACGTGCTCAACCATTCAGTCGAAGTCGCTCACCTGACAGGCCTGATGGCAACCGAACTTGGACTCAATGCAGTCGAAGCTAAAAAAGCAGGTCTTTTCCATGATCTCGGCAAGGCAATCAAACATGACATGGAGGGCTCTCATGCCATCATCGGGGCCGATTTCCTCCGCATCCATGGCGAGAAGGACCCTGTGGTCAATGCCGTTGCAGCTCACCACGATGAAGTGGAACACCTTTCGCCGCTAGGCATTCTGGTCAGTGCCGCTGATGCCATCAGCGCCTCCCGACCTGGTGCACGTTCAGAAAACATGACCACTTACCTGCAGCGGCTTCAGCAACTGGAGGATATCGGAACTTCCTTCGAGGGAGTGGAAAAGTGTTTTGCCTTCCAAGCCGGCCGTGAAGTCAGGGTTGTGGTATCTCCTTCAATCGTCTCTGATGAACAGGCCTACGAGCTGTGCCGGAAAATCGCACGTAAAATCGAAGACGATCTACAATACCCTGGCCAGATTCGAATCACGGTCATTCGAGAAACACGGTGCATTGAGTTTGCCAAGTAGCTGAGCGGCTGAGTCAATCAATTTGAGGAAGCAGGCTCAGAAAAGCATTGCTCTGCCTGCATCGACCAGATGAAATGCGTGGATGTTCTCACATGTGGTCATTTTTTGGACGGATCCTGAACAGCCCAATGCAGCGCAGGAGTTAATCGATGGGGCGCACCGATACCTTAAGGACATTCCAGGCTCGGAGTATTTCCATGTTGGCCGGATGGCAACCAGCGATCGCCCAGTAGTCGATCAAAGTTATCAGGTGGCACTCAATATCGTCTTCAAGGACAAGGCCACGCAGGATGCCTATCAAGTCCACGAAGATCATGTGAAGTTTGTAGAGGAAATATTCAAGCGGGTATGCAAAAAGGTCGTGGTCTACGACTTTGAGGGATAAAGCTTCAAGACGAACACTACGGGGGCATTCCATGCCCCCCAACCCAACCGCCCAAGCCGTTGGGTTTTTTTGTCATTGAAATCTTGCCCACTCAACTTAATCCAGATCCATGCGTGACTCAGATAGGCAGTGCTGCAACCCAGGCCTAGTTTTGGCTGGGTTGTTCGGACTAGGCCTACTCCTAACCGAAACCTTGCAGGCCCAGCTGATCATCAATGAATTCCTGGCTTCCAATCAGCAAGGAATGATGGATGAAGACCGGCAGCGTGTCGATTGGATCGAACTTGCCAACACGGGCGCTGAACCGCTCTCCACCCAGGGCTGGTCACTGAGTGATGATCCTGAAAAACCAAAGAAATGGATCCTTCCAGCCAGGATCCTGGAGCCAGGGGAGCTTCTTGTCATCTTTGCTTCCGGAAAGGATCGACGCTCTGATGAGGGCCCATGGCACACGAACTTCAAATTAGCCGCTCAAGGGGATTACCTCGGCCTCTATGCACCCGATGAGACAAAGGCTGCTTCGGCCTTTGTCCCACAATACCCACCGCAATATGCCGACATCTCCTTTGGGTTGGTTCGAGATGAAAAGACCCTCACCCTGATCGATCCCAATACCCAAGGAAGATTCAATCTTCCCAGCGACACGCTGATGGATTGGGTCCAAGTCGATTTCAATGATGGAGATTGGATGCCCACCCTACCCAGCATGGGTTATGACACCGGCCAAAAAGAACAGGATACCTCAAGTCACCTGGAACAATTAAAAGCCTCACAGCCTGCCCTTCACTGGTCCTTCCAGGACACCGAGGGGATTATAGCCACCAATCTGGGTTCACTCGGGGCAGCGGCTCAGGGTCGTTATCAAGGGCAACCCAACCTAGCCCAAGAAGGTCCTCGTTCCCCAACCTTTCCCATCCTCGATGAAGACAACATGGCCGTCGGCTTCGACGGCCGAAACGATGCGGTTGAAGGGCCTCAGCAATTGCTGAGTGGGAGGCAGGCCTTTACGATGGCGGGTTGGATTCGCCCCGAAGGCGTCCAAAACAATCGTACTGGACTATGGGGCCAAAACGATGCCGTCGAGTTTGGTTTCATCCAACAAAACACATTGCAGCTCTGGTCGCCCGCGGGCAGCTTGAGCTGGAGCTACCCTTACCCCGCTGGACAATGGCATCACCTCACCGCAGTGGGCAATGATCGAGAGCTCATTCTCTATGCCGATGGGCAGCGAGTGGCCACCAGTGGACACAATGGAACCGACTTTGGCAGGTCAAATTTCACGTTTAATGTGGGAGGAGGTGGCGTCTTCGATGCGACAGGTAACCATTTCAGGGGATCCATTGACGAGGTCGCTTTTTGGGATCATGCGCTCAATGATGAGGCCATTGCGCTGTTGCTGAAAAAAGCACCTTCGGTTGATTACACCACACTCATTCAGACCGACCTAGAGCATCTCCTCTTTGGCTATCAGGCCACACTCGACAGCCGCTTCACTTTTGAAGTCTCCAACCCAGACAAAATCCACCAACTGGACTTGAAACTGCAAGTCGATGACGGTTTTGTCGCTTGGATCAATGGAATCCAGGTGGCAGCCTGGAATGCTCCAGCAAGCAGCGATTGGCAAAACCAGGCCCCTTCCCAGAATCCTGACCAGAGTGCCATTCAATGGCGCTCATTCCCTCTGTCTGCCTCCATGCTCAAACAGGGAAAAAATGTATTGGCCATCAGAGGATTTAACCTGAGCGCTCAGGATCCAGACTTCTTGGTCAATAGCTCGTTGGATGGCCTCTCCTACGTGGATCAAGAAGTTGAGTCGAGGTTCATGCGCTCTCCCTCGCCTGGGGAAAAAAACACTTATTCTCCCGGAGAGGATCTTCCCCTCATCATCGATATCAGACATGAACCCACCCAGCCCAACGCAGGCGAACCTATTGTGGTCACGGCTAGGCCCGATAAATCCCCAACCAAGGTTAAGATACTGAAGCTGCGCTATCGCCTCATGTTTGAGCCGGAGAGGGAGATTCCCATGCGGGATGATGGGTTGGAAGGAGATACCCTGGCCCAAGATGGGCAATGGACCGCCATCATCCCTAATTCCAAAGCGTCAGCAGGCCTCATGATCCGATATGCTGTCCATGGCGTGGATGCAGATGGCAACACGATGAGATGGCCACCCTTCCCTGCCCCCGCCGATTCGGCTGAGTACCTTGGCATGGTGGTTGCAGACCCTACCTTGCACACCCGTTTACCTGTAGTGCATCTTTTCATGGAAAACCCTTCCATGGCTGACACCAGTGGTGGCACCAGAGCCTCCCTCCTCTTTGATGGCGAACTGTATGACAACATTCATGTAAGTGTTCACGGGCAAAGCTCGCGCGGTTTCCCCAAGAAGAGCTACAACTTGGATTTCAACCAAGACCATCGCTTTGCTTTGCAACCTGATACCCAGCGCGTCAAAGACATCCGCCTGATGACCAATTGGGGAGACAAGTCCCATGTCCGTAATACCCTGGCTTATGAGATGATTCACAAGGCAGGAAGTCATGCTCACATTGCCTTCCCTGTGAGAGTCCAGCGCAACGGATCCTTTTTCAGCATTGCCGACATGATGGAGGATGGGGACGATCGATGGTTGGATCGCCTTGGGCTGGATCCCGATGGGGCGCTCTACAAGATGTATAACAACTTGGGTGGGGCTGGAGGGAATGAGAAGAAGACTCGCCAATGGGAGAATACTGAAGACCTGCAGAATCTGGTGCAGAGCCTCAGTGAGAGCCGCCCTTTAGCCCAACGAATCGAGGATGCTTGGGATATATTGGACCTACCCCAAACAGTCAGCTATTTCGTCGCACTGGCCCTGTGCAGCAGCCAGGATCATGGACACAAAAATTATTATCTCTATCGCGACAGCCTGGGCTCAGGAGAATGGGCCCCCCTGCCCTGGGATGTTGATCTTTCATGGGGACGCAATTGGGTCGATGCGAAGGGTTATTTTCACGATACACTCTATCAGGACAACGAACTGGACTTCTACAACCCGAGCCAGCAGAGCAAACCGACCAATCGTCTCTATGAGCTCATCAAACAGGCCCCTCCTTTTCAAAGCATGGTCTTGCGTCGCCTGAGAACAATCATGGATCAATGGCTGCAATCCCCAGGCACACTTGCTGAGGATGGCATCATCGAGCAGCGCATAGGGGAGCTGCTCGATGCAATGGATCCTCCTGATCTACGCAACAGTGATGCGGACTTGGATGCCAAACGCTGGGGTAGTTGGGGAAACGGCTTATCCATGCGCCAGGAAGCCCAGCGCATCATCGATCTTCATTTGGCAGGACGACGTCGGTTTTTATTTGAACAGAAGCCTAGACTGGGCAGAGGGCAGATCCCGGAATCCCAACCCGTTCTAGCAGCACCCTCCTTTGGCTCTCTGGAATTCAACCCACTCTCCGGTGAGCAAAATGAAGAATACTTGACCCTTGAAAACAACCATCCTTTTGCAATCGATCTGTCTGATTGGTTGCTTAGTGGAGGGGTTCGTCATGTGTTGCGCCCAGGCACAGTCATCCCAGCAAACGGAACCCTATACCTTAGCCCAAAGGTAGCTGCTTTTCGGGCTCGCACCCAATCCCCTCGAGGTGGCCAAAGCCTTTTTGTTCAGGGGGATTATCAGGGACAACTCGACGCTCGAGGCGAGACCCTTAGTTTGAGCTCTCCGGATGGCATGGTTCACGTGGAACATACCTTCGAAGGACGACCCTCTGAGGCTCAACTCGGATTAAGGATCACAGAAATATTCTATCATCCAGATCCTCAACCCCCATTTGCAGATCAGAGGCAAGCCTATGAATACCTTGAGCTCACCAACGCAGGCGAGAGCACGCTTGATCTTGAGGGGATTCGCTTCACTCAAGGTATCGATTTTGTATTTAACAGGGACTCCCCCATGTCCTTGCAGGCAGGTCAATCGGTGGTCCTGGTGCGTAATGAGGCCGCCTTTCGGGCTCGTTTTGGAGCTGCTCCCATCATTGTTGGCACCTTTGATGGCGCCTTGGATAATGGAGGGGAAAACCTGCGTTTGGAGGATGCAAGCGGCGAGCGTATCCTTGACTTCGCCTATTCGGACCAGTGGTACCCCGAGACCGATGGTCAGGGCTTCGCCCTGAGCGCCCGTTTTCTGAACACCCCCTGGGATGATTGGGGGCAGGCATCTTCCTGGATGACGAGCGCTGAGCCTGGGGGAAATCCAGGCCACTTTTCAGAGGGCGACCGATCAGGTGATTGGGCCTTGAGTATGACGCTGCTACCCTTGGAAAACCCGCGCGCCAGCATTGCCTTCGATTATCAGGCAAACCAGTTATACACCCTCGAAACCAAGGTCAAGCTTGGCGATAGCCACTGGATCCCCATAGAGGAGTGGACCTCTCCTCGGCAGTCAGGCCGGCATGCTTTCATCCTGAATGAGCTCGAATCAACCACTGGCTTTTTCCGCATTCGCAGGAAAATGACGCCCTAGTTCGGTGATCTTTCAGACCTGCCCGAGAGGTATCGGATCGATCTCCAGAACGGTAAAGGTTAAATTTCCGTTCGCATTTCGAAGGGTTTGAGGTTAGTTTATCAGTTGTGTTGAAACAGGCATTCCAAAAAATGTCCCAACTGACGCTGATGTTGGCCTTGGCTATTTCCCTAATTGGGATGAGCCTTCCGGTTCATGCAAAAGTCTTGGGATGGGGCTCGCAGGCAAGTTGCGAGCACTGTGCCTGTGGCGGAAACAGCTGCTGCTTGGATGCTGAGGATAGCCAGCAAAGCGCGCCGGTTGGTTTGCCTACTGCCTCACAAAACACCTTCAAATACCAGGCATCCCTGCTCAAGGATGCGACCAGGTCATGGATTGATCGGCCCGGGGTCGTGCTGCAAGTCATCTTCAGACAAAGCTTACCCTCCCAAACTCCGGCTCGACCTGCCTACCAGCGCTTCTGCGCCTATCTGATCTGAGTTGGCTACCTGCAGGGTACGACTGCGTACTGACCCTGCTCTCCCTCAAAGCATGGAGGTATTCCCTCCTGTTCCCTTGTACTCTTTGATCCCTGATTGGTGATGCCCCATGGCATCACTCGCAATGCATGAAACAACTTCAAAACAATTTGGCGAGGTGCTGCAGGCATCTGGAACGCCACCACTGGAAACCCTTTCACCGTTTGGCTTGGGCTGGGATCATTTTCCTAGCAACGGGATGTGCCAGCTATCGGCAGGTGCCGATGCAGCACACACCCGAAGCATCCCAAAGGATTGCCTCAAAGCAATCGCCAAGAACTGACCTCTTGCCGTCAGTCGTTTCAAAGCAAGCAAGCAAGCCGAGCCGGGATATGCCTGTGAATCTGGAAGGTCTCATCAACTGGGCACTGGAGGTAAATCAAGGTCTTCAGTCCTCTTGGGAACAATGGCAGGCAAATCTTGAGGCCATCCCCCAAGCCTCCGCATTGCCGGATCCGATGATTCGCTATGGCTACTTCATCCGTGAAGTGGAAACCCGCGTCGGCCCCCAGCAGCAACGTGTTGGTCTGGCGCAGACATTTCCATGGTTTGGCAAACGGGCACTGGCCACTTCCATGGCCAGTGAGCAGGCCATAGAAGCTTGGTCTGACTATCTCATGCAAAAGCGAAACCTGATCCGGGAGGTGCGAAGCCTCTGGGCAGACTGGGAGTATCTGACAGAGGCCACAGCCATTACGCGAGATAATATCCAACTGGTTAGACGGCTGGAACAGGTTGCCCAGGCCAGACTCCGCTCGGGCAAGGATGCTCTGGGGGTGGTACAAGCTCAGCTGACCCTAGCCCGCTTGGAGGAACAGATCCTGGCACTGATCGATCGCAAGGGCCCCATTCAGGCAAGGCTTAATGGATTGCTCAATCGTCCCTCTGATACTGAGCTGCCATCGTTCATGGCAAGCACCTCGGGGTCCACTGGTGACTGGGAAATCATTGAATCTGAGACAGCCTGGGCCGAGCACCCGAGGATTTTGCAGAAGCAGGCAGTCATACGTCGGTATGAAGCCGCAACCCAGCTAGCTCGCAAACAACGCAGGCCCCAGTTCACCCTTGGCTTGGATCTTATCCAAACCGACTCGACTGGGAATATGAATGGCTCAGATATGGGTAAGGATCCAGTGATGGTCAGCGCCATGTTTAACCTACCTATCTGGGAAAGGAAAAACCGAGCTGCCGTGGCTCAAGCCGAAGCTAAGGAAGCTTCCGCGCGTCATGCTTTGGTTGAGGCGATGAACCAGCTCAACGCTGACCGGAGCAAGGCACAATTGGCTCTCTCCGATGCAGTGCGTCGCCAAGCCCTCCATCAGGACACACTCAGACCCTTGGCAGAAAGCGCGCTGCAAGTTGCCGAGCAGGCTTATCGCACCGGGCAAAGCACTTTCCAAGAGTGGATAAACGCCCTTCAACTTTTGCTTGAGCTCGAACTCTCGCAACTACGTGCCCAGACCGATCAGAAACTGGCACACGCCAACTTAGAACAACTCTTGGGGACAGTGCCCGCAGCTCGTGCTTTGACTCCCGTTAACCCAACTCATTGATCTTATCACTCATGAAAACCAAATGGTTCATCTTACCAGGCTGCATCCTTATATCTTTTGCAGCAGGATATGGATTCAGGGGTCCAACATCCCATCACCAGCATGGAGTCATCGAGGCAGGTGGCAATGAAGCAAACATTCGCTTTTTCACCTGCTCCATGCACCCCAACATTCAGCAACCTTCACAAGGTAGTTGCCCTCAGTGCGGCATGGACTTAATTCCGGTTCGGGAGGGCGAGGGTCCAGCTGTTGGAGCCCGACAAATCCACCTCTCCGAGCGAGCTCGTCAATTAGCTGAGGTAGCCACCTCACCGGTGGAAAGGAAGCACGTGGAAACCGAACTGCGCATGCTAGGAAGGGTAACCTTTGATGAAACACGCCTCTCTCATGTCACCACTCGAGTTGCAGGTCGCCTGGACCGGTTGTTTGTCGACTACACTGGGGTCAAGGTGAATCAGGGTGACCACTTGGTCACTCTGTACAGCCCTGACTTGCTGGAGGCACAGGAAGAACTACTCACCACCCAATCAACGATTCATCAGTTGGGTAGCAGCGTCACCCCCTATCTGCGTCAAAGTGCTTTGGAAAGTTTTCAAGCTGCACGAGAAAAGCTCCTTCTCTGGGGGCTGAGTGAGACCCAGGTTGCATCCGTCCTCGAGCGGGGATCGGCCGAGGACCACATCACCCTTCATTCTCCATCTCAAGGGGTGGTGGTCCAAAAGGACGCCATGGAAGGAATGTACGTTCAAACAGGTTCTAAAATTTATACCATTGCCGACCTTTCTCATCTCTGGGTCGAACTCGAGGCCTATGAATCAGATCTACCCTGGCTGCACTATGGCCAATCGGTTCGATTCACCAGTGAGGCTTTTCCTGGAGAGACTTTTGAGGGACAAATCGCCTTCATCGATCCTGTACTCGATGCCAGAACTCGTACTGTCAGGGTTCGGGTCAACTTGATCAACACGGAGTCCAAACTCAAACCTGACATGTTTGTACGCGCGATTGTTCGCGCCAAAATAGCCAAAGGGGGCCAGGTCATGGACCCTGGGTTAGCTGGAAAATGGATCAGTCCCATGCACCCGGAAATCATCAAAGATGAGCCTGGGTCCTGTGACATATGCGGCATGGATCTGGTCAGTGCTCAATCCCTTGGCTATGCCGAGGCGACTCAAGACACAGCGCCGCTGGTCATACCTGCAAGTGCTCCCCTGATTACAGGCAAACGTGCTGTGGTCTACCTCGACATGGGAGATGGCATCTATGAGGGCCGGGATATTATCCTTGGACCACGGGCTGGAGACCACTACTTGGTCGAAAGAGGGCTCAAGGAAGGCGACCGCGTGGTCACCCGTGGTAATTTCAAAATCGATAGCGCCATTCAAATCCTGGCAAAACCAAGCATGATGAATCCTGGAGAGGATTCTCTCTCGGCACTTCCCATTTTCAAAGCGTCGGATGCCTTTCTGGATCAACTCAATTTAGTGACAGAGGCCTACCTGCCAGTGCAACACGCCTTGAGTCATGATGCCACCGAAGGTTTGGATGCCTTGGTCGGGGTATTACATGCTACCATTGATGCCTTGCCATCGCCTTCCAACGAGGAAGAACAGTCAAGCTCTTGGCATTCACTCCAGGCCAGCCTGCACAAGGCAGCAAGCGAGATGACGGATTCATCATCAGACATTGCGAAGGTTCGAGAATCCTTTTCCCCTCTATCTAGGGCATTGAGCCAGGTGCTGGCTCAATGGGGATCCTCTTTTTCATCCGAACTCTACCTCCTTCATTGCCCCATGGCATTCAAGGGACAGGGTGCTGATTGGATCCAGACCCATCAAGCAGTAGAGAATCCTTATTTTGGCGATCGTATGTTCGCTTGTGGAGAGGTGAAGGAAACCCTCCACCAGTCCCATTGACATTTTTAAGGAAAGCATCGTTCATGAATCATGAAAGCCCAGCAGGAGGATGGCTCAATCGCCTCATTGCCTATTGCCTGAATAATAAATTACTCGTCACGCTGGGGGTTGTTTCCCTGATTTTTTGGGGCGTCAGTGTCGCTCCCTTTGCATGGAAGACATCGTGGCTGCCCCGAAGCCCCATCCCAGTGGATGCCATCCCTGATATTGGCGAAAACCAACAAATTGTCTTCACCCAATGGGCAGGGCGCTCCCCGCAAGATGTCCAGGATCAAATCACCTATCCCCTAACCGTCTCGCTGATGGGCGTACCAGGGGTCAAGACAGTTCGCAGCTACTCGGTTTTTGGGTTTTCTTCCATATATATCCTTTTCAAAGAGGACATTGACTTTCACTGGTCACGCTCGCGCATCCTAGAAAAGCTGGCAAGCCTCTCGCCTGGGACCCTCCCTCAGGATGTTCAGCCCAAGTTGGGACCTGACGCCACGGCCTTGGGGCAAGTCTTCTGGTATACCTTGGAGGGGCGAGATGAAACAGGGCGCCCAACCGGTGGCTGGGATCTGGACGAACTGAGAAGTGTTCAAGATTACTACGTTCGCTATGGCTTGCTCTCAACCGATGGTGTCAGTGAGGTCGCCTCAGTTGGCGGCTTCGTACGCGAATATCAGATCGATGTGGATCCTGACGCCATGCGCGCTTTCGGGGTATCGCTACAGGAGGTTTTCAGCGCTGTGGCTCAGGCCAATGTGGATGTGGGAGCCCGCAGTGTTGAAGTCAATCAGGTCGAATATTTCATACGCGGGATCGGTTTTATCCAATCATTGGAAGACATCGAACGCAGCGTCATCACAGTCCACGACAACGTCCCAGTCTATGTCAGCCATGTGGCAAAGGTGAGTTTTGGCCCCGCCCTGAGAAGAGGGGCTCTGGACAAGGAGGGCGCTGAAGCAGTCGGTGGTGTAGTCGTGGTGCGACATGGTGAAAACCCTCTTCAAACCATTGAAAACCTCAAGGCCAAGATCCGGGAAATCTCCCCAGGATTACCGAGTCGTATTTTGGAAGATGGCCGAAAAAGCCAACTTCAAATCATACCCTTTTATGATCGAACAGGTCTCATTCATGAAACCCTTGATACCCTCAACCACGCTTTGCTGGGCGAAATCCTCATCACGATTTTGGTGGTGATCGTGATGGTGCGCCATCTACGAAGCTCGGTTTTAATTTCTGGCCTCCTTCCTTTGGCGGTACTCATCTGCTTTGGCGCCATGAAGTGGCTTGATATCGGTGCCAATGTGGTCGCTCTATCTGGGATTGCCATTGCCATAGGAACCATGGTGGACATGGGAATCGTGGTCTGTGAAAACATCCTAAAGCATCGTCAGGAGTCTTCCCCTAACACACCCCTGACTCAAATCATCCTGAAGGCAACCAGCGAGGTAAGCCATGCAGTCCTCACCGCCCTTTCCACCACGGTCATTAGTTTTCTCCCCGTATTCACGATGGAAGCGGCTGAAGGCAAGCTTTTCAAACCTTTGGCATGGACCAAAACCTTAGCTCTGGTATCGGCCTTGCTGATCTCCTTGTTCATCATCCCGGTTGCCGCGCGCCTGCTCATGGTAAGACCGAGGGGTAAAGTGGCAGAAAAAAGCCCTTTCAGAAAACGACTCTCAACACTTGGGCACTGGCTTATCGTAGGATTGGTTTGCCTGCTGTTGGCAAAATTTTGGTCTCCAATGGGATCCGCGGCCGGTATGATTTGGAATCTGCTCTTCATCACGTGCCTGGTTGGAGGCGTCCTAGGTGTCGCCCTGTTGATGGTGCGGCATTATTCTCGCATCCTTGCTCTTTGTCTTCGATATCGAAAATGCTTCCTGAGTCTTCCCTTCGGTCTGATTGTGCTTGGCTTGCTCAGTTGGCTGGGATTCGAGCGCTGTCTGGGGTGGTTACCCACTAGCATCCGGTTGAGTCCCCCGGGAGTGACCCTGGCTCATGCCTTTCCTGGCCTGGGGCGAGAATTCATGCCAGCTTTGGATGAAGGTTCTTTCCTTTACATGCCCACCACCATGCCTCATGCATCGATCGGTGAATCGATGGACGCCATGCGCAAACAGGACATGGCCATAAGCAGCATTCCAGAGGTCGAAACAGTGGTTGGTAAATTGGGGCGAGCCGAGACGGCATTGGATCCAGCCCCAGTCTCGATGGTAGAAACCATCATTCAATACCATTCGATGTTCCTACTGGATGAGCAGGGCAAGAGACAGCGTTATGCATGGGATGGCAGTCAGATAGATCTGTTTCGCAATCCAGCTGGCGATCCCGTTTTCGCGCCAGATGGCAAGGCCTATCGCGTTCAAGGACAATTCAAGCGCGATGCCCAAGGAGCCCTAATCCCCGATAGTGGGGGCATTCCCTTTCGTTTATGGCGCCCTGCACTGTCTCCTGATCTGAACCCAGAACGCATGCCATGGAAAGGGGTTCAATCTCCTGAGGATATCTGGGAAGAGATTGTGGCGGCAGCAGAGGTTCCAGGGAGCACTTCGGCACCTAAATTGCAACCCATTGCTGCAAGACTAGTCATGCTCCAAACCGGCATGCGAGCCCCCATGGGCATTAAAATCATGGGCCCTGATCTGGAGACCATTGAAGCAGTAGGGGTTGAAATGGAAAAGTGGCTCAAGCAAATACCCCAGGTGCAGTCATCGGCCGTTGTCGCCGACCGCATCATTGGCAAACCCTATATGGAGATCGAAATCGATCGCGAGGCCATCGCTCGCTACGGCATTCGACTCGCTACAGTACAGGAAATTATCGAACTTGGGATCGGCGGCAAGCGCGTCACCACCACAGTGGAGGGTCGGGAACGATATCCGGTACGAGTGCGCTACATGCGGGAATTGCGTGACCAATTGGAAATGCTTGGACGAATCCTCGTGCCTGCACCTGATGGCACCCAAATACCACTATCCCAGCTAGCAAGTTTGGCCTATCGCCGCGGACCTCAAAACATCAAGAGTGAAGATACCTTCCTAGTGGGTTATGTGATGTTCGATCGTAAACCCGCCTTTGCCGAGGGTGAAACAGTTGAGGCTGCGGCATCCTTTTTAAAGGATCAAATCAAGGCCGGT
>Ga0181581_10001386_pt1 | contig 18803 bp, 33 predicted proteins | sample 071ome_22_FD_132433 | JGI IMG/M metagenome (GOLD analysis project Ga0181581, IMG submission 132433) | Coastal salt marsh microbial communities from the Groves Creek Marsh, Skidaway Island, Georgia - 071404AT metaG (megahit assembly) | ecosystem: Environmental > Aquatic > Marine > Intertidal... | reverse complement strand
GTAAGAACTACGATGACTTAATCGAAATGGGTATGTGGTACAACCTATTAGGCGAAGGAACTCATACTGTTAATGGTAAAAAGATTACAGTCGATCTTTATCAACTTAAAAAGTTGATTTGGAAAGCAATGATGAGTGTTAATATTTTAGAAGGAGTGCGTTTTTATGTTTCATTCGCATGTAGTTGGGCATTTGCTGAACTTAAAAAAATGGAAGGCAACGCCAAAATCATCAAACTTATCTGTCGTGACGAAAATGTACACTTGGGTAGTACGCAAACTTTGTTAAAACTTATGCCAAAAGACGACCCGGACTTTGCTAAAATTGCTAAAGAAACTGAAGCTGAAATGGTACAGTTGTTTGTTGATGCCGTTGACCAAGAAAAAGCATGGGCAGAATATTTGTTTAAAGACGGATCAATGATTGGATTAAACACACAACTACTCAATGAATATGTAGAGTGGACTGCTAACAAGCGTATGACCGCAGTAGGATTACCAAGTCCATACAAGGGCGGGAGCAACCCGCTACCGTGGACACAAAAGTGGATCGCAGGTGCAGAAGTACAAGTTGCTCCACAAGAAACAGAAATTTCAAGTTATGTCATTGGCGGCGTTAAACAAGATGTTAACGGTAGCACATTCTCGGACATGAAACTATGATTACATTATACAGTAAACCATTGTGTCCGTACTGTGAAATGGCAAAACAATACTTGAAAAAACACGAAATTGAATACGAAGAAATTAGAGTGGATACCAATCCTGAAGCTCGTGAGTTTTTACTAAGTGAGGGGCATAAAACTATGCCCCAACTTTATCACAATGGAAAACTACTAGTAGCTGGCGGCGGGCAAGCACTTGTACGTATGAATCCAGAAAAAGTAAAAGAACTCATAGGAGAAGTTATAGATGTTAGTGATTTCAAATTATAAAAAAGGCGACCCTGTTACTGTTAAACTGAGTACAGGAGAAGAACTAGTTGCTAGGTTCGATGCAGATGTGGGCGGCGAATTAAAAGTAGTTAAGCCAACAGTACTAACACTTAATCCGTCAAACGGACAAGCAATGCTTATTCCTTGGCTAATGAGCATCGATGCACATGATAGTAGCCCTGTAGTGATTAACAAGAATCTTGTAGTAGCAATTTCTCGTCCTATTAAAGCACTAGCAGATAATTACATGCAAAACACAAGTGGAATTACACCTGCAAGTAGCTTACCTTTAGGTGAGAGTCTAAAACTCTAATAAATACTTGCATGGCAAGATATGTACACAGACAATTTGATAGTAGAGATTGCGGTGCTGGAACAATAACTCAATGTTCCAACGTTAGAGTTAATGGCAGATTTATTAGCATAGACGGTGACACAAACTCACACGGCGCTGGATCATTGATAGCTACTGATACAGTAGGAAAAGTTAGAGCAAACGCAATTCCTGTAATTTTACAAAGTGATCCAGCAAAGCCAGATAAACTTTGCCCTGGAGATAGTCATTGTAATCCAAAAGCTAGACAAGCAAGCCCTAATGTTAGAGCAGGAAACGGTTCATGAGTTTTAGAGATTTTAAAGCTGGTTTACAAAATGTAAACGATTACTTAGATGCACGACATCATATTAGTGGAACTGCTAGTTCAGGTACAGGCCCTGTTAGAATAGCGGCAAGTGCGCAGTATAGTTTTACACTTAGAGAGATACTATGTCAAACACTTAGTGGTAATGGCTTAAAAATGCCTAACTTACAAATTTGTTTGTATGCTAACATCAATGCATTGCTAGGTATTCCTAATCTTCAAGCAGAATTATACGATGCACTAAATCAGCTGCAAGGTTCTTTGCAGCAATTTATGGATCATACAAAGTTTGACGAAGTGCTAGGTCGACTAAACGGAGTGCTTGCAGAAGCACAACAGGTAGCTAACTTGATTAATTTCTGTGCGCAACCTGTAGATCCTATTGCAATTCCCAATATGTTAGAACGTGCATTTGGTAGCTTCTTAGGCGCAGGTAAATCGATAGTAGATGACATTGGAAGTATTTTTCCAGATCAAGTATGTGCGTGTTTAGGCACCGGTGGGTTTAATGCTAACGTGTTCAACGGCGGCGTGTTAGGTCGTATTGCAAATAATATCGGAGCAATTACAAGTGGTAGTTTACTACAAAGCGAACTTGATGCAATTAAAAATGATATCATTGGCATTGGCGACAGAATTACAAATCTTATTAACTTTGAAAACAACATTAGCGGTGCATATTCACTTGGGGGTAGTCAATTCGGAACGCCTGACAGTGGGTGCAATGGCGAAATAGGTGTACTACATAATCCAAATACCGGTGGTGTTTCAGGTAATGCAAGACTTGCATCTCAGTTAAAAGGTGTATACGATAACCTAGCAGATTACCCTGTACAATACAGCTATAATAGTTCATATGATTCTGATGGTAACAGAGTAATGGACGGCGATGTAATAGAATATCCTAATATTTTCCATTTGTTATTAGATGACGAAATGTTAAATCTATTAGATAACTTAGACAATCCGTTGCCTCCAGTTGATACACAAACGCCGGTATATGATTACTGTGGTAATATTATTGGATACACAACTACTCAACAACAATCAGAAGAACAGAAAAGTGAAGGGTCTGTCCCTACAGTACCAAACAGTCCAGGGTATGCAGCTGGCGGACTAGTAACAGATGTTGGCAATATTGCCGGCACTAACAGTACAGTGGGTAACACTACAGTTATTAACAACTTCGGAGGTAGCAGTAGTACACTTTATATTGTTAGCGGAGAAGTAAGCCAGCTAGCACTAAGTCCAAACACAGATGATATTGTTGTTAGAACTGATATCTTAACAATATTTGTTAGAAAAGATACAGCAACATTTAACACAGGTACAATGTTAGACTATGAGCAAGCTACAAGTACACTGTTTGAGTTTTTAAACAATCTAAATTTAGAATCAGGCGATGGCTTAATTGTTAAAGACAGTGGAGTTAGTAGAGCTCGTGCAGTTGAAGGCAAAGCAGGCGAAACACAAGTTGTTAACGGAGATGGTAAAGCTGGAAACATTAGAGTTGAACTAGCTGAAAACACACGTATTCCAGGAACTGCCGCAGTTAAAATTCCTGTTGGTAATACTGCACAACGTCCTAATACAGAAGTTGGTGAAATACGTTACAACAGCGATTCTAATAGAATAGAAGCATATTTTGGAGATACTAGTACTTGGAAAAACCTTGCAACACTTAATGATCTTTCAAGTAACACAGCAAGTGTATCAAACGTTGGAGCAGGTGCACAAGTATTTAAACAGCTAGCAGGAACTGTAAGTGAACTAAGAAGCATTACATCGATTGGTGGCATAACTGTTACTCAAAACACAGACGATATCCAAATTGGTGACCAAATAACTAGTAGCAATGTTGGCGGCGGCGTTGAAGTATTCAAACAACGTAATACTAATAACTTTGAATTTAAAACTCTAGTAAGTTCAGACAATAGTATTACTTTCACACAAAACACAGACACTGTTGACATTAGTGGTGATCCTAATGTGAAAAAGACAACAGTAGCAACTAGTGGATCTTCAGCAGTTGCAATACAAGTCAATGGCGCATATCCTGAGCCAGCAGTAGGTAAAACTTGGTTCTTTACAGCATATGCAATTGGCGGCAGTGTAGCTGGACAAAAACAAGCATTTAAAATTGAAGGTCTAGTAGACAATAGTACAGGAACACCTTCGATTGTAGGTAATACTATAATGAAAACAGATTACCAGCGTAGTACAGCAGATGTTGTTCAAGCTGTATGGGATCCAATGGTTTCTTATAATACATCAGATCTTGTTGAATATGATGGCAATATTTGGGAAGCAACTACAGCTATATCTGGCGGAGCATTACCTCCAGATCAAAATTCGGATTGGACATTATTTTACAGCGGCTGGAACTTTACTGCTGAAATCGACGGCGGAGCATTCCGTGTTAAAGTTAAAGGTGATACAAGTTCAAATGTCAATTGGGATGTCAGATTCACTTATCTTGAAGTATAAATACTATGTCAACAAAAAAATGCATTTTTTTGAATCTTTTTTGTTGACATTCGAGTCGTCTTGCCATAAACTCTTACTAAGTAAGAAATTATGGAGAGATGTCATGGCACATCGTGTAAATTATATATAGGCATTGAAAGGCAAAATAATGAGGTCTAAAGACACTGGCAACGGTAGAAGAATATTGGCAAAGGTAGAGGTCCCACTAAGTGTAGAAGATATTGCAACATATGCATTGCGATATTTAGAAGAGATTGGCGACAGCGATCCTGCAGATACATTAATCAACAGTAATAAACGAGAAATATTTAATATGGCAAAAAGTGCCATATTTAGATTTGGTACAGAAGAACCTAAAACATATATAGCAGAACATATGAACGGCCACTTCAAGCCAATTGAACAAGTTGTGAAACATAAATTTCCGGAGTGTGATTAATGACTGATGTAATTGATTTCCAAGTTGAAAGAGCTATTCGAAAAAGCGGAATTAAAGATAAGCATCTTCTCAAAGATATTATTGACGAAGGTTATGATCCTTGTGATCCTGTTGAAGTTAGTAACTACTATAATTGGAAACATTTTGAAAACGGGATTCATGCAGAGCTTGAGCATAATTGGACAGATGAAGCAATTAATAATCTAATGCATGATATTAAGTTGTGGAACGAAACAGAAACTACAACTGTAACTATTGATTACGATCCTAAGATGTTCGAGGAATTCTAATGTTACGTATAACATTAATGTCGGTAATGTTATTAACAGCGTGTCAAAGTACAAGCACAACGGTTGAATGGACACGAGAAATAAATATCCCAGACGACAATAAACCAACTTGGGAAAGCGTACAACAAATCATTAAAGAGTCACATACTCCTGATGTTGTGCTAGATGAAAACGGACATGACATTGGATTTCCAATGGAACCCGAACAAAATTAATTTTAAAAAAAGACAAAAAAGAGGTTGACAGTAAGACATCTTGAGTGTAATATGTATATGTAAGTTGAAAAAAGAGGAACTTAGATATGCAAGTAGCAGTTATTCACTCGGCGTTTGAAGATACACCTAACACAGTAGCATTTGTTGATGTGCCAGATGGTACAAGTGACGAAGAAGCTATGAACTATGCATATCGTTGGACAAACAACGTAATGGGCTCATGGAGCCGCAAAGAGAAATTTTTTGAAAATGGGGAAACTAACGGCGACTACAATGACGCTGTTACAGTAATGGCACCGTTGCACGAAGGTGGAATGGGTCTCCGGTCAACATCAGTAGGCGACTACATGTTGGTTGGCAATAAAAAATATAAGGTAGCCATGTTTGGCTTTGAGGCAGTATAATACAGGAGCAGTACTTAGGGAGGACAATTTAACCGGGCAATGATGCCCACCTAACTACTCAGACAGAAAAGGAAACCTCAAATGAGTAACACACTTTATAAACAAACAGCAATCGAGTTTGCCAAGATTGCATTTAATGCTACAAAAATTCTTGCAGTTAGTGCAACTGCATTGGTAGCATGTATGTCATTTTTCCGCTACATTATGGCATGGGACGTAGACAGTTCTATGTTTGGCGGCATGATACTGTACTTTGTATTGGGTTCTGTGTACTGTATGATTGATATGGCAACACATCGTGCTCGCATGAAGGAAAAATATCCAGACATTGATTTTTCCTAAAAAAAATTATAAGTCATTGAAGTGCAAGGATTCTTTCTTGCACTTTTTTGTTGACAGTAAGACGTCTTGATGTTACATTATATATGTAAGTTAGACAAAGGAGTTACTTATGTTTGCAGTAGTAGATTTTGACCGTCAGCAATCATTCTTTTTCACCAGCTTCCAAGCAGCATCAGATTTTATTACACAGTACCCTGTGCAGGAAACTGTTGTTGTAGTTGACCTGTCAGAAGGTCACGCAGTATGTGAGCAACTTTAATGTTAGCAATTAGTTACCCAACATACAAAGCATATTGTGCAGCTCGTGCTGCACAAGGCTATTACGTTATCCCCGAAAAACTTTGGAACGCACTAAAGGAGGACTCAGATGTTTAGTGTTTTTACAAGTGCTACTGGTACAATAGGTCATTATAAAACTCTAGAAGAAGCGATAAAGGCTGCTAAGAAACTAGGTATTCCTGCGCAAATCTTCCGTAAAGATAATCCTTTCAAAGTTGTAAAATGGATTTTTATAAGGAGAAAATAATGTCAGTACAAGATACACTTGAAGCTATAGATAGCAAATTAGATGAAGTAGATGAACTTATTATGAGTATGCCACTTCAAAACAGTGTAAAAAAACAGTTGACAGCACACCTATATACCATGTATGCTGAATTAGAAGAAGCTATTGAGCTTCGTCCTGCAGACTTTAATTAGGAGACCAAATATGGTAGAAGAACTTCATGATATCGAAACACTTGAAAATGCAATCATTGCATTCCAAGAAGGTGCAAGCGATGAGAAGCGTATGGCTATCTCTAGTTTGCAAAACATGATTGCTCGTAAGCAAGCAATTGTATATGAGTTTGAAAAACAAGCACCTGGATATCAATTTGAACTTGACATCTAACTTAAGGTACATTATATTGTATGTAGTTAGGAGAAAACTATGATGTCAACATATGAAGTGGAAACCGTGTTTTATAACAACCAAGGCGGCGTTCGTACTAAAGAATGTGACTTGTTTAGCAGTAAAAATCAGGCAATAAAACACATGAAACAGTTGATCAAAAATCGTCAAGGATATACAAAAAAAGGAAATATTCAAGACGGTACGGTTATTCTACTAGACGACAATGGTCGTGTTAGAGAACAAATCAACTTTGGTGAACTTTAAACGTAAATAAACATAAGGAAGTGAGAGCAGACATGAAAATTTACGTAACCGCATTGTTAATGCTAGTATTTGCTACGGTTGCAAATGCTAATGCACATGGACTTTATACAGCTGAAGAACGACCACAGATGTGGTGTTTAGCACAGAACATTTATTATGAAGCACGAGGAAGTAATCACGCTGATAGAATTGCAGTTGCTGATGTAGTTTTGAATCGTGTACAAGACACACGTTATCCTAACACAGTATGTGAAGTAGTACAACAAGGACGGCAACACGCTAACGGACAAATGGTTCGTAATATGTGTCAGTTCTCTTGGTACTGTGACGGCAAATCAGATTGGCCTACGAATTTAGATGCTTGGGTAGATGCTCAGCAAATTGCATATAACATGATGCAATGGGATCAAGGACGAGGACTAACAGAAGGCGCAACACATTATCACGCTCATTATGTTGGTCCAAACTGGGCTCGTGATTTTCAATTGGTTGGTCGTATTGGTGTCCATATTTTTTATCGTTGGGACTAACTACCAAATAGCATAAATAGTTTTATGCTAGTTAATGAAATCATATCACAAATTATAGATGAGGGTCCAAATGACCCTCACATTTTTAAAGCAGTATTCATGGCTGGTGGTCCTGGTAGTGGAAAGTCCTTTGTGTCTGGAAAACTACTCAAGGGCACCGGTCTTCGCACGGTTAACAGTGACGACATTTATGAATATATGATGGGCAAAGAAAATTTGCCGCTTGATCCTGAAACAATCTTTAGTCCACAAGGACAAGAGATTCGCAACAAAGCCAAAGCAATTACACAGCGCAAACAAGCCAGCCATATTGAAGGACGCTTGGGTTTGGTAATCGACGGCACGGGCAAAGATGTTGCTAAAATTAAACGTGCTAGTGAAGCATTGCGTAGCCTAGGCTATGAAACAATGATGATCTTTGTTAACACCAGCTTAGATGTTGCACAACAACGCAATCAACAACGTCCTAGAAGTTTAGATCCAAAAGAAGTTGAAAAAATGTGGAATGCTGTACAGCAAAACATTATGGCATTCCAACAGGTTTTTGGTACTGGCAACTTTATTGTAGTAGACAACAGCGGCGGCTTAGAAGATCCAGAACGTGCAGCAAACTTCCGTGAAGTTGAAAAAGATTTACACAGATTTTTAGACACACCTCCACGTATGCCGCAAGCAAAACAATGGCTAGCACAAGCGAAATCCAATAAATAGTTATAAGACAAAGGATTTTGCAATGTACACGTATCAATGCAACACAATAAGAGTCATAGATGGTAATACAGTTGATGCAATCATCGACTTGGGATTTAATGTTACCATTAGACAAAGAATAAAATTATACGGTGTTAACGTTGAAGACATCCGTAGTCACGATGAAAGTGCTAAAGCAAAAGCACTACACAGTAAAAATAGATTGGCGGACCTAATAGGCTCTGAGTTTATATGTGAAACAATAGTAAACAAAAGAGGCAAAGCAGGCAGAGTTATGGGAAAATTATATTCAATAAATCCAGATGGCAGTCAAGTTGACATTAACCAACAGTTAATCGACGAAGGTTATGCCGAAAGATTTGGAGAGTAATAAATGATATTTGGTATTTTCGTAATGCTCATAGCACTAAGCATTAGTGCTGTAGCAATCTATTATAGTGTAGCGGGTCTAGTTGCTATTTTCGCCGCCGCTGCAATTCCTATTATTATCATGGGCGGTGTATTAGAAGTTGGTAAATTGGTTACCGCTGTATGGCTGCATAGATACTGGAGCAAAGCCGCTTGGTGGATGAGAACATATCTCAGTATTGCAGTTTTGGTACTCATGTTTATCACAAGCATGGGTATCTTTGGCTTCCTATCTAAAGCACATATTGAACAAACCGCCGCCGCACAAGAACAAGTAGCACAACTTTCTAGATTTGATGACGAAGTTGCTAGACAACGAGAAATCATCGATAGAGCAGAACAGCGTATTACTAAAGCAGAAACAGATGCAACTAATCAAGATACAGGTATCCAGGATAAAATTGACAAAGAACAAGAACGTATCGATAGTGCATACACTAGACGCCAGCCTAGCATTGACGAACAACAAGCAATTATCACTGCACAAGAAACAGCACTAGCAAATCGTGTTGCAGTGTATGAAGATGAAATTGCAAGTTTGGATACCGAACTAACTAGATTAAATGGTTTAGTTGAAGAATATAGAACACAATTAGCCAACACAAGTGTTGCAAGTATCGAAGAACAAATTCAACCTTATAACGATCAAATTGCACAACTAGATGCAGACTTAGAACGTATTAACACACAAGCAAACGAATACGAAGCACGTATCAGTAATGTAGAAGCAGATACAAGTGCAGTTGATCCCATACTTGAACAAATTGCTACTTTAGAAGATTTAATTGTTGTAACAACAAACAAACTACAAAGTCGTGAGCGTGACAAAATTCGAGAAGGACAAGCTGTGATTGGTGTTACTAGCGATGGTTTATTTGGACAAAATACCACTCGTGCATATAATACTTGGTTAGAAGCGCAACGAGCTCGTATTGCAGAACTACAAGCACAAGAAGTTAATTTACGCACAAGAGCGCAAACCGCTGTTGATACTGAACGTAACAGACTTACAGAACTTGTAAAAGATTTGCGAGGAGCGCAAACACAGCGCATCAATGAGCGTAAGCAAACACTATTAGATACTATTAGCCGCATTCGTAACGATGCTGCAAGTGGATTAGAATCACAAAGAACAAATATACAATCTAAAATAGATTCAGTATTAAACACAGACATCCCTGCTAACAGAGAAGCACGTAAAGTAGCACAAGCAACAATTACTGAATTACGTAATCAAGATGATCCTAAAATTGAAACTGCTAGAGCAGAGATCGCTAGAATACGTCAAATGGCAGAAGATGAAATTGCTAATGCACAAATCGTTATTGAAAGATTAAGAGCTCAAATTCAAGTAGGCGAAGATGCAGATTTAGATGCACTAGTTGACGCACAAAACGCACGTATTAAAGCAGCCAACGATGAAATTGATAGATTGACAGAAGAAAAATTTGCACTGCAAGCTGAAGCTCGTAAACTAGAAGCTGAAGTAGGACCTATTAAGTATATTGCTGAATTTGTATATGGAGAAACAGCAGATACAAACTTGTTAGAAGAAGCAGTTCGCTGGGTCATTATTACAATCATATTTGTGTTTGATCCGCTTGCTGTTATGTTATTGATAGCAGCACAATATACTTTTGAATGGAATAGGCGACCTAAGGTAAAAAAGCCTGAACCTGTTGTTGAACCAATTGAAGAAGAACAAGCAGGTGTAAAAGATGATGGTAGTATTGATGACGTAGAACTAGCAAATGCAGTGTTAGCAGAAAAACAAGAAGAACCTGTAGTAGCAAAACCTGTAGTAGCAGACAACGACATTGAACAATTATTAGAAAAAGCTGATCCAGAGGTACTTGAAGAAGTTGCTAAGGAACTTGAAAAAGAGGTTGACAATACTCCGTATGACCCTTATACTGATACACGTGAAGATAGTGAATTAACAGCACAAGAACTTAGCGAAAGACACTCGATGAAGTTATATACTCCAGACGGTAGACTTGCTGGCACAGGTAAAACTATCAAACGGATAACTATTAAAAATAAAGAGGATTAAACGTAAGCCCTATGAGGGAAAATGCAATCTACAGAGTAACACCACCTGACATGCTATTACCTGATAGTGGTCCTATAATTACAGTGATTAGTAGTAAGCCGGACTTCATTGACGAAGTAGAAGCACTATACGAAAATATTTTTAAAAGTGTAAGTGTTACAATATATCATCCAACAGGAAAAATCAACGAAAGCAATATGGCATGGGTTCTAAGTATGATTAGATTCAGTGACACTGTCTATGTTGATTTAGATGATATTAATGAACTAGGAATAGCAGTTACACTAATCAATGACGATAAAGTGGTATATATAAATGAATACAACAAAAAGAAAGGCATTGTAAAATTGTTAAATAGTACCAATAGAAGGATATTTGATAGCTTAGAAGAATATTCAGAAATGGTCATTCAAGGGTTTGAACTTGATGCGTAAGTTTCAAAAAATCGAAGTCAAAAAGCCAGTGAATGAAAACATTACTTGTAAGCAAGTTAGACTAATAGGCGAGCAAGGTCAACTAGGAATTTTTGAAACAAGCGAAGCAATCAAAATAGCTAAACGTGAAGGTGCAGATTTGGTTGTTATTAATCAAAAAAGTGAACCTCCGATTGCTAAATTATTAGATGCAGGAAAATACTTTTATGAACAAAGTCGCAAAGAAAAAGAAGCGGCTAAAAAACAAAGAGAAAAACAAATTGTTATAAAAGAAATGCAATTTCGTTTAGGCATTGATCAACACGACTTTGAAACCAAACTAAAAAATATCGAGAAGTTTTTAAGTAAAGGTAATAAAGTTAAGTGTGTTATCAGATATCGTGGTAGAGAAAATGCTAACAAACAACAAGGGTTTGGTATTATGGAACGTATCGAAACGGCACTAGAAAACACCGAATGGGATGCCAAGCCTAGTTTAAATGGTAATAGACTAATCGGTGTATTAATGAGGAAAGAATGAACAGGAACTTTAATAAACCAGAGCATGACAAGCGTGGTCTTTATGTGGAAGTTCGTAACAACGATGTTACTAGAGCTATACGCAAATTAAAAAAGATAATGAACAACGAAGGCATGGTAAAAGACATGCGTAAAAACGAGTATTATGAAAAACCCAGTGCAAAACGTAAGCGTGAAAAAGCACAAGCTCGTAAACGTTGGTTAAAAACAGTTGAAAAAAATAAAGAAAATTGGTAAAAAAGACTTGACATTTGTGTCAGTAAACACTATATTAAGTACATAACAAAGACGACGGTCCGAGTTAGATAGTGCAAGGAAACGCTGCTTCGTAGAGGCAGTAACTTGGCTAGTAGCTGTAGTGGCAGCGCATGAGCATGGAGACATGAAGATGCGTGTTTTGGAAGTAACTATCCGATGCTAGGCTTCGCTTTTATGACAGGATCTACAAAGGCGATTGTTGGTAATCCTTAATCCAACCTATCATATATTATTCCGAACTGTAACTAGAAAGGAGACCCGCTAGACAAGAAATGTAGTGGGACAACTAGAAAAACAGAGAGAAGGGTGGCGCCGTAATACGCCCGTTGGAGGCCACGGTTAGCCTCCAAACATAAATAAACTTGTAGATGCCAATAGGGTCTACGCAATCAATCTTGCTTAAAAGGAGATTAATAATGCAAGCACAATATTTCAATAACCTTGTGGATCAAATCCACACACAAACAAAAACTTTCCTAAACACAATTGATCCAAGTGAACAGTATACAAAGCCTGTACGAGCTATGGCTGAAGCAAATACTGATTTTGCTAAAACTTGGGCAAACGCAACAGAATCAATGGCAACCGCATATACAGCGGCATTGAAAGCGTAAGGAGGAAAGCTATGAACAGATTAACTACATTAGACATTAACAAACTTACCCCTTATGCAGTGGGCTTTGATAGAGTATTTGACGACATGTTCAAATATGTACAACACAATGCTAATAGCACAGGGTATCCACCTTACAACATTGTACAAGATGAAAACAAGTTTCAAATTGAAATTGCACTAGCAGGTATTGCCAAAGAAGATTTGGATATTACTGTTGCAGATGGTGTACTTACAATTGAACACAATCCAGAAGGCGAAGTAGAACAGCCTGGTTGGACATGGATTCATAAAGGAATCAGTCAGCGTAAGTTTAAACGTAACTTTACACTAGCAGATGACGTAGTTGTAAACGGATCAAGAATGGAGAATGGTATGCTGTTCATTGAACTAGAGCGTATTATTCCAGAAGAGAAGAAACCTCGTAAAATTGAAATTAAATAACCAAATGTGGGGGGAGAAATCCCCCCACGATTTACGGTAAATAGTGTTATGGAATCAACACAACAACAAACTGTTCACAACATTGGAGTCAATATGCCACGACCAAGTAAGTTCAAGGTCGTGCTTTTTAACGACGACAGTACTCCAATGGACTTTGTTATCGAACTTTTAAAACATGTATTTTTACATACCCAAGATAAAGCAACAGAAATTACTATGCAAGTACACAATGATGGAAAAGGCATAGCAGGAATCTACTATTATGAAATTGCTGAACAAAAAGTAGCTGAAAGTGTTTTTTATAGTAGAAGTGCAGGATATCCGTTATCCTTAGACATAGAAGAGGCTTAAATGCATATTGAAATAGAGAAAAAGTTAGACTACAGTGATGTTCTGATTCGTCCTAAGCGTAGTACATTAGGCAGTCGTAAAGAAGTAGATTTGAATCGAGAATTTAAGTTTAGAAACTATACACCAGACTTTCCTGAAAATATTGAACGAACACACTACTATGGTATTCCTATTATGGCAAGTAACATGGATGGTGTTGGCACATTTGAAATGGCTGACACACTTGCAGATATCGGACTGTTTACTTGTCTTGTTAAAACATATAGTGTAAACGATCTTGTTGATTATTTTGATACAGATAGTCGACGTTTCAAACGAACAGCGCATGTTGCTATGAGTATTGGCATTACAGAAAAAGATGAAATTAAATTTCGTAATGTATATGAACAAGTAGGTGAAAATCTAAAGTATGTTTGTATCGACGTTGCTAACGGATACAGTGAACGATTTGTAGATTATGTAAAACAGTTTCGTCAAAACTATCCAAATGTTGTAATCATTGCGGGCAATGTAGTTACCGCAGACCAAACACAGGAGTTAATCTTAAATGGAGCAGATATTGTTAAAGTTGGTATTGGTCCTGGCAGCGTTTGTACTACTCGTATCCAAACTGGCGTTGGTTATCCTCAGCTATCTGCTGTTATTGAATGCGCAGACGCCGCTCACGGTCTTGGCGGTCATATTATTGCTGACGGCGGCTGTACTTGTCCTGGTGATGTGGCTAAAGCATTTGCTGCAGGTGCTGACTTTGTAATGCTGGGCGGTATGCTTGCCGGACATGACGAAGGCGGCGGCGAGGTTATTACTAAGATTTACGAAACTAACGAAGTAACTAAAATTGATGATGGGTTTTATGAATCTGTTTACGAAGAAAAACAGTTTGTACAGTTCTATGGGATGAGTAGTGATGCAGCGAATACGAAACATTTTGGAGGTCTTAAAGACTATCGTAGTTCAGAAGGACGAGAAGTCCTCGTCCCTTACCGAGGAGCAGTTGCAGGAACAGTCCAAACGATTCTGGGAGGTGTACGCAGCACTTGCACATATGTCGGGGCCGCAACACTGAAACAACTAAGTAAATGCACAACATTTATTCGTGTAAACAATCAGTACAATCGTACATATGAGTCTACTACAACCAAAATGTAATAAATAGTTGTATGAGAGCATTTGAACTATTTGAATCTAGAGGTGTAACAGCTAGAGCACCTGGCGAAACTTATGTCAGTGACACTAATCCTGACGACATCCTTACCATACAAGATATAACTGTACTTCCTTCAGAAGGCGATTCATATGAAAATATGGATCAAATGATGCAAGCTGTAGACAGTGCAATTCCTGATGTAAATAAAAAAATTGAAGATAACAAAGCTAACAGTGGAACTAGAGCCGCTATTATTGCGTCAGTAACTGACAGTAACAATCAGCCTCAATATTGGGTACGCTATATCAGAGCTATACCTCCGCAAGGTGTACATACTATGTGGAAGACACTTAGAGGATATAAGTTTAGTAAAGGTGCAGAAGATGAAAGTGTGCCAATCAAACCAGCTGATTTGATACAAGATGCAAACTATCGTAGTGCTACACAACTAGCAGCCGAAATTAAATCCGGAACAGAAAAATTAGATGATCTTGGTCCAGTAATGGCTAGTGCAGTAGATCAAGCAATGCGTGGTAGTAGTCAACCTATACCAGGTGCCGGAAAGTATTTCAAAGTATTGCAAAAGTACGGCGGTGAATATTTAGGTCCTATTGCATTGATGAGCAATCCAAACAGTGTGTCAGGTGATACTAGTAAGATGATGCAGGCTTTTGAAATTGATAATTTTAATGGTGCGACAGTGATGTTCCCACAAGATAAAGCTATGGAATTAATTGATAGTGTGATACAATTAAACAATGGCAGAACACTTCAAATTAGTAGTAAAATTAGCACTAGTGGCGGAGCAGCAAGTAGTTTAAGTGGCATTTATAAACAAATGACAGATGACATTGTTCAAAAGTATCCTACAGGTGCTGAGATTATTCGTTTGCTTGCAACTGAAAGCGCAGTTAACGGACCACTCAAAGTTGCACGCCTGCTCAACATTATTGACCAAAATGATATACAAGCTATGGCAGACTTAGACAAGCGCACACAAAACGTTGGCGATATCAACAGCGAGCGTTTACAACAGTTAACAGCACAACAAGGTGTTGCCAAAGGTACTGAACAACGTCCAGACTATAGAGTATTTTGGCATACACTAACAGCCGTGATGAATGCAGTTATTCCGGTAGTTAATGGAATGGATGAATTTAAAAACGCAATGTTAGAAGTTCTTAACAACAATGAATATGTACAGTTGGTAACCAAAGGCAACCAAAGTGGCGATGCAGTATCATTAACATACTTTACAAAGTTTCCAGCAGTGTTTAAAGGTGCTCCACAATTAGTTAATAAAACTTATTATGCAACTGGACAAAAAGGACGTATTGGTTTTAAGATGTTATAAGTGCGTTATTTTAACGCAGCTAATTTTGTTACACTTGACCAAGCAGTTGCAGCATTTTCTAATAGATTTAAAAGCTATGCAGTAATCGCATAACGTGTTTGTGGAGTTTGCAGTAGTAAATAGGACAGAATTGCTGTACTATTGTTATAAATAATTACGTACAACAGAGCGTCTTCAGCTCAGAAAAAATGAAGGGCATATCCCATGCCACACAAGCGGTAGCGCCGGGAGAGACCGGGGTAATGCTTTCCTCAAGCATCCAACATAAATGGAGATAAAAATGACTACACTAGTAGCTAATACATTTGGCTGGGTTGGCTTCACGGGCATAGCAACTTGGCTTAAAAAACTAGATGCCCAACTAACAAAAAGACGCCGTATCTCTAGTACAATAAGAGAACTATCGGCATTAACTGATAAAGAACTATGGGACATTGGTATTGCTCGTGGTGATATCTGGAGCATTGCACATGAAGATGCAAGTTTCAAAAGAGTTGCAGATACAAATAAAAATTTAAAAGGATGGGTATAATGACAGCACTAGTACAAACTTATATCGCTAATCCATTTTCAGGATTTGCTAAAGGCTTTTGGAACTTCTGTGAAGTAGCAGGTTATGCAAGAGCAGCATCAGAACTATCACGCCAAGGCTTACACAAAGAAGCAAAGGCTTGCATGATGCAAATTAAAAGTATCAGGGCTCAACGATAATGTGGCCTTATACTGAAGAAGAAAACGACATTTTAAGTAAAAAGCCCTCTAACTGAGGGCTTTTTTTATTTGTTAAATTTTGAAATGTGTTCTACGTATTTTACCATACTATGATCACTAAAGCTATCAAACCAAACTTTGTTAGTCCATGCATCCCTGTAGCCTCTAAATCTATCTTTGATACGTTGCCATAGTGTTGCATTTCTAATATTTCCGTAGGTGTTAATGTAATGTAAGTTTCCTGCATGTTTATAATACATTGCTGCAAATGGTACTCTTGTTACAGCATCATTATTATTAACAAACCTATATAGTTTATAATCTTTATTAAACGCTTTGACCCAACCGGGCGTTCCTACTCTTGGTGAACCAAAGTTATAACAAATGGTGCCTTTTGGTAATCTACTAGCAGCAATAGTACTCATTGCTCCTCCTAGACTATGTCCGCAAGTAAATGCTTGTTCGAATTTTTGTTTACTCAGCCATTGTTCTATGTGTATCCAAAGGTCATCAACTTCAGCTTTAAATCCTTTGTGTACACGGCCTACACCTAATTCGTTGCGAACATGAAATGCTTTAATGTCAGCAGCAATATCATTTAATTGTGTAGGTTCTGTACCTCTAAATGCTAGTATGACTTGATTGTCTTTAACTAGTCCGTATGCTTGAGCACCATCTTTGTCAAAGAATTTTATATTATCAAACCCTAATAACTTTGCTTGTGCTTTGAATTGTTTTTCATCTAGATAACAGTGTTGTGCTAGTTGAGCAAACAACAATGCGTTTTCGTAACTAAACTCATTTTTTATTGCCATTTTTGATCTCCTCAATTGCATGTCCGTTCTGCTGGATAAGCTCTGCGTTTATAGCAGGCTTATTATCAAAAATAACTTTTTCAATTTTTAAGCTAGTAATACGCTCATTTGGTACATATCTCCAAACGTAGTCACCGTCAAATGCGCCACCTTTTTTGTTGATACCAAAAACTGTTTCAGTTGTGCCAACTTTAACAATTAACGCTCGTTCGCCGTCTAGTATAACTTTATCACCCTCTTTAAATGCAGGATTCATTTTGAAAGCCATACCTTTGGCAATCTTTGCTGCATAATCTTTAAACATTAGTGTGATAACAAGTAGTAGTAATGCGCCAATAAAGGGCATTAACATATTGGTGATTTCAAGGCCCACACCTGAGGCACTCATTATTTCTCCGTCCATGTTCTCTCTCCAAATGTATTTATTGACAAACTAGTTAAATACAGTTACAATAGTGTAAAGGAAACAAGTATGGGTCATAGTGTAGAACAATTTTATCAAAAAGCCGCTGTGCTGCACGAAAAAGCAATTGAGTTGCATCGTGAACGTTATCGAGTTCAAGGAACATATAATGAAGTTGCTTGTCAAGCATTGTTAGATGACATGCGAGCTTTAGCACTAGATATACAACGTGGGACTATCGACTTTGATATTGATTTTGGAAAAGGTAAATTGCCTAAATGAATTTTGAAAGAAAATTTTTAATAAGTTTGCCTACTTTATTAGACGGTAATTTTCGTCATAGTGTGATTTATATGGACCAACACAATGGCGATGGTGCAAAGGGATGGGTAGTTAATAAAGAAATAGATAATAGAGCGGCTGTACGACTACGAAAGAGTATACAGTTAGGAGTAAACGCACCTATATATTACGGTGGCCCTGTTGATGTAAATCAATGTTATGTGCTACATAGTTCAGACATTAGTATTAAACAGTCTAGATTGTTAAACACAGATTTGTATGTAACAAGAGACAAAGAAATAATTAAAATGCTCAACGCAGGAACATTTCCAAAATTTTGGAAAGTAATTATTGGTTCTGCTAGTTGGGGAGCAGGACAATTAGAAAGTGAAGTGTTAGGCAGTAGAACAAACGGCAATAGTGTTTGGAGCGACATAGAATATGATCAAGAACTAATGTGGAAAGTACCTGCACAAGATCAATGGAATAAAGCAATCGATAATATTGCACTGTCTAAGACAAAAAATTATTTAAATTTTTAAAATTTAAGTATTGACAAACATAAATAGATACACTATATTATTAATATAAACAAACAAGGAAGTTTCAAATGACACTACTAACAGGCACATGTTATCCATGGGGACCATCAGGTGATACTGAGGGGTTTGTTATGTAGTGACTTTTTAACAAGTTATTTTAACAAGCCCTTAGCAGAAATGTTAAGGGCTTTTTTTATGGGTGTGAAGTGTTACGGTAGCACGGCGGTCTCCAAAACCGCAAGCCGGGGTTCGACTCCCTGCACATCTGCCAATCTCGGTATAGCACAGCCTGGTAGTGCGCTTGTTTTGGGTACAAG
>Ga0181581_10001375_pt1 | contig 18854 bp, 17 predicted proteins | sample 071ome_22_FD_132433 | JGI IMG/M metagenome (GOLD analysis project Ga0181581, IMG submission 132433) | Coastal salt marsh microbial communities from the Groves Creek Marsh, Skidaway Island, Georgia - 071404AT metaG (megahit assembly) | ecosystem: Environmental > Aquatic > Marine > Intertidal... | reverse complement strand
CGACACCTCACCGCCGGTGAGATCGTCGAACAGGTGGTGCTCGCCGCCCGCCGGGCCAAGGCTCTCGGACGCCGGGTGTCGAACGTGGTCTATATGGGAATGGGCGAACCGCTCGCCAACGAAGAGCCGGTCTGGGAGTCGCTCGTCCGGCTGCACGACGACTGCAAGATCTCGGCTCGCCACCTGACCGTGAGCACCGTCGGCATCGTTCCCGGTATTCGCCGACTGGCTGAACGTCCATTGCCCGTCAATCTCGCCGTGAGTCTGCACGCCGCCAACGACTCCCTACGGGATGCTCTCGTACCGATCAACAAGCGCTATCCACTTGGTGATCTGATGAAGGCCTGTCAGGAACATCTCGATGCCAAGGGGCGTCGACTCAGTTTCGAATGGGCGATGATCGATCAGGTGAACGACCGGCCGAGTGATGCCGTCGAGCTGGCCGCACTGTGCCGCTCACTCAGCCTTCCGGCACACGTGAACCTCATTCCCCTCAATCCCACACCTGGCTATCCCGTACGCGGTTCGAGTCGAGCCAAGGTGAACGCTTTTCGTGACCAGCTCGAATCGATCGGCGTGAATGCGACCGTTCGCCAGAATCGCGGCACTGAGATCGCCGCGGCCTGTGGTCAGCTGGCTGCCGGTCAGCCGGTGAAGATCACGTCACGTCACGACTGACGTAGTTCGGGTTGGCCACCAGCAATTTGGCCAGCACATCGGCTCTGACCGCCTCGATCACCTCGTCGAGTCGATCGTCGAGGTGACCCGATCGAATGGCGTCGGCCAATTCGGCGTCGGAGTCGACTCCAAGGTCAGCCAGACGAGTCTCGTGGTCGCGGGCTTGTTCGGCACCGAGTTCGAGTTCGCGTTCGACCATCGCGAGAACGTTGATCGCCACACGAGCATGGAACTGAAGTCGGCCGGACGTGCCGGCGAGTACATCTCGCTCCAGCCATTCGCGTACCGCTTCCACCAAGTCGTGCGCCGAGGGCACGTCGTGCAGTTCGGACATCATCGGCCTCCGATCGAGTTCCAGTGCCCATCGAGGGCAAGGAACAGGTCGTACTCGTTCTCGCACACTCGCCGGCCAATGGCCGCCAGTTCGTGACTACGCGACATTCCGGTGAGATGCGCGCTCGTCTGGAGCATGCACATGATCCCCCACTTCAAGGTGCCGAGAACCTCCCACCAGCGGACTACATCGCGATCGACGTCGACACCACTCGCCTCGCGGTATTCGGCCAGCAGCGAGTCGTATTCGCCGATCCCGGCCACCGGATGCGACGACCCGAAACGCCAAGCGCGTACGCACAGCCAGCCGAGATCCTCCATAGGGTCGCCCACGTGGGCGAGTTCCCAGTCGAGAACTGCCCGTAGACCGCCCTCGTCGACCATGAGGTTGCCCAGTCGGAAGTCGCCGTGCACGAGAGTGCGGCGAGTCGACGACGGGCGGTTGGCCTCGAGCCAGCGGAAGGCAAGTTCGAATGTCGGGTGAGCCTGTCCGAGGCGTGAGTTCAGATCGTCGAGTGTGGCGCGATACTGCGCGACCTGATCGATGCTCGGCAGTCCGTCGATAGGCGACGGATCGACGGCGTGCAGAGCGGCGAGAGTTCGAGCCATGTCGCGCACCAACACCTCACGGGCAGCACCGAATCTCTCGTCGCGCAGGAGCTTGCGCGCAATGGTCTCGCCGTCGACGTGTTCGAGCACCATGAACGACGCCCGCAACGGATTGTCGGGATCGTTGTGCGATCCGCTCGCCACCAGTTCGGGAACGCGCACCCCGGCGTCGAAGGCGGCGCGTAGAACAGCTGCTTCGATCCCCATGTCGCGCACGTCACCACTCCGTTGGCGCTGGAGCACCAGGCGACGGCCGTCGGCCTCGAACCGCCAGGTCTCTCGTGAGGCACCCCCGCTCAGGCGAGTCAGTTCCGAAACGCCGGTCGCACCGACGACGCGAGCCAAGGCCTCGGAGAGTTCGTCCACCCCGTCAGGTTCGCGCAACGACTAGCACGCGGCACGAACCGCGGGGTACGGATTGATGGCTCGTCCGCCATTCGGCCGGATCTCGAAATGCAGGTGTGGGGTCCCCGAGGCGTTGCCGGTGTCACCCACGTACCCGATGACCTCGCCTTGTTGCACGGTTCGTGACGGCCCCTCCCACGAACTCAGATGGGCATAGAAGTAGGTGTTCCCGTTGTTGGCGTAGATATGGGAGGAGATCCCGCCCAGGCTGAAGACCGATTGACGGAGTCGCCCGGAAGCCACGGCGACGAGTGGAGTTCCGGTCGACGCCAGCATGTCGACTCCCTCGTGACGCCGACCACCGCTCCGCGGTGCACCCCACGTGTCGCCGAACGCCGCCGAACCCCGGATGGGACACACGATCGATCGATCCATGTACACGCCGTTGTCGAGGAAGGTCGCACCGCCGTTGCCCCCACCTCGGGCCGCAGCCTCGGCGAGCGCCGCTTGTCGTTGCGCTTCCAGGATGGCCTTCACTCGTTCGTTCTCGAGCCGCTCGGCCTCGATCTCCTGAAGACGCTTCAGATCACTTTCGGCCTGGACCTTGGCCGATGCATAGTCCTCGATGGCCTGTTCGGTGGCCGACTTGGCACGGCCGAGACGGCGTCGCTTGTCGGCGAGCTCGGTGGCGACCGCGTCGTATTCGTCGAGCTTGGCCTGCGAGGTGTCGGTGGCAATCGCGAGCAACACGTCCATCTGAGCCTGCTCGGTGGGTCCGCCAAGTCCGGACAACAGCGGGATACCGCGGGCGCCCGATACGAACCTTTGAACCGCCAGTTCCTCGACGTCGACCTGCAATTGCGAGGCGACAGCCTCGAGTTCGACCACCTGAATTGCGAGTTCTTGTTCTTCGATCGAGAGCGAGTCGAGACGGGACTCGGCATCGAACATTGCCGATGCCGCCCGGTCGGCTCGGTCGCGGGCCGCTTGGATCTCGGCCGCCGCTCGTTGTGCCGCCGATTCATCGGCCGACACACCCGACACCGCAAGTGACGCGCTACCCACCAGCGCAGCGATCACGACGGACGTCAAGACCGCCATCGGACGCGCACGACGGCGGTTCTTCGATGACATCGCAATGAGGGTACCGAAATCGTCCTTTCTGTTACCGTCACCCCGGCGATGACTTCTGCTCCTTCCCTGGATCTGCGGGACATTTCGGTCGTACGTGACGGAAGACTCCTGCTCGACGATGTGTCCCTTCGCGTGGACTCCGACGAACGATGGCTCGTTCTCGGCGCCAACGGTTCGGGGAAGACCACGTTGGTGAGAATCGCTGCCATGTACGACCATCCGACACGGGGCTCGGTGTCGGTGGTGGGCGAAACACTCGGTTCGACCGATGTTCGCACCTTACGCCGACGTATCGGTTATGTATCGGCGTCGTTGGCGGGCGATCTGCGACCGGCCCTCGCAGCGTGTGACGTGGTGATGACGGCCCGCCATGCCGCTCTCGAACCGTGGTGGCACACCTACGACGATGCCGACCGTCGGCGAGCCCATGAGTGCCTCGAACGTATGGGCGTGGGCGGTTTCTCCGAGCGGACGTTCGGATCACTGTCGTCGGGCGAGCAACAACGCGTGCTCCTCGCCCGTTCGCTGATGAACGATCCCGACGTGGTTCTGCTCGACGAGCCATCGGCCCGTCTCGATCTCGGCGGACGCGAAGAGCTCGTCGCCACTTTGTCGAACATCGTCGACGATCGATCGGCACCAGCTCTCGTTCTCGTGACCCACCATCTCGACGAGGTGCCGCCGCGAATGACTCACGCTCTGTTGTTGCGCTCCGGTCGAGTGATGACGTCGGGCCATTTCGACGACGTGATCACGTCCGACAACTTGTCGGAGTGCTTCGGCATGCGATTACGCGTCGAGCGCCGTGCCAATGGGCGAATGTCGGCGTTCGCTGCCTGAGCGACACGCGACCTTCAGGAAGCGACGAGAAGTTCGAGTCGTTTCTTGCTGGCTTCGATCTCGTCGAACAGAACTCGCTCGACGATGCTCGACCACAAGCGGCCTCCGTAGTGCAGAGTCATCACGAGCTTGACCTGTTCGCCGTCGGGACGGACGTCCACGTCTAGGGTCCAGACTCCGTGCGACCGGCCATCGGATTCACGACGCTCGAAGCGGACCGAGTTCGGCGCGTTCATCGACGTCTGAGCCATGGTCAGCTTCTTGGAGCGAGCGAACGGCCCGACCCGGGCGCGTAGTTGGATCTCCCACGTCACCTCCCCGACGAGCTGTGCCGAGTGCACGAGACCCATCCAGTCCGGATAACGACCCAGATCGGCCACCACGGCGAACAGAGATTCGGTTGTGGAGTCGAGCGTGTGCTCGACGATCAGATCCATGAGTGATCAGGTGTTTCGTCGGCCGTTGTGTCGCGACCGGAAGGCGTCTCGCAACATCGAGCCGGTGGCGTTCAACTGGCCGTCGAGGTCGTCGTCAGGATCGAAGAAGGGCTCCCACGATCCGGTGACGTCACCGGTCGGATCAGGTTCGCGCGGGATGTCGTACGACTCGTCGACAGCGACCGGTCGAGCGACAGGAACGGGCTCGGGTACGACCACAGGTTCGACGACCACGGGTGCGACCTCGGGTGCGACCACTGGTTCGGAGACGACCGCAGACGTGGGCTCAGCGAACAGACTCGGCCGAGGCATGGCGCCGACTTTCTCCCTGCGCGAACGCGACGGCTTGTCTTTCACCACCTGGAGATTCGGCTGAGGTTTGAACAGGCGGGGCGAGTTCTCTCGACGATCGTCCATCTGCCATCCACGTGGCGGGGACAACCGCTCACCGTGCTCGAGGCACACGTAACCCATGATCTCGCGCTCACGGGACGCTGAAACGTCGGCACGAAACGCGTCGACCCACAACGTGAGCGATCCGTCTCGGCCGGGAACCGTGCCGTACACGACGGCCACCTCACGTCCGCATCCGATCCGCTCACACCTTTGCCGCACGCCCGACAGAGTACCCAGCCGCTCCGCACCGACCAGCGACCGGCTGCATGCGGCCGAACATGAAAAAACCGCCCGGTCTCTCGACCGGGCGGTGGCTGGTGGGCGATACCGGGCTCGAACCGATGACCTCTACGGTGTGAACGTAGCGCTCTAGCCGACTGAGCTAATCGCCCCAGCGACCAGGCACGCTACCAAGGGCTGGTCACCTCACCACCACGCACACCTTGCCCATCCCCTGGCGATCCCGGTATCCGATCAAACCGGTCGAACACACGCCATCGAAGGGAACGATCTCCTTCACTTCGGCTTCGTGCAATCCGTCGCACGGCACCTCGAAGGCTTCGCCGCGCGCATCGTCGATGTCGACGCACGAACCCACCTGCACCAGGTTGTCGATAGGAGCCGGCTCCGACCCATTGGTGAGTGCCCCGAGAACGAGGATCGCCGCCGTCGCTATCACCACGAGAAACAGAACGAATCGCCACGGGAATCGGGCCGGGGTCGCCGACGGCACGTGCACGTACGAGGTTGTCGAACGGTCGTCGCGAACTCTTGACACGGGAACGTCGGCTCCGACACGAAGATCGGCGTCGTAGCGCGCCCGACGGGCCGGATCCGAGAGCACCGACCACGCCTCGTTGATCGCCGCCATCTCAGGAGACGGTCGTCCTCCACGAGTATCAGGATGATGTCGACGAGCCAGGGCACGGTAGGCCGAGCGGATCTCCGCTTGGGTCGCCTGAGGTCGAACCCCGAGTCGTTCGTAGTAGGCGCCGATGTGGGCGAGGCTAACGGTCGCTTCGGTCGCAGCCGAAGGTGGAATCAATAGCCGAGATCAGGATCGACCGGTCCGATCAGATCGTCGCCGGCGATCCATCGTCGCACATTCGTGGCGATGCGTTCGCTCAACAACGGCACCGCCATCTCGGGAGTGTTGCCGACATGTGGGGTGATGATGCAGTTCGCCATGCTCCAGAGCCGGTGGTCGTCCGGCAACGGTTCGGGATCGGTCACGTCGAGCGCCGCACCACCGATCACTCCGTTCTCGAGCGCCCACACCAAATCGTCGGTGCGCACGTGGCGGCCACGCGCGACATTCACGAGCCAGGCGTGCGACTCCATCGTCTCGAACTCGCTACGGCCCATCATTCCCACAGTCTCCGAGGTGAGCGGCAAGGCCAGGAACACGACGTCGGCGCCAGGGAGTGCATCGACGAATCGGTCGCTCTCGAGGACGACGTCGACACCCTCCATGTCGGTCACTCGGTTGCGCACGACGGTCACGTGGCAACCGAAGGGATTCAACAGGCGCACGATCTCCTCGGTGATTCCGCCACCGCCGAGAATGCTCACTCGAGCACCAATCAAATTGCGTCCGATCGGTCTCGACCAACCGCTCTGACGCGAATAGTGCACGAGGCCGCGAAGTCCGGCCAGTGCCATGGCGACGGCCATTTCGGCGACCGGTTCGGCGTAGACACCCTTGCCACACGTCCACAATCGATCGTCACTGATCAAATGAGCGAACTCCTCGACTCCCGCGAACGGGAGTTGGATCCATTCGAGGTGCTGATTGTCATCGAGAACGGCGGCCAAGCCCTCGGGATCGCGTGCCGCTCCCCAGACGAGGGCGGTGGTGTCGGCGACGTCGACGAGTTCGCCACCTCCGTCGACGACTGCGTCTCGCATCCACGACACTGCGGTGTCGGGAAGGACGGCCACGCGAGGTGAGCGAGGACTTGGAGGTTTCGACATGGTTCGCTCACGATAGTCGAACCGCCTCGGCCACGAACACGGACCCGGAGCCCCATAGCACCACGTCCTAGTCTCGGGGGCGTGAAGTATTCCGAACCTCCCGAACGCACACCCAACATCGTCGTCGTCGTCCTCGACGACGTGGGCTTCGGTCAACTCGGGTGTATGGGTTCCCCGATCGCCACACCGAACATCGATCGACTCGCGGCCAACGGCCTGCGATACAACCGATTTCACGTCACATCGATCTGCTCGTCGACTCGCGCCACGCTCATGACGGGCCGCAACCATCACGCCGTCGGGGTGGGAGCCACTCAAGAGACATCCTTCGACCTCCCCGGCTACAGCGGTCGACTCCCGAAGACGGCGGCTGCCCTCCCCCGCATCCTGCGCGACAACGGCTACAACACCATGTGCATCGGCAAGTGGCACCTCACGCCGCAGGCCGAGTACTCGGCCGCCGGTCCATTCGATCGCTGGCCGCTCGGTCTCGGTTTCGAGCGCTACTACGGATTCCTCGGCGCCGAAACCAACCACTGGTCACCCGAACTCGTGCGCGACAACACACCGATCGAGGTGCCAGCCCGCACCACACAGAGCGACACCTATCACCTCACCGACGACTTGGCCGACCAAGCAGTCGAGATGCTGCGAGCGCAATACCACGTGGCCCCCGACAAACCGTTCTTCTTGTGGGTCGCGACCGGCGCCGCCCACGCTCCTCACCATGTGGCACGCGAGTGGTCAGATGCATACCGCGGACGGTTCGACGAGGGTTGGGAAGCTCTGCGCGAGGGCACCTATCGACGTCAACTCGAACTCGGTGTGATTCCTTCCGACACCGTGCTCACACCACGTCCTTCGTGGGTGCCCGAGTGGTCGGGTCTGTCGGCCGACGAGCAACGCCTGTACGCGCGCTACATGGAGGTGTTCGCCGGCATGCTCACCCACACCGACGCTCAGATCGGCCGCATCCTCGACGAGATCGACGCGCAAGGACGCGCCGAGGACACGATCGTGCTCGTCATGTCCGACAACGGGACCAGTAGCGAAGGCGGTCCATCCGGCACGCTGAACGAAGCGGCGTCGTGGCTCGGCGACCACTCGACGGTGGCCGAAGCACTTGCGGCGATCGACGAGATCGGCGGGCCAAATCACAGCAACCACTATCCGTGGGGCTGGGCCTGGGCCGGCAACTCGCCATTCCGCCTCTGGAAGCGTTACTCGTGGCTCGGTGGAGTGCGCGCCCCGCTGGTGGTTCGCTGGCCGGCCGGCGTCGCCTCGCCCGGAACCGTTCGCTCGCAGTTCCTGCATTCTGTCGACGTTGCGCCCACGCTTCTGTCGTGCCTGGGTCTCACGATGCCCGACGTCGTCGACGGTATCGAGCAACAGCGCGTCGACGGTCGCGATGCATCCACGACGTTCGTCAACCCGTCGGCTCCAGAAGTCCGCACCACTCAGTACTTCGAGATGCACGGTTCGCGTTCGATCTACCGCGACGGCTGGAAAGCCACCAGCAACTTCGTGTCGCCGCTTTTCGGCGAACGCGATCACATCACCGGCAGTCACACCTACGACACGGACGTGTGGGAACTGTTCGACCTCACCAACGACTTCTCGGAATCGACTGACCGTTCGGCCGAGCACCCCGAGCTCCTTGCGGAACTACAGGCACTCTGGACATCGGAGGCGGAAGCCAATCAAGTGTTCCCGTTGTTCGATCCATCGGCCGGCTATCCCGCCCACCCCACCGAGTATCCACTACCGCGATCGGCCCGCTACCGACCAGCCGAACAACCCGTTGCGGCGAGTCGCATGCCGGCCATGTTCGGAGGTTTCACCCTGGCGGCACGTGTCGAGGTCGGCTCCGACTGCCACGGCGTGCTCGGCGCCCTCGGAGATCACCAAGGAGGCTGGGCATTGCACGCCGTCGATGGGCGAATTCGATTCGACGTCGTCTACGGACACCACCGCACTCATCTGACGTCGTCCGCGCCGTTGGCGCCAGGCGAACACTCGGTCGCCGTCACGATGTCGGCCGGCGACGTCAGGTTGTGGATCGACGACATCGACGTCGATCACGGTCGCTACGACGGCCTCTTCATGTTTCCTGGCGTCACCACCGCCGCCGGCGGACTCTGGGTCGGACGACATGACGGACTCGAAGTCGACGACTCATATCGTTCACCAGCGATCTTTTCGGGAACGCTGCATCACCTCGACATCGAGAGCGGTTCGCCATCGGCCGGGCTGTCGTTTGCAGCCACCATGCGCCTCGGTGAAGCGAGCGATTGAGAAATCAGGCAGTCTGACCAAGACGACGTCGACGACGTTCGCCCATGAACGAACCGGTGCCCATGATGGCAACGGTGACCACCAAGATGACGGTCGCCAACACGTTGATCTGCGGGGGCAACTGCACACGGGCCGCACCGAAGATCTGCAACGGGAACGTGAGCGTGGAACCGGCGTTGAAGAACGTGATGATGAAGTCGTCGAGTGAGAGCGCGAAGGCCAACAACGAGGCGGCGAGAATCCCGGGCAGGATCAGCGGGAAGGTGACCTTCCAGAAGGTTCGCACGGGTGACGCTCCGAGGTCCTGGGCAGCCTGTTCGAGAGTCCAGTCGAATCCGCGAATACGGGCCCGCACCGTGAGCGCTACAAAGCTCACTTGAAACATGGCGTGGGCGATGACGATCGTGGTGAAGCCGAAATCGACCACGCTCTGACCGAGGAAGAGTGTGGCGAGCGACGAACCGAGCACGATTTCGGGAGTGGTGAGCGGCAGCACCAGAAAGAAGTTGTAAGCCGCCGATCCCTTGAAGCGATAACGCGACAGCGCAATGGCGATCATCGAACCGAGCACCGTGGCGATGAGCGTCGACACCGCAGCGATCTGCAAGCTGGTGACGAAGGCGTCGGTCAGGCCTCGGTCGGAAAAGGGCTCTTTCCAATTGTCGAGAGTGAATTTGCTCCAGACGATGTTGAACTTGCCCTGCGGGTCGTTGAACGAAAAGGCCACTATGAAGGCGATCGGCAGGAACAAATACAAGAACCCGAACGCTGCGAACAGATTGAGAGCGGCCCGTCCGGCGCGACCTCGTTTGGTCATCACGCTCATGCCAGGTCCTCGGTTCCGAAGAAGCGGCTGTAGATGATCACCAGCACTGTGATGATGGCCATGAGGACGAACGACATGGCACTCGCCACCGGGTAGTTGTTCTGACGAAGGAACTGATCCTGGATCGAGTTGCCGATCATGGTCGTGTTCGGGTTGCCGAGGAATTGAGCGTTCACGAAGTCACCGGCCGCCGGGATGAAGGTGAGAAGAGTTCCGGCGAAGATGCCCGGGATCGACAGCGGAACCACGACCTTGCGAAACGCCCGCGACGCCGACGAGTAGAGGTCTTGAGCGGCTTCGACGAGTCGCACGTCGATCTTCTCGAGACTCACGTAGATCGGCAGAATCATGAACGGCAAGAAGTTGTACGTAAGTCCCCCGATCACCGCGGCAGGCGTGTTGATCAATTTGCCGTCCTGCATGATGTTCAAGAATTCGAGCACACCGGACAGTTGAAGAGTGTCGAGCACTTTCACGGCCGGACCGCTGTCGGCGAGGATCGACGTCCAGGCGATCGTTCTGATGAGATAACTCGTGAAGAACGGAATGACGACGAGTCCGAGCAACACGTTGCGGAAGCGCCCGCCGCGAAACGCAATCACGTAGGCGATCGGGTAGCCGATCAGGATCGTGAGGGCAGTAGCGATTCCGGCATAGAGAAACGCCCGCGTGAACTGGGGTCCGAAATCCGAGAAGGCCTTGCCGTAGTTGCTGAACTCCCACGAGAAGGTGGGAAAGACGGCGAAGCGCGTCTCTTTCGACGACAACGAGATCTTGAGGAGCGTCCACAGAGGAGCGAGGTAGAAGATCGCCAGCCACAACGACCCGGGTTTCAACAATCCGTAGGGCGAGAGCGCCCGCTTCGTTTCAGGACTGCCGAGAACGGCCAGAGTGATGAAACCCACCACCACGAGCGCGGCCAACACCAGGACGACGAGCGCGATGGGCCCGGAGACCCATCGCGCACCGACAGCGAGAAGGGCGACGCCGACGAGGACGAGGCCCGTGAGGCCGATCCGCTCGCTCGAGGATCCGGTGAGATTCCTCACCCTCGACACGACCGGAGCGGCCACGAGGACTAGGCCCCGGTGATGGCCGAGAAGGCCTCTTCGAACTCGGCTTCGACGTCGTCGCTCAGATCAGCGAAGGCGTAGAGGCGAGCCCGAGTGGCATCGTCGGGGAAGAGCAGCGGATCGTCGGCCAGTTCGGGATCGATCTTGGCGAGTTCTTCGCGCACACCCTTGACCGGCGACATGTACTGCACCCATGCCGTGATCTGGGCGGCCTGCACCGGGTCGTACACGTAGTCCATGAACTTGGCGGCGGCTGCCGTGTTCTTGGCCCCCTTCGGGACCACCATGGTGTCCCACCACAGTGTTCCGCCCTCTTCGGGAATCACGAAGCGAGCGCTCGGATTGTCGGCCTGAAGCTGCAAGATGTCGCCCGACCAACCCACGCAGGCGGCGAAGTTGCCGAGCGAGAGGTCGTCCATGTAGTCGTTACCAGTGAAAGCTCTGATCTGACCGTCGGCCTTGGCCTTTTCGAGTTGCTCGAAGGCCGGCGCAGCGTCGTTGAACGACGTGACGGTCGACGGGTTGATCCCGAGACCGAGGAGCAGAAGGCCGATCGTGTCGCGCATTTCGGTGAGCATTCCGATCTTGCCCTTGAATTCCGGGGCGAACAGATCGGCGACGCTCTTCAACTCGCGACCGGTGACATCGATGTTGTACGCGATACCGGCCGTACCGGCCTGCCACGGCAAGCTGTACTCGCCGGTCGGATCGCTCGGGGGATTCTTGAAGGCGTCCTCGAGATTCTTGGCGTTCGGCACCTTGTCGACCGGAAGCTTCTCGAGCCAGCCGAGCTTGCGCAGACGACCGGCCATCCACTGCGTCGGCATGATGATGTCGGGATCGATGGTCTTGCCCGTGCCGAGAAGCGGCTGGATCTTGGCGAAGTACTCGAGGTTGTCGTTGTAGGCCTCGGAGTACGTGGTCTTGACACCACTCGCCGCCACGAAGCGATCGATGGTTCCCGTTGCGCCGTCTTCGGTGGGGTCGATGTAGTACGGCCAGTTCTCGACGAACAATTCGTCGGCTCCACCGCCGCCACCATCGTCGCCGCCGCACGCGGCCAAGATGGCCGGCAACGACAAGCCCGCGGCGCCGACGACGCCGGAGCGAATCAACAATTCACGTCGCGAAAAACCTCGCTTCGGTGCGTTCATCTGTGTCCTCCCTTGTGCGGTGAACTCTTCGTCGTACGACGGCCGAGCAGGGCCACCCTACTCAAACCAGCCGGTGGTCTCGGACTCCGTCACAGGCCGGCCTCCACGTGGTCGACGTCGAGGCCAGTGGCGCCGGCACGGTCGGGCCAGCCGGCCAACGCATAGGCCGCGGTGTTCGACCACGCGACCCAGTGCTGCTGGCCAGGCCGTAGGGACGGCAGATCGCTGTCGGCGTCGGCCTCGGCCGACAACTCGGTGCCATCAGGCAGTTCGATCACGACGCGGAGCCAGGCGCCCTGGAAGATGACGCTCGTGACCGTGCCATGAAGGCCGAACCCCTCAGCAGGCTGCTCGGCGACCGGATGCAGTCGTTCGGGACGAAGCATGACCGACACCTTGTCGCCGACGCCGTGACGGCCAGTGGCGGCGATCTTCTGACCGGTGAGGAGTTCGACGACACAACCGTCGGCAGTCGACTCGCGCACGTGGCCCGGAAGGAGGTTGGCCGAACCGATGAACCCGGCCACGAAGAGGCTTTCGGGGCGGTTGTAAATCTCTTCAGGAGTGCCGATCTGCTCGACGACTCCTTCGTTCATGACGGCGATGCGATCGGACATCGTGAGGGCTTCACCCTGATCGTGCGTGACGAAGACGAATGTGATCCCGACCTCGCGCTGGATGCGCTTCAATTCGATCTGCATGGCCTCTCGCAATTTGAGATCGAGCGCTGCGAGGGGTTCGTCGAGAAGCAGTGCACTCGGCAAGTTGACAAGAGCACGCGCCAAGGCCACTCGCTGCTGCTGCCCGCCCGACAACTGAGCCGGGCGACGGCGCGCGAACTCGCCGAGCCGGACCACGTCGAGCATGTTTCCGACTCGAGTTGTGATCTCGGGCTCGGGCACTTTCTTGGCTCGCAGCCCGAAAGCCACATTTTCGGCCACCGACATATGCGGAAAGAGCGCGTACTGCTGGAAGACAGTGTTGACGTTGCGCTTGTGCGGCGGGACTGCTGAAACGTCGGTGCCTTCGAGGACGATCTGACCCTCGGTCGGCTGTTCGAAGCCAGCGATCATCTTGAGAGTGGTGGTCTTGCCACAGCCCGACGGACCGAGCATGGCGAAAAACTCGCCGCGACGGATGGAGAAGTCGGCCGACTTCACGGCCTGGAAGTCGCCGAACGACTTGCTCACACCCTGCAGTTCGATGACTCGATCACTCACGACTCGCCGCTCCCCCTCTCAGCACCCGAAACCTACACCCCGGCTCGACCAGTCACACGGGACGACCCGTCAGCTGTCGAGGTTGGCCATCACGTGCTTGATTCGGGTGTAGTCGTCGAGCGCGTACGCCGACAGGTCCTTGCCGTAACCCGACTTCTTGAATCCGCCGTGCGGCATCTCGGCCACCATGGGAATGTGAGTGTTGATCCAGACGCACCCGAAATCGAGACGTCGCGTGACTCGCATGGCGCGCCCGAAGTCCTTGGTCCAGACACTCGAGGCCAGGCCATAGTCGACGCCGTTGGCCAGGCGTACGGCCTCGTCTTCGTCGGCGAACGTCTGGACCGTGATGACAGGACCGAAGATCTCTGTCTGAACCATCTCGTCGGTCTGCTTCAGATCGCACACCACGGTCGGAGGGAAGAAGTAGCCCTGAGTCCCCTGCCTCTGGCCGCCAGTCGTGACGTTGGCATGCGACGGCAGACGGTCGAAGAATCCCGATACTCGGGCCAGCTGATTGGTGTTGTTGACCGGGCCGAACAGCACGTCTTCGTCGGGTGAACCGCATCCAGTGCCCTTGGCCTGCTCGGTGAGCGCGTCGACGAAGTCGCGATAGATGCCAGGCGCACATAGGACGCGTGTCGCTGCCGTGCAGTCCTGGCCGGCGTTGAAGTAACCGGCGATTGCGATGCCTTCGGCCGCGGCGGCGATGTCGGCATCGTCGAAAACGATGACCGGCGCCTTGCCACCGAGTTCGAGGTGAACGCGCTTCAGCGACTTCGACGCCGCTTCGGCCACTTCCATACCGGCACGGACCGAACCAGTGACGCTCACCAGAGACGGCGTGTCGTGGGTGACCATGGCTCGACCGGTGTCGCGGTCGCCGCACACGACGTTCACCACACCCGGAGGCAGAAACTCGGCGCAGATCTCGGCCAGCAACGTTGTGGTGACCGGAGTGGTATCACTTGGCTTCAACACCACCGTGTTTCCCGCTGCGACCGCCGGAGCGAATTTCCACACCGCCATCATCATGGGGTAGTTCCACGGCGCGACTTGCGCGCACACCCCGACTGGTTCGCGACGGATATAGCTCGTCATGTTGGGCACGTATTCCCCGGCGCTCTTGCCCTCGAGATGGCGGGCGGCCGTAGCGAAGAAGCGCACATGATCGACCATGGGTGGGATCTCTTCCGAACGCGTGATCTCGATCGGCTTGCCACAGTTCTCGGACTCGAGGGCGATGAACTCCTCGCCGCGACGTTCGATCTCGTCGGCAATACGGAACAAGGCAAGTGAACGATCCTTCGGTGGCATGTCGCGCCAGGTCTCGAAGGCGTCGGACGCCGCCTTCATCGCGGCATCGATGTCGGCCGCACCCGACAAGGGAGCAGTGGCGTACTGCTCACCGGTGGCTGGGTTCACGACCGGGATGGTGCGCCCGTCGGCGGCGTCGGTGTACTGACCATTGACGAAATTCCGGTAGCTCTTCATGGCGTCAGACTAGATCGGCAGGAACCAGACACGTCGCTGACGACTAGGTTCTACCTATGCCGACCCCCGCCGACACCCTCGAGATCCCAACTGTCGACTTCGGATTCGCCGACGACGAGGAACAGCGGCAGCAACTTGCTCGCGTCGCCGATGAGTCGTGGATCGCCCGCGGCCCCTTCGGCTACATCGTGTTCACCTACGAGGACTGCGTAGCGATTCTGCGCGACAAGCGCTGGCACAGCGCGGCGAGCATCGTCTCGGAGCTGAGACAAGTGTCCGATCCGAGACTCAAGAATCGACAGCGACAGTCGATTCTGTCCTCCGAAGGAGACACCCATACGAGATTGCGTCGGCTGGTGGCTTCGTCGTTCACTCCTCGTTCGGCCGACGCCTTGCGTCCCTTCATGCGCGAGGTCCTGAACGACCTCCTCGATCCGCACACGGCCAATGGTCGCTGCGACCTGACTGTCGACGTTCTCGAGCACTACCCGATCCCGATCATCTGCGAACTTCTTGGTGCTCCGCGCGAGGACTGGCGTCTCTTCAGCCGTTGGGCCGAAGACGTTCTGCGCATCTTCAACGCCACTGCTGCCGATGAGATCGACCTCATCATCCAGGCCCAGGACGAACTCGAGGAGTACACCCGCGGGCTCATCGCCGATCGCCGGCGCAGGCCGGCTGACGACCTCATCACGTCGCTCATCGCCGCCGAAGAAGCCGGCGACAAGTTGTCGGAAGAAGAACTCGTGATGATGGTGGAAGCCGTCATCGTCGGTGGAACCGATACCACCCGCAACCAACTCGGCTGCTCGGTGGCTTTGCTCGCCGATCATCCCGAACAGTGGAGGCTTCTCGCCGAACAACCCGAGCTTGCACCGCGTGCTGTCGAAGAGACGATGCGCTTCTCCGGCGCCGTCCGCGGCACCGGACGTTTCGCGAGTGACGACATCGAGTACAAAGACATCGTCTTTCCGAAGGGGACGTTCATTGCGCCAGCGTTGTCCATGGCCAACCGCGACGCATCGGTATTCGTCTCACCGGGCGACTTCGACATCCGTCGTGAGCCGTCCGGACAGCCCCACATGACTTTCGGTTCGGGCATTCACTACTGCCTCGGTGCCGCCCTCGCCCGAGCCGAACAGCAAGAGGCGTTACCCATCCTGGCTCGACGTATGCCCAACATGAGGATCGACGGCGCCGTCACCTGGAAGCCGTCGACAGTGGCGATCTTCGGTCCTGAGAAGCTGCCGCTCGCCTTCGACCCCAATTGATCCGAGGAGATCACATGGATCGCGAACGTCTCGCGACTCGACACCACGAAGAGTTCGAACTCTTCGCCCGTACTCATCCACGTTCGGCCGAGATCGCCGGCAGTGCCCGTCGACATCTGGTCGCCGGTGTTCCCATGCCGTGGATGACGCGCTGGCCCGGCGGATTCCCGGTGTTCGTCGACCACGCGTCGGGCGCCCGATTCGTCGACGTCGACGGCAATGAGTACGTCGACTTCTGCATGGGAGACACCGGCGCCATGGCCGGCCACGCTCTACCTGCGGTGACTGCAGCTCTCGCCGAGCGTGCCCGCCTCGGCATCACCACGATGTTGCCGAGCGAAGACGCGGTTTGGGTGGCCGACGAATTGCGACGACGCTTCGGTCTCGACAAATGGCAGATCGCCATGACGGCCACCGATGCCAACCGCTTCGTTCTACGACTGGCTCGTGCGATCACCGGCCGGCCGAAGATCGCCGTGATCGACTGGTGCTATCACGGCACGGTCGACGAGACGCTCGTCGTGCTGGGTTCCGATGGTGAGACGTTGCATCGTCCGGGCGCCATCGGACCGAGTGCCGATGTGCAGGCCACCACTCGCGTCGTGCCGTTCAACGATCTCGAGGCGCTCGACGCCGCCCTCGCCCACGGCGACGTGGCCTGTCTGTTGATGGAGCCGGCTCTCACCAATATCGGCATCGTGCTCCCCGACCACGGCTATCTGGACGCGGTCCGCGAGATCACTCGGCGTCACGGCGTGTTGTGGGTCATCGACGAGACGCACACGATCTGCGCCGGACCCGGAGGTTGCACCAAGGCGTGGAACCTCGATCCCGACTTCTTCGTGATCGGCAAACCGATCGGCGGTGGCATGCCGGTCGCCGTGTACGGCATGACGACCGCCGTCGCCGAGCGGGTGGAGGCGTTGATCGGCGACCACTTGGTGGACGTCTCGGGAATCGGTGGCACGTTGACTGGTAACGCACTCGCTCTGGCCGCTGTGAAGGCGACGCTGTCGACCACGCTGCTCGACGACGACTTCGCGCGCATGATCGATCTGGCCACTGCGTGGACGGCCGGCGTCGAGAACGCGTACCGGAGTCGGCGGCTCGACTGGCACGTGCAGCAACTCGGCGCCCGGGCCGAGTACTGGTTCTGCCCTCCGCCCCGCAACGGCGCCGATGCCGCCGCTGCGTCCGACCACGAACTCGACGCCTACATGCATCTCTTCGCCCTCAACCGGGGTGTCCTGCTCACTCCCTTCCACAACATGGCCCTCATGTCGCCGTTCCATGTGGCGGCCGATGTCGACGTGCACACCCAGGTTTTCGTCGACTCGTTGTCGTCCCTCCTCGACTGACCTGAAAAGACCTGTTCAGGGTCATATTCGAAGCAATTTCAAAATTCTCTGGAGAAAACTGTCAGGCTTTTCGTGAGGCCGACTCTTGTCCGGTGTGCAGCAACGGGTTGCACACCGCATCACGAAGGACATCGACAACCGCCATGACCACCACCCGCCTATCCCTCACAAAGACCGTCCTCGCCACCATCGCTGTGGCCGGACTGATGACCGGAGCCACTGCCTGCGGTGGATCCGACTCGTCGTCGACCGACATCGACAAGCAGGCCCTCGTCGAACTTCTGCTCGCCGCCGCTCAGGCCGGTGACTCGGACGAACTCGCTGCGATCGTGGCCCAGGCTGACCCTGATCTCGTCGCCGAGGCTCTTCCCGAAGTTCGCGACGAGCTCGGTTCGCCGCTCCCCCCGATCGTGCCGGCAGGTGAAGACGACTCGACCAACGTGACGGTCGACGATTCGACGTTGGATCCTGCAGCCGATCCGCAAACGGATCAGCCGTCCGATCCGCAAGAAAGCCCGAGCGACCCGTCGTCGCCGCCAACGTCCTCGGACGTCTCTCTGCCCGGCGGAGTCAGCCTCCCGACTCCGAGTCTGCCCCGAGTGAGCCTGCCGACGTCCTCGGTCGTCTCCCTGCCCGGCGGGGTCAGCCTCCCGACCCCGAGTCTGCCCCGAGTGAGCCTGCCGACGTCCTCAGTCGTCTCCCTGCCCGGCGGAGTCAGCCTCCCGACCCCAACTCCTCCCCAACTGATCCTCCCGACCAGCGAGGTGACCTTCGATCTCGTCCAGGCCGACTACTCGCGTTCTCAGGGCTGGCTGGTTCAAGCGATCGTGACGACGGCGAACGGAAGCGCGGCTCCCTCGCGCATCATCGTGAACTTCACGTACTCCGTTCTCGGATCAACCCGTGAATCCAATGCCGAGATGGAACTCGTCCAACAAGCCGATCGCGACACCTCGATCTGGTCGAAGCTGATCACTCGCGATGGCGTCGATCCCTGCTCGCTGTCTTTCGACGTTTACGGGTTGGCATCTGCTCCGTACATGATCTACTTCAAACCTGCCGAAAATCATTCTTGCTGAGAGGGCCGTCGGCGATCATCCGGCCCAGTGACGTTCGTCAGGCCGTGTCTGCCTAACGTGCTCGTATGACTCGCGACATCAAACTCGGCTACAACACCGGCTACTGGTCGGCAGGTCCTCCCGCCGGCGCCTTCGAGGCAGTGAAGGAAGCCGAGCGGTTGGGCTTCGACTCCATCTGGACGGCCGAGGCCTACGGCTCCGACGCCCTCACCCCACTCGCCTGGTGGGGCGCCCACACCGAGAAGGTACGCCTCGGTACGGCGATCATGCAGATGAACGCCCGTACGCCAACGGCGGCTGCGATGGCGGCGATCACGCTCGATCACCTGTCGAACGGT
>Ga0181581_10001373_pt1 | contig 18860 bp, 31 predicted proteins | sample 071ome_22_FD_132433 | JGI IMG/M metagenome (GOLD analysis project Ga0181581, IMG submission 132433) | Coastal salt marsh microbial communities from the Groves Creek Marsh, Skidaway Island, Georgia - 071404AT metaG (megahit assembly) | ecosystem: Environmental > Aquatic > Marine > Intertidal... | reverse complement strand
GTAACATTGACATTGGCTGATTGGAGCAACCAATCAAATGCTTTAGAAAGTGTGGTTGTCCAAGTAGTCAAAGCAGGTGGAGATAGAACAGTGACTTGGGCCGCTGATGGTGGAACAATCAAAACAGCAACAGGTTTCCCTACACCATTCACAGTGGACAGCACAACTAATCCTTTGGTGGTTGAGTTTTACACATATGATAATGGAGTGACTGTATTTGCCAGATATATTGGACAATTCAGTTAATATTTTATGTTTCATCCTTTAGGAAAAGACTCCAAAGACATTCCAACTCAAGAATTAGAAAACAAACTCACAGAGTTGCGTACCAAATACTTGAGAGCAACAAATCCACAAGTACGAAACCAAATCAATATGTTCATCATGGATTACACAGAAGAACTTAAAATGCGTTGGTACAAAGAACAACAAGAACTATCCAAAAATTCTGGCACAGACATAGATGATTTGATCAAAGTAGATTAATCATTGACTTTTTGATATAATTCACATATAATACACTTATGAAAATTGACGCTTTAGGTTTGCCTAAGTATGGTATTGAGGATTGTATGGATCTTATATACAAAGGCAAATTGGATACACTGTTTAAAGTATATGTAGAAAAAAATTCAGAGTCTGAACAATTTAATCAGTCTATTAAAGAAACAGGTGATGGGCAACAATTAAAATTTTATGAGCCATTAGATATTGATCTAAATGATTTTGATAATCTTTTACAATCAGAATGGTTCATGCCAAACAGTTACAAACAGTTTGACATAGAAAAATTTTTGGATACACAATGCCCAGATACTCCAGAAGCAAAACAAAGAGTGGCTGAAGAATTAAGCAAGTTCAAAGAACTAGGACATTTGAATCTGCTGAAGTTTTTACACTTTTTGGTAACATTTATGAAAGAAAACAAGATTGTGTGGGGTGTAGGCAGAGGCAGTTCGGTAGCAAGTTATGTATTGTATCTACTAGGCATCCATAAAATTGATTCGATCCAGTATCGACTAGACTGGAAGGAATTCATTAGATAAATACACATATAATAGGAGAATAGAAAATGGCAGTAAAACAAACAGGCAAAAAAGTTTACAAGACCATGCAGGGTAAAACCGTAGACATGGATCTTTTGAGAAAAAGAAATGAATTAACTCCAGCAGTTGGCAATGCCAAAGTGAATGCTAGAGGTGATGAATTAGGACCAGGTGGTAAAATTGTTAAGAAAAGAGAAGACGTTTTAGCAGATTATTACAGAGATCATCCTGGAACAGTTGCTCATAAAGAAAAAACTGAACAGCCTGTGGAACAACCAGTTGTAGAAGAACCAGTTGCTGAAGCACCAGCAGAGGAAACTTCTAAAGAAGATTGGGTTGAAGACGCAGACGGAAATTTTGTTAAAAAAGAACAGTAATGTCCTCGTATAGCATCTACAAAGGCACACTCACTCCAATCCATAATAGAGTCCTTGTAACCGATATGGAATTCGGCGAGCAAAAAACTGCTGGCGGAATTATAATTTCATCCGATGATGGTCAAACAAGAGGTATTCACCCAAGATGGGGAAGGGTAATTGCCAAAGGTCACAAGAATGATGATGATTATGAAATTGGTGATTGGATTTTGGTTGAACACGGTAGATGGAGCAGAGGTATAACTATGCAGGATGACAACAATGTCAAAACAGTTGTCCGTATTGTTGAAGCAGAATCCGTTTTAGGAACTTCTAAAGAAAAACCAAAAGATGTGTTGTCCAGAAGAGTTGACAACGAACAAGTACATTTGGCTGATTAACACTTGACAAATCACAGTATACCGCATATACTGTTAGAATGAAACTTCCAGTAATACAATCTAAAGGATTAAACACAACAGGGGTCACTGGTATTGTGTTAATGACACTGCATTTGACAGGAACCATCACAGGATGGGGATGGCCCGTGCTTTATATATTATTGATTATGAGTGGTATGGGTCAAGAATATATGAGGAGAGATTAAAAGTGTATAAACCTTTGCCTGATGGGATCACAATCAAAGAGTCCAATGTGCAGGGTTTAGGTGTGTTCGCAACCAAAGACTTTGACGCTGATGTCATACTAGGTATTGTACACATTCTAAATAAAAACTTTCCACATGGAGCGATCAGAACTGCCTTAGGAGCATTTTATAATCATTCTGACGAACCTAACTGTAAGAATGTAAAAGGATTTTGGCATCAACTGCCAGTAAAATATTTAATGACTGTAAAACCTATCAAGGCAGGAGAGGAACTTACTGCCAAATATGGTTTATATGATGACTTTAACGACAACAACTAAAAGGAAAAAATAATGGGTCCACTATTGACAGCAATAGCAATAACAAGTATAATAATAGCGACAATAATGTATTGGGTACCAATGATATGAAAGAACTTTGGGTAGAAAAATATCGTCCTAAGACTGTAAGTGAATATGTTTTTAGAGATGATCATCAACGTAAACAAGTTGAATCTTGGATAAAAGAAAAAACTATTCCGCACTTGCTATTCAGTGGTAACGCAGGTATAGGTAAAACAACATTGGCAAAAGTATTGTTCAATGAATTAGAAGTCAATGATTTAGACATACTGGAAATCAACGCAAGTAGAACAAATTCAGTAGATGATATAAGAAACACAATCATAAATTTTGTTCAAATGATTCCATTTGGTGATTTTAAAATTGTGTTGTTGGATGAGGCGGATTATCTATCTCCAAATGCACAGGCGGCACTGCGTGGTGTGATGGAAGAATATCATACAACAAGCAGGTTCATATTGACTTGTAACTATCCAAACAGAATTATTCCTGCACTGCATTCTAGATGTCAAGGCTTTCATATAGAACGTATTGATCAAACAGAATTTACAACAAGAGTGGCAAAAATATTAATGGATGAAGGAGTTACTCCTGATTTAGATATACTAGACACTTATGTAAAAGCAACATATCCTGATTTAAGAAAATGTATCAACACAGTTCAAATGAATTCGCAAGATGGTACATTGGTTGCTCCAGCAAAATCAGACAAAGCAGAAGCAGACTATAAATTAGAAATGACTGAATTGTTCAAACAAGGCAAGATCACAGAAGCAAGAAAACTTGTATGTAGCCAAGCACGTCCAGATGAAATAGAAGATATCTACAAATGGTTGTATGATAATATTTCATTGTTTGGCGATGAAGCAAGACAAGAAAAAGCAATACTTGTTGTCAAACAAGGACTTGTTGATCATACATTAGTTGCTGATCCTGAGATCAATCTTGCGGCAACAATGATTAAATTACAAAATATTTAAAGTTATGACCTATGTTGTTAATGACAAGTGTTTGATGTGTAAACACACTACCTGCGTATCAGTTTGCCCTGTAGATTGCTTCTATGAGGGAGAAAATATGCTTGTTATACATCCGGACGAATGTATCGATTGTGGTGTGTGCGAACCAGAGTGTCCAGAAGATGCTATTAAACCAGACACTGATCCTGATGGCGAAGGTTGGGTTGAATTCAATCGTAAATGGTCAGAAGCATGGACAGTATTAGACACACAAAAAGAACCAATGCCTGGATACGAAAAACATTCAGGTGAAGCAAATAAACTTGAGAAATATTTTAAAGACAAATGAAAGTAGAATTAGTAGATAAAATGGGCAGTGATCTTTCGGTAGTAAATGCCGCTAGAGTTTCCTACAGCAAAGAATCAGAATGGGAAAGTATTACTCCAGCAGGTCCAACTGAAGGAGCACTTTCTGAAAAGGACGAAAAACTTATTAAGTATCTAGCAAAACATAATCACTGGTCACCATTTGCTCATGCTAGTTTACAATTTAGAATAAAGGCTCCAATATTTGTTGCTAGACAATTAGTTAAACATCAAGTAGGTTTAGTATGGAATGAAATTAGTAGACGTTATGTGGATTACGAGCCTGAATTATATGAACCAAAAGAATGGAGAGGTAGACCACAAAATTCAAAACAAGGTTCAGATGGCACAGTTTCTATAGATTCAAATGAGAAACACAGATTAGATATGACCATGGAACAATGTAAGATAATTTATAATTCATTGATAGGAAAAGGCATAGCACCAGAACAAGCACGTATGGTACTGCCACAAAGTATGATGACTGAATGGATATGGTCTGGTACTTTGTATGCTTTCGCTAGAGTGTGTAATTTAAGATGTGCTAAAGACACTCAAGAAGAAACAAGACATATCGCAAATCAAATACATAATATTTGTAATAAGGAGTTTCCAAATAGTTGGAAGTATTTAACAAATGAGATGTAGTCACATATTAATAGCACACGAAGACGCAACTAGAAGTCAACGTAATGTATCTAGAGAAGAAGCATTATTTTTAATTGCTGATATACAAAAAAAATTATTAAACAAAGAACTAACTTTTGAACAAGCCGCAAAGATGTTCAGCGATTGTCCAAGTGGTAAAGCCAACGGTGGCGATCTAGGTGTAATAAAAAGAAATCAAATGGATAAAGATTTTATGATTTACCTAGACGGACTTCAACCTGGCGAAACCAGTGGAATTAGTTGTACAGCATTTGGTTTCCACATTATACGTAGAAATCAAGATGTTACTATAAATCAGTCTCCGTAAATATCTAATACTTCTTTGACTGCTTCGTGCCTTTGTACGTCACTTTTTCCAAAGTTAACTAAACCTATCAAGTTACTTGATCTCCGATTCAGTTTCCCAATGAAGTCAGACAATCCATTGTCATTTGGTCTATCTGTCTGAGCGAGATCTCCAGTTACTGCTAGTTTGCTTCGACTTCCGATCCTCGTTAACAACATCTTCATTTGGTTAGCAGAGGCATTCTGCATTTCATCTGCCACTATGTAACAATTATGAAAAGTCCTTCCTCGCATAAAAGCCAACGGTGATATTTCAATCACACCTTCGTACAACATATTTTGTATATCTGCTGTTGTAAAATATAGTTTGAATACATCAAATATAGGTATGGTCCAAGGAGCCATTTTTTCCTCTAAATTACCTGGAAGAAAACCTATATCTTCATCCACACTTACCACGGGACGTGTAACCACTATTTTATTGACTTGTTTTTCTTTGAACATTTTGATAGCAACCTGAACAGCAATCAATGTTTTTCCAGTACCTGCCGGACCTACACCAAACACAATGTCTTTGTTTGGGTTCAGCAACTTAAGAAGATAAGACTCCTGATTGATGTTTCTAGGAACGATCTTCACATCTTGTGGTTTTTCTGGAAGGTATTGTTTGATTGGTAGGACGTTGGTCCTGTTCTGGCGCTTTCTGGACGTTTTTTTACCCATTAGCACTCCTTTGTTTATTAAGCAAAATGTTTATTTGCATACTAATATTTACGGTGCATTGGCGGAGACATAAATGCTCACATAAGTTTGTCCTTATGATAAATACATAAAAAAGGTATCTAGCAATGCAGGACATAAAAGACGTCATTAAAACTATAGAAAATGTGTACGACAATGACACAGCATTCACTATTTTAAAGGATTTTGAACGTGTATTAGATGAATTGAATCTATATGTGTATGATAACTGGATGGATGGTGAATTAGCAGAAGGACCTGAAATACTTAGACATTTTGTTACAGCCACATTCATGTGGCCTAGAGATAAAATGCCAGATCCTGATGGTGGTAAAAGACTTACAGATTATGGATGTAAAGTGTTCTACAAAAAAGACGTTTATGTGTATCCAAGAAAAGTGTTACAATCAGATGATTTCAGACCAGGTACTAAAAAAGGTAAATTGGATCAAATGCCAATTTGGTTGGTCACTATCAGAATGCCTAAAGATTTGATTAGAACAATTTACAGTGGTTACGAAATAGAACAAGAATACAACAAAGAACCTGCTAATGCTGAAATAGTTGATGGCAGTCAGGCAGTTGAAGCCTCAGATGAAATAGCACCGGAAGGCTTATAATGGGTTTAAGACAGAACGATTTAGAATACACAATCGACAACGTTTTTGAAATTGATTCATACAAATCAAAAATGGGCGAAGACTCTGATATAGTAACATTGAGTTTTGCTGTAAAAGGTGATCAGCCTGCTAAAGATTTAGTCAAGTTTATTGAAACAGGTTACGATTTTGTATTAGACGCTGACAAAACATCAGGAGAGCAAAGCGATGGCAAATACAGAGTGTTTGTTGAAATCGAACGTTCAAAAAAATCTCCAAATCAAATCTTAGAAATATTAGATGGTATTAAAAAAATTTCCAATCAAGAAGATTTACGTTTTAGATATTACAAGAACTTTAGAAGTCATACAGCAGATGAATCCAGCATCAACGAACATTTACCTTTAGACCCAGGTGCGTATGATATCAAAACAAATGAAACACACATGGAAAACTACAAAAATTTCTTTGCTGACAGTTACGTGGATGAAGTATTCATGGAAGGTAACTCAGTAATTTTAACCAAAAAATATGCAGATACTTTAATATTTGAATTTGTTGATGTTGGTTACAAAACACAAATACTTGAAAGCATTGATGACTCGATCCAAATTGAAGCCTTTCCAGAAATTATTTTCTTAAGTAAGTACGTAGGAGATTACAACATTACCAAATATGGAAAAAAATTGGTATTTGAAAATAAAGGACACTGCGTAATACTGGAGAAAAAATATGAGACTATCTAAAAATTTTACCTTACAAGAATATACAAAAAGCCAAACAGCAACCAGAATGGGTATTGATAATACGCCAGGTGATGAACACTTGAGCAAGGCTACTGCATTGTTTGAAAATGTTGTACAAAAAGTAAGAGATCAATTTGGTGTCACAGTTATCAATTCAGGATACAGAGGACCAGAATTAAACAAAGCAATTGGCGGTTCTGAAAGATCACAGCACTGTAAAGGTGAAGCGGTAGACATTGAATGTCCTGGTACTTCCAATTACACAGTGGCAAAGTTCATTGAAGACAATATAGACTACGATCAATTAATATTAGAATTTTATACTCCAGGAATACCTGATTCAGGTTGGGTTCATGTAAGTTATGTTGGTGAGGGCAATAGAAAACAAAGTCTCACAGCCATGAAAGAAAATGGTAAAACAGTTTACAAACCTGGTTTAATAGAATGAAGACTGAACAATTTATCACAGCATTTCACATAGAAGACTTAGAACCAAACGAAGCACTAGAAAATTATTGTAAAGAAAAAAATTTACAAGACGTAAAAGAACATCACACATCATTTTTTGAAAATAATCAAGAGCAGTTGGCAAAATTGCTGGTTCCTGTTGTTAAAGGCTTTTGGAAAGAAGTAGGAATAATGCATGGCTACACGGCTTTTAGATTAAAACACATATGGATTCAGCACTACAATGAAGGACACTCACACAGAGTACATATTCACAGTCCTTTAAAAAATGAATGGTCATTTGTGTATTATGTGGATTGTGATGAAAATTCAGCAGAAACAGTATTTTATAATTTTGGCTATCCATACATTGATCACAATCACTACAAAGTGAAGCCAAAAAAAGGCAGATGTGTGATTTTTCCAGGAGCCCTTCCTCATGAAGCGATGCCCAACGTGAATGACTGTAGACTAGTGGTCAGCGGCAACGTGGCTTTTGATAAATAGTAGTAGTTAATTATGGAACAGAATAAAAAATATTGTCTCAACTGTGGCAATGAATGTCATGAAGGTAGAATACTTACTAGAAAAGAAAAGACATATGCTTCAGAAGGATCAATAGAATACGAAATAGAAGTGTGTAGACACTGTCGTTGTGGAGAATTAGAAACAGAATGATATTTGGTCAAATAAAAATGTTGATTACAATCTTGCTTATCACAGGTATAGCAGGTGCTGGTATCTACGTGATGAAATTGAGAGCAGACAATGCCACACTGAAAGCCAATCAAATCAAACTTGAAACAGCAGTTGAAGAACAAAACAAGGTGCTAGAACAACAGAAAAAAGACTTCAATGCTATTTTAGAAAGCAACAAGAAACTGAACATATTAATTAACACATTTAAAAAAGATTTACAAGACCTAGACAAAAGATTCACAAAGAAAAATAGAGATATTGGTAAACTGGCATTGGAAAGAACCAAAGCAATTGAACGTATTGTGAACGGTGGTGGTAAAAATGCCGCAAGATGTATAGAGTTGGCATCTGGCGCCGAACACACAGAAGAAGAATTGAAAGCAACAAAGAAATCGGAGATTAACCCGGAGTGTCCGGCGTTAGCAAATCCAAATTATGTACCTTATGAATAGATTTATTAAATGGCATAATTCCCAGATAGACTGGTGGAAGAAAAAATTAAATGTTAGTTGGTATGCCGTGTCTTGGATATCATTTATAAAAGGGGCATTACTTGTTTTAATTATTGTTGCACTAACCGGCTGTTCAATAGGCGGCGAAAAGAAAATTAAAATATTCTCTGTAGAACAGCCTAGAGAAAAATTAAACTTTCCTATGCCCACACCATTACAAATGGAAGAAATCTACTGGCACATTATTACAAGTGAAAATGCAGAAGAAGTGTTTAAAAAATTAGAAGAAGCCGGAATAGATCCTGTGCTGTTCGGTATTACAGATAAGGACTTCCAAGTTCTAGCAAGAAACTTTGCTCAAATAAGACAAAAGTTACAAGAAACAAACAACTTGTTAGAAGAATATAAAAAATATTACGAAGGAACTGAAGAATGAAAAGATTAGATATAAGTGATCAGACAGCAATCAGTATGCCAATGAAGAATCTGATAGCCATTGTGTCAGCAGTGGCAGTAGGAGTATGGGCATATTTTGGTGTGATCGAAAGACTAAATCTTTTAGAAAACAAGTCATTGTTACTTGAAAAAGATATGGATTCTGCTCATGAAAGAATACACACAGAAGTTAAACAAAACACAGAGTTTAGAATCAAATATCCAAGAGGTGAATTAGGTCAAAGTGCTCAGGACATAGAACAATTCATGTTGATCGAAGACCTTTACAAGAGTGTTGATAGAATTATAAAAGAATTAGATGCCAGTAGAAACAACAAAGTAAACATTGAATTCCTTAAAGAACAAATGGATAAGGCATTGGAAAACATTGAAAAGTTAAAAGATGCTGATAGAGAGATTGTTTACAAAAACGGAAATGGAGATCACTAATGATTGAATCAGTTGTAGCCTTATTAATGTTTGTGAATGGTGAGATTAAAGAACACCGTATTCAGGAAAACATGGCAAAATGCCTTAGAGGTAAAAGACAAGCCGAGAGACAATACAGTGCCAGTGTAAAATATCAATGTTGGAAAGGCGAAGCCGAAACAGAGATATACATGGGCCAAAAGTCAATCAAGGCAATTATTTTGAAGTAGATAAATACTACTATTAAAAATTAGGAGATATATGGAATTTATTATAGCACTAGCAATGAAATTTTGGCAATGGACTGTGTTGATCGCAGTCGTGATAATTGGAGCAATTATCAACTTCACAGACAAGAGAAAGAAACCAGCACAGAAATTCAACTTCAAAGGATTCCCAGAACTTAAACCTATAGCAATTAAAACAAAAGGCAAAGGCTTCTGGAAAGGTATTGCTTTATGGTTGCTATCTACAAGAAATTGGGAACTTACAAAAGATTGGAAATACAACATAGACGGAACTGAATATGTAATTCCAGCAGGATTTACTTTTGATGGAGCAAGTATTCCTAAATTTTTAAGAACTTTCTTTTCACCTGTAGGCGTATTATTAATTGGTGGACTTGTTCATGACTATGCTTACAAATATAAAACATTGTTAAAAGCAAACAAAAAAGACACAATGGGTGAACTAACACAAAAAAGAGCAGACGAAATTTTTAGAGACATCAATATTATTGTAAACGGTTTCTACGTAATGAACTACCTAGCATACTACTCATTGAGATTGGGTGGCTTTGTTGCTTGGAATGGTCACAGAAAAAGAAACAGTAAAATTCCAGGAGTCAAATAATGGCTGAACAAATAAAAGAAGATAAATTGGTAGTACCAGCAAATAAAGAAACAGCAAAGAAAAAAGTATCAGTCGAATTAGAAGTAGACACTTCAGTAAAAGACCTAGGACCAAATCCTTTTGCTTGGATCATTCATTTGGCAAGAGCAGTTGATGCCTGGAGAATATTTCCTAGAGTATTCATTACAACCTATATCTTTTTGCTGTACAAAGTGGTAGTTTGGTATATGGAATTACCAAGTCCTACAATGGAACAATCAGGTTTAGTCAGTATCGTTGTAGGTGCTGGTGCGGCTTGGTTTGGTTTGTACACAGGATCAAGAGCAAAATCCAAATAATTTTATTGACTTTTTTGGCAATTTCCACTATAATATAGGTATGGAAAAATACAATTTATTCTGTAAAGATAATTGCGACTTCTTGAAAACAGTTGCTGACAACACATATGATTCTTGTATCACAGATCCGCCTTATGGAATGGAAATTGCTGGAGTGGGTTGGGATCATAACGTTCCGCCTGTTGATACTTGGCGTGAAGTTTATAGAACACTAAAACCAGGAGCATTTGTTTTAAGTTTTTGTGCTCCAGAATTTTATCATAGAATGGCTGTGAATGTTGAAGAGGCTGGATTCAGACCTATGGATATGATTGTATGGATGGTCACAACCAAGATGGCAAAAACAAATAGACTTAAACCTGCACATGAACCTATCTTTGTAGGACAAAAACCTTTAGAAGGATCAATTGAAAAGAATCAAGAAACATGGACTACTGGCAAAATTAATGTCGACAATGCGAGAGTACCATGGGATGGTGCTCCACCTAAAGGATGGATAAAAGGTGGTAGCAAACGTAGAGCATTTGGTTCGGAAGTTGAAAAAGCAAAAGGTACCCAGATTGAAAAAGAAGACGCAAATCCCAAAGGTAGATATCCAAGCAATATTATAGGAGTACTTGACAATCCAGAACATCAAAAATATTTTTATGCTCCTAGAGCCACACGTAAAGAAAGGGGTGAGTACAATGACCACCCAACACCTAAGCCAATTAGTTTAATGAGATATCTAGTGAGAATATACACTCCTAAAAATGGTATTGTGCTAGATCCATACATGGGATCAGGATCAACAGGTATAGGAGCAATTCAAGAACAACGTAATTTTGTAGGTGTTGACAGCAATCAACACTATGTAGATATTGCTCAAAAGAGAATCAAAGAACACTGTGAAGACACAAATTTTGAAAAACTGTTTGACTATGAATAACAAAACATTAAATACACTTGACATTATAAAAAGAATTACTATATAAGAACTATGGATTTATATAAAACATTAGGCGTGAATAGAAACGCATCTGAGGCAGAAATTAAAAAAGCATACAAAAAACAAGCCATGAAACATCATCCTGATAAAGGTGGCGACAGTGCTAAATTTCAAAAATTAAATGAGGCATATGATACTTTAAAGGATCCGCAAAAGAAATCCTATTATGATAGATTTGGATCGACTCCAAATGCTAATCAAGGTGGACATAGATCATACGAATTCAGAACGGATGACTTTCCACAAGATATAGGTGATGTGTTCAATCAATTTTTCGGAGGAGGAAGTCCATTCGGAAGAAGACAACAACAGCCAAGAAAAAATAGAGATATCATTATTGAAGCACAGATTGAGTTGGAAGATGTTTTAAAAGGCAAAGAACTAGTTGCTTCATATAGACTGACAAATGGTCGTGAGCAAAGTGTTAATTTAAGTTTACCAAAAGGTGTAGCAAACAACAGCACCATAAAATTTCCATCATTGGGAGATGATTTACAACAGCATTTACCTAGAGGAGATCTACTTGTTAGAGTAAAAATTAGACCTCACGCAAAGTATTCAAGAGATGGAGTGAACTTACATTGTATTGAGAGAGTGAATGTATTTGACTTGATGTTAGGAACTAAACACACAATTACAACACTTGAAGGAAGAAGTTTGGCGATTACTATTCCCAAAGGCACACAACCTGGCACTGTATTAAGTATTAGTGAACAAGGATTGCCAACAAGAGGCGGAAGAAGAGGAAACATATATTTGACAATCCAAGCAGATATACCTTCAGTAAGTAAAACAGAATGGGTAGAAACATTAACAAGGATAAGAAATGAAATTAATTAAAGCACCCGATGAATTTTTAGAAAAGAAAGTAAAAGATTTCGATTTCAATAGTATGGACGCAGAAAAAATTTCTACAGAAATGTTTGACATTATGAAAAAATATGAAGGTGTAGGTTTGGCGGCTAATCAGGTGGGTATAGATGCTCAAATTTTTATTATGGGTGAAGACAAACCTATGACAATAATTAATCCAATGATTACAGAAGTTAGCACAAATAAGGTTGAAATGATGGAAGGTTGTTTAAGTTTTCCAGGATTGTTTATGAAAGTAAAAAGACCAGATATAGTGGGTGTAAAATACCTTGACACACAACAAAAAGAATGTATAATAAAGTTAGAAGGTTTTCATGCGAGAGTATTTCTACATGAATACGACCATCTTCAAGGCATTACCTTTGATCAAAGAGTTTCAAAAATGCGTTTGGAAATGGCAAAAAAGAAACAAGAAAAAATATTAAAAGGATTTGTAAATGGTTGAACCTAGTGGTGCTTTACAAAGTGTATTTGATAAAGCAGTAAATTTATCCAAGTCATACAAGCACGAATATGTTACTCTTGAACATATGCTGTTTTCTATGTGCGAGGATGAAAAATTTTGTAACATACTAAAAGGTTATGGTACTGATGTGGATAATTTAAAATCACATCTAATAACATATCTTGATCATAAACTAGATGGCATTAAATTATCAGTTGCCAAATACAAACCTAAAAAAACTATTAGTGTTGAAAGAGTGCTAAACAGAGCATTCACGCAAGTTTTATTCAGCGGTAGAACTAACATAGACTTAACAGATGTATTTTTAAGTTTAATGAGTGAAACAAAAAGTTGGGCATATTATTTCCTTGTACAAGCAAAAGTTGATAAAGAAAAATTTATGGACTACCTGCACAGTGAAATAGAAGAAATATTTGAAGATGAAATTGATCAAACTGAAACTAAAAGAGCACTTAACAAATACACATCGAATCTAAATGCTGAAGTAAAGAAGAAAAAAATAGATCCTGTAATAGGCAGAATAGATGAATTAAATCAAATAGCACTCACTATTGGAAGACGAATGAAAAACAATGTGATACTTGTTGGTGATCCTGGAGTAGGTAAAACAGCAATAGCAGAAGGTTTAGCATTCAATATAGTAAATGAAACTTGTCCAGACTTTTTAAAAGGATACGAGGTATACAATTTAGATATCGGAGCAATGTTGGCAGGTTCCAAATACAGAGGTGATTTTGAAGAAAGATTCAAAATGGTATTGAATGGTTTAAAGAAAAAAGGTAAAGCAATATGTTTTATAGATGAAGCACACAATATATCAGGAGCAGGAGCAGGTGGTGGCGGAAACACTGCCAATGATTTAGCGAACCTTTTGAAACCTGTATTAACCAAAGGTGAATTGAAAGTTGTTGCTTCTACAACTTGGGAAGAATATAGAAAGTATTTTGAAAAAGATAGAGCATTAATGAGACGTTTTGCTAGAATCACTGTAGATGAACCAAGTAAAGAAACAACACTAGAAATTTTACAAGGACTTAAAAAATACTATGAAGATTTTCACAAGGCAACAATTACAGACGAGGCAATTACAGCGGCTGTCAAGTTGAGCATAAAATATCAAACAGATAAAAAATTACCTGATAAAGCAATTGATTTAATAGATTTGGCTTGTTCTAGATTTAATCTTAAAGAACAACAAACAGATAGAATAGTAAATGATGAGTCTATACAATATGAATTGTCTAAACTTGTTAAAATGCCGGTAGAAAATATTGCTGAAAAAGAATCCAGCAACCTTGCTAATCTTTCTAAAAATATGAAAGCCAATGTTTACGGACAAGATGAAGCCATAGACATGGTAGTAGATAAAGTGTTGGTTGCTCAAGCAGGTCTAAAACGTGATAATAAACCTATAGGTTCATTTGTGTTTATGGGACCAACAGGATGTGGTAAAACTGAAACAGCAAAACAGTTGGCAGAACAATTAGGTGTGAAACTTGTAAGATTTGATATGTCAGAATATCAGGAAAAACACGCAGTGGCTAAACTGATAGGTTCACCACCAGGTTATGTAGGGTTTGAAGAAAACACAGGATTGTTGGTAACAAAACTACAAGAATATCCTAACTGTGTATTATTGTTAGACGAAATAGAAAAAGCACACCCTGATGTTTCACAGATACTGTTACAAATAATGGATGAAGGTTCCATTCAAGGAAACAATGGTAAAACAGCAAGTGCTAAAAATATATGTTTGATACTAACAACTAATTTAGGTGCCGATCAAGCAGAGAAAAATGTAATGGGTTTTAATACAAGTGCGGATACAGAATATGATGATAAAGATATGAAACGTTTCTTTGCTCCTGAATTCAGAAATAGATTAGATGGCACAGTGGTGTTCAAAAAACTTGCTAAAGAAGTATTAATTAAAATTGTGGGCAAATTTATGTTAGATCTGAAGACACAATTGAAAGAAAAAGATGTTGCGTTAGAACTAACAGATGAAGCAATTGACTATTTGGTTGAGCATGGATATGATGACAAAATGGGTGCCAGACCAATGCAGAGATTAATTGACAACAAAATTAAAAAGGATCTTTCAAAAGAATTACTGTTTGGATCCCTTAAAAACGGTGGTGTAGTGAAGGTCACAGTAAAAGATAAAGAACTAGCACTAGACATAGGCGACGGTGTCAAATTGCTTGAGAAACAAGCCTAAACGTCAAACCGCCCAATAGGCTAAATATACACATATGCCAGCAACAAGCGAAATAATACTGTCAGCAACTACACATCCGGGCGATAGCACGGTTGAGACAGTTGTGGGCGAAAAGTTTAAAGGTGATGGATACTACGGTAGATCCGACGGTTTCCACACTGTTCAGATGAATGTCAATGGTGTTGCAGGCACGATTAAAATACAAGGCACACTAGCAACTACTCCAGCAGATGCTGATTGGTTTGATGTAGATGGCACTACATATGACAGTACAACAGCAGGCAGAGATGGTGCTTTTGTTTTTAACTTTACAGGAAATTTTGTGTGGGTAAGAGCACACGTAACTTACACAGATGGAACAATTAACTCAATATTATTAAATCATTAAAACTATGCATCACTATTTTAACATAATCAAAGACACTCCTTTTACAGAGGATGAAATCAACATAGCAGTAAATTTAAGCACAATTGGCTTATTAGAAGATGAAACAAAATATGTGACTTTTGAAAACGTAGATGGTCAGCACGTTTTAACTGTTGAATTACATAGACAATTAGAACAAGTTGAATCAGATGATCTAGCAGAAGACATTGAATTACTTTACAAAGAACAAGGTCTTGAAGACTTTGTCATCGAAGTAAGTGATAATGATCCAAGTGAAGAAACATATGAAGGTGATGACTTTTTTGAAGCATATGGCGATATGTGGTATGATGAAGATGAATCATTAGACGAAGCAGAATACCAAGGACGTAAAGTAAAATTAGGCAAACCAATGCGTGGTGATGTCAAAAAATTTAAAGTGTATGTGAGAGATCCGAAAACAAAAAATATTAAAAAAGTAAACTTCGGTGATCCTAATATGAGAATTAAAAAATCTAATCCTGCTAGACGTAGAAGTTTTAGAGCAAGACACAACTGTGCTAATCCAGGCCCTAGAACAAAAGCAAGATATTGGAGTTGTAGAAAATGGTAAGACTAACTGAATTTAATCATATAGAAAAAGAACCTAAATTAGATTATGATCTAATGGATGACGTGTATTTCTACATGATGAATGATGATGATTTTTACAGAAAAAATTATTATCCTACAATGAACAAGTGTAAACAAACTGGCGATAACGAAGCAGTTATGCCTTTAATAGATTCATGCATTAAAGAATACTGCATGAAATACAAAATTCCAAAACAAATAGCAGATCAAATTACTCCAGAAGATAAAAATTTGTTGATGCAGAGAATGATGGATGCCGAAAAAGAAAATGAGGAGCAGTAATGCAAATCACGGAGATTGTAGAAGCACCTAGTAAAACCGCTGTTTTTGCCTTTGGCAGAATGAATCCACCGACAGCAGGACATAAAAAAATTGGTGAAGTTATCAAAGCACAACCTGGTGATCCTTTTATCTTTATCACACACACTCAAAACGCAAAAACAGATCCATTATCATTTTCACAAAAATTAACCTTTGCTCAAAAAATGTTTCCAATGATTAAAGTTGGAGACAAAGCAGTGAGAACATGGGTACAAGCAATGCAGAAGTTGGAACAAATGGGTTACACAGATATCGTATATGTGGCAGGTTCTGATAGAGTAAATGAATTTAACGAATTATTAAACAAGTACAATGGCAGAGATTATAATTTTAATTCTATCAAAGTAGTGAGTGCAGGTGAAAGAGATCCTGACGCACAAGGATTAGAAGGCATGAGTGCTTCAAAAATGCGTGATTTAGCGGCACGTGGGGACAAAAGAACATTTGTTAATGCTGTTCCAATAGACCCTAAAACAGCAGAAGAAATGTACAACCAGGTAAGAACAGGACTACAATTAGATCCTGTGACAGTATAAATATGAACATAGACGATTTAAAACGTTTGGCAGGCATCTATAAACCATACAATGAAGATTCGTTGGGTGAAAATATAAGTGCCACAGCAACCGCTTTAAAGAAAAAAGAAAGAAAATTAGGCTTAAAACCAGGAGATCCTGACTGGTTTAAATTATGGTTTTCTAAACCATACATGACAGGACCAGTACAGTTTAGGAGCAGAAAGAAATGAAGTTAATAGATTTTTTAAGAGAGTTCAAATACGTAGAGCCAAGAGACGAAGCACACTATCGTGAATTGATGAAAGCCTTACAGGACATACAAAATGATCCTAAAGCATATGCTCAGGTTGGAAAATTGAACTTCATGAAACGTAAAGCGGCTCTAGATGCCTGGGCAGACAAAAACTTACCAAAAGCAGAAGATGGCGTACAGGCTACCGATATGAAAAGAATGGGTGCGATGGGTAAGACTTTGTATGTTCATAAAGATGGCAAAACTATAATGATCCCAGCAGAACGTGAAAAAGAATTTATAGCAAAAGGATTCAAAAGATCAGCATTAAGAACAGAAGATCAGGTAGATGAGAGAATGCCAGCAAGTATTATCAAACACAAAGAAAAACTTGCTCATATGTCCGACAAAGAATTAGCAGACAGATTCAAAGATTTTGATGACACAAGATTGCGTCAAATGGCATGGAGACATGGCTATGGAAAAATGAGTGACTACTATGTAAACAGAAAAAATAAAGGTATGTCACAAGACACAAACGAAGGTGCAATGCGTATGGACAAATCAGCATTTGTTCAAATGTTAGCAGACAAAATTAAAGAACCTCAAAAAGGACACGGAAGACCAGAGTACGACAACAGACTGTTGGCAAAAATGTACAAATTAATTACAGGTAAAGATGTAGACTTTGAAGGTGATAAGTTTACTATCACAATGAACAAACCAACAACTGAAGACTTAGATTATAGAAGTGAAGATATTTTAAACAAAGCAGGATTTGATCCAGCGGACATAGACACATACATGAAAGTTTTTAATGATCACGGTGACACTAGTGATATAAAACAAATGAACATGAAAGAAAAAGTAGGACTTGCAGATGCAATGAGTATAGTATTAGCATCACACGGCATAAGCAACGAATCAGTGAACGAAGGCACTTATTTAGATGAAGGTTGGTTAGACACTTTAAAAGCGGCAGGTAGAAAAATTGTTCCGGATCAAGTAAAAGCATTATATGATCCAGCAACAGCGGCAAAAGTACAAGCAGATGATCAAGCAAAAGTTCAGATGCAGACTTTATTCAAAGACATCAACACAGTGGTAGGTTTAAATCAAACAGATGTATCTCAAGGATATCCTGCAGATTTAGTTGTGGCATATTTGAGAAAATATGTTGCGCCTAAACATCCTGATGCATTTAAAAGAATGGATGCTCAAGGAGATTTGAAAAAAATGTTTGCGCCAGGATCAAAACTTTCAGCAGGCACATTAAAAGGAAATTTAAATAAAGTTGCTGTTGAACTTGGTAAGGTTAATTTAAGTCCTGATCAAGAACCAACACAACAAATTGGACAACAACCTCAAGCAGTAGCGGCTTCTATAGACAATGAAGATACAATTGAAGAAGGTGCTTCTATGATTCCTTATTTTAAAACTGAAAAGGAATTAGATGGAGAAAAAACAACCGTGTATGAATTTCCGAAGGCATGGGCAAATGACAAAGAACTAGATACTCCTTATTTGAGTAATGCCAGCATGAGACAATTTTTATCAGCATTGGGTTATCCTGCTGACTTCGAAGACATGAGTGCTGTACCAATTGATGAATTTATTGGTGTATCTACACAATGGCTTAAAAAGAATATTGGTAAACCATCACCAGAAGAGCCAACAACAGTAGACAAAAATCCAGATGGTCCTACAATGATTTCGGGTGGAAAACCTGAAGGTTACATGAATCAGCAAGTAAAACTCCACAATGAACTTGCTAGAAAAATCAAATCAAAATATCCGGAAGTCACACATTTAGGGTTCAACTAATGCGTATTTTGGACTTCGAATCCAATATTGACAAATACAACAAAAAGTTG
>Ga0181581_10001357_pt1 | contig 19003 bp, 21 predicted proteins | sample 071ome_22_FD_132433 | JGI IMG/M metagenome (GOLD analysis project Ga0181581, IMG submission 132433) | Coastal salt marsh microbial communities from the Groves Creek Marsh, Skidaway Island, Georgia - 071404AT metaG (megahit assembly) | ecosystem: Environmental > Aquatic > Marine > Intertidal... | reverse complement strand
TTAGCCTGACAACCTCGCCAGTGCAGGCGCCATTTTCAAATTGCTGACCTACCGAACAGCGCATCCATTTCACCCCTGAACGCAAATCAATCGCAGTAAAGCCGGAAGTGATGAAGTTGGCTGAACGTGTTTGTTCTTCTGCATGTAATGGCAGAATATGGACCACAGACCACAAAACCCATGCCATCGCAATTAAATAGCTGGCTATTCTGCACCAATCTGGGCGTGTAGATGATGTAAAACTGTGCATCGTCTATCCTGTTTTCACATAATATTATTACGCGCTGTTCTTATTCGCCTTGATTAATATTAGTATAATATAAATTAAGGTCATATAATGTTAAAAACAGAGCTTTGATAACAAAAATAGGTAAAAAAGCGCTGAAATGCCCGATTTGGTATCATACTTGCTATATAGAACGTGAGATGAGCCGCTTTTTTGGTGGATTTCATGCGTGAGTGAGCAAAATAGGGACTAAAAGTCATGGATATTGCCTCAATTGTCGGACTGATTGGAAGTATTGGCGTAATTATCGGCGCGATGATTTCTGGTGGTGGTCTGGCGCCCTTTGTAGATGTACCATCAATTCTAATTGTGTTTGGGGGTACTGCGTTTACTGTGCTTTACAACGCACCTATGAGTGTGTTTCTGGGACATTTTGGCGCGATGGGTAAAGCCTTTATGCCACCTATCAAAAAACAGGACGAGCTTATCGAACGTATGGTCGAGCTATCTGGCATTGCCAGAAAAGACGGCATGATGGCGCTTGAAGGGCAAGAAGTACCTGATAAATTTTTCCAAAAGGGCCTTCAGATGCTAGTCGATGGCGCTGATGAAGCAAAGCTGGTTTCCCAATTGAACAAGGAAATCAAATCTATGCAGAAACGTCATGAAACAAATCAGAATTGTGTAAAAGCATGGATTGACCTTGCCCCCGCGATGGGAATGATCGGCACATTGATCGGGCTGGTGCTGATGCTTGGTAATATGGCTGACCCGAAAGCGATTGGCCCTGCGATGGCGGTGGCGCTATTGACAACATTATATGGTGCGTTTATCGCCAACATTCTTTTTATGCCAATTCTCTCAAAGCTTGAGGGCTATACTGAATATGAAGTTGTCTATCGTGAAATGGTTGTCACAGGTCTTAGCAATATTGCAAGAGGTGAATCACCACGTAATATTCAGGATCAGATGGTCGCAAATCTAGCACCGAAAATGCAGGAAAAGCTGGAAGCTGCGTAAGTAAAACGCAAATCAGCATCAGATTAGTGATGTCAGGCTCGCGATTACTAACCCCAGACAGGATGACGCCACATGGCAGAAGCAGTTGAAAATCCGGAAATAGAAGAAGAAGAAGAAGAATGTCCTAAATGCCCGCCTGTTGGTGCGCCTGCATGGATGGCAACCTTTGCTGATATGGCTACATTGCTGATGGCCTTCTTCGTTCTGATTTTATCATTTGCCGAATTTAACGTGCCAAAATTCAAACAGATTTCGGGCTCGCTCAGAAATGCCTTTGGTGTTCAGAAAATTGTGCCAATTGTGGAACAGCCCAAAGGCACGACTGTGTTGTCGCTGAATTTCAGCCCTTCCCCAAGCAAATCTGTCACCAATGAGATGACCCAGCAGACCACCAATATCAATCAACCTGATCTGGAAGTGCAGAACAAGACAAAGGATTCTGACGGCGATAATGAACAAAGTTCGGAAGAAATCGTCAAGGCACTAGAAGAAGCTATCGCCAGAGGTGATATTGAAGTGCAGACGCTAGGCGAAAAGGTGGTGGTAAATTTCACCCCGACAGAAGCAGAAGAACAGGACCTGCCCCAGCTCTTGCAGAAAACGCTTAATGCAATTGAAAAAGCTAAAATGGCGGCTGGAAAATCAGAACAGGAAGTGATGTTTGGCGGGCTGGAAGGCACGCTTGCACAGCTAGCCGAAGCTGCAGCCGAAGCACAGCAACAGGCACAGCAAGAAGAAGAAAATAAGGCAGAAGCCATCGAAAAGGCGATCTTAAAAGAAGACCAGCTGAAAGTAGCCCTGAAACAGGAAGTTGATCAGGGGCTGGTGGCCATCGAACGTGATGACGATAAGGTGATTATCACGGTTGGTGCAGGCGGTGCCTTTGCATCAGGTTCTGCCAATCTTACCCCAGAAGCAATTACCATCATGGAACGGATTGCGGGTGTGAATAAAGATAGCGGGTCTGAAATTACCGTATCTGGCCATACCGATAATGTGCCTTTGATTTTTGGCTCTCAATACCGTGATAATTGGGATTTGGCGGCCGCGCGTTCTGCAAGTGTCGTGCAAAGCCTGTCCAAAGACAATGTGATCAATCCTGAAAGGCTAGAAGCAATTAGCTATGGGGAAAGCCGCCCTGTTGAAAGCAATGATTCTGCCACAGGCCGCGCCAAGAACCGCAGAATTGAAATTGAAATCAATTATTAATCCAAACATTTGCTCTAAAAACTGATTTTGGCACTGTTTCTGCACATCTGAATGCAGATGAAGTTAGGTCTCAATATAATGACTGGGACTTTAGTGACGAAGGAAGACAATCTGCACAGATTGCAGCCGACCTGATGAGCTTTGACTGGCGAGAACCAACTGTTCAGATGCTAGGCAGATGGCAGCACTTTCATGAAGGCCATGTTAAATTATTTGAACGTGCGCTTGCAAAAACAGGTCAGGTCGCAATTCAGGTTCGTGATTGTCAGAACTGGAATAATTCGAACCCGTTTAGCTTCGAGGAAGTTAAGATGGGTATCATTAAAAAATTAGACAGCTATAATTATGTCTATGGCAAAGATTATATGATTATGCTTGTTCCGAATATCACCAACATTACTTATGGCAGGGATGTTGGCTATACAATAGAAAAGGAAACTTTCTCACAAGAAATTCATGACATATCAGCCACAAAAATCCGCAAGCAAATGGGCTATAGCTGATTTAGTTTATGCGTCAATTGAACTTAACGCGGGCGACCAGATGGTTGCCCGTTTTTTGTTGCAGAAATCATATCAAAAAGAGATATTTTGAGGACATCAAGTATCAGCAGGCGGCTACCGATAATTGCTAGGCAGCATCAGCACCCTACAGCTAAACAGGCTTTAGCACAGATATATAAATTACAGGAAGCTAGGCAGTTTGTGAGCTAAGCGGATTGTCATTGCCATTGCCGTTGCCATTGCCATTTTTTGCTGGCTCACCTACATGCGAAAAGCTAAAGCTTGAACGTGGGTCAAACTTCCGGCAAATCTCCTGAGCATGCTTGTCTGAAGTAGCCGCAAATTTCATCCAGAAAAAATGTTCTGTAAACAGATAATAGGCACGCAGCATCTGGATATGCGCTCTGTGAAAATAAACCGATATCAGCATATAAACCAGCATGAAAAAGACCGGATGCACCGCAAAGCTTACTGCATAGGTTGCTATAATTGCCCCTAATGGCGCCCACATGCGATTATAAAATAGCCAGAATGGCGGCAAGCTAACAGCCAGCACAGAATATCTGGTATCTACCAGACAGACGCCGCGCGAAATATTCCGCATGGCTTCAAACTGACGATACTGGCTACGCTCTTTTATCTCGTGGCTAGGCAGTGCGGCAGTAATTTCTGCAGCCAGTTCGGGGCGTGCATATTCATAGCTACAACCTAGCGAGCCAGAGACTAATACTTCAAAGAAATTTCCATTCCGATAAAAGGTGATCAGGCTATCTTCATCTGTCGTGGATTTCATCATCAGTTCGAATTGCTCGATATCAAGACTAAGCTCTGCACCATTAATGGCAACAATCACATCATCCACACGCAATTTCAGATCACGCCCTTGAGATATTCTGTTTACAGATGAAAGCCGGATAAAATTCGTGCCCGAATTTGGCGGCGACAGGCCTGCCCCTTCGGTTGAACTGCCTGCATTAGGCTGTGCAAAAGCATTTTCTGGCAAATCGTTCATCATAGCTATCTTGTTAGCATTTTAAAGGCGGTGTTGATATTAAAACCTGTTTTGTGTTTAGGGAAAGCTGATCCGGTCTTGCTGAACTTCTAGCAATTTCAAAATTTTGACATTCTGGCCTGCCAGCATTTCAACAGCACCTGAGGTATTTGCCTGAGCCGCAGAAAGCGCTCCTAATTCAGCCGGATTGATCAGCTTCTTTTCAATCTTATCAATTGATTTGTTGAGGCTTGATTCAATCGCCGCCAGCTTTACCGCAAGACCGTTATTCTGGCCCATTGTCTGGTCAAGCAGCTTTTCACTAATCTGTTCTGCTACCGCTGCGTTGGATTCTCTCATCGCGCTGGTAGAGGCCTGAAGCTCGGAAATGGTTGCTTCTGATGTTGATGAAATAAGGGCCATAAGCTGGGTCATTTTCTCAGATGACTCGCGATTAAGCGCAACTAGCTCTTCTTGCTGGTCAAGCGCAACATTCAGCTCTGACAGCACAGAATTTAACTGTTCGATGTTTTCGGCAAATACCACCAGCCCTTCTCTGTTGGTGGTGCTCATCAGCCGTAATTCAGACAGCGTTTTGAAATATAGCAATGCAGAAAAAGATAGACCTGCAACAGCGGCAACAACCGCACTCACAAATGTAATGGTCGTATAACGATGAATTTGTGACACTTTACGCTCCAGCTTTTTTGTTTCACGTTTTACCTGACTATATTCGGAGGTAACATCTGTCGCTGCATCTGCTGCATCCAGCGCCAGCTTGATACTTTCCTGAATTGAATTAAGCTCGCCTGCCATCTCTCAAAATCCTGCTAATAATCGTCTAAAACCTTATTCGACAATCTGTCCTGTTTTATTGTGTTTGCTACACCAAATAGCGGTAGCGACCACTGCTAGCCTGTTTTATCTACCCGACCTTTTTTTTGCGTAATTTTTGACGTAGAGGGCCGGAAATTGGGCTTTCGCTGATAATATGCACATTGCATGCCAGTAGACAGATAAACGATTTCTGCAGGCAGATTTTTGCCCTTGAAACCAAAATTTCGGCATCCCCATGGCCGATGCGGGTCATGCGTGACATAAAAATGACGGCATCCCTGACAGGATAATCTCAGCTCGGTATCCTGTCTCATTGCTGCCCTCTGAATTTGGCGATGATATTATGGATTACAAACCGAAGTCCTGCCGCTGTGCTGGCAATCGCGCAAAAAATCAGGCCATATCCCTTTAAGCTGTCTCCGGCATCCATAAAATCTGCAGATTGAAGGAAGAAAAACACTGCCATCATAAAAAAGCAGACGGTGCTGATCATTGTGCCCATTGAACGTTCATGAGATTTACGCTTTGCCATTTACGTTCTCCTGCCATTCCCCATACTGTTATCATCAACGATCTGGCCAAATTCATCAAACTGTAATTCTGCCGGTACTTCAACTTCTGGCTCTTCAAGCATATCACCATTATCGATCCGGTATAGATAGGCCAGCACCACTGCAACTGCCTGATATAGCCGTTCTGAAATTTCAACGCCGATATCAGAAGTATAATATAGCGCTCTTGCAAGCAGAGGCGAGCGGAAGACAGTCACAGATGACTGTTCTGCCTTTTCAATAATACGATGCGCCATCTGGCCTCTGCCCATCGCCAGCACTTTGGGTGCTTCCGACGAGCCAACCTCATATTTCAATGCAACTGCAAAATGGGTTGGGTTGGTAATCACAGCAGTAGCATTTGGCACATCGTCAACCGCCGCAGACTGGCGCGCGCCATTAGCGGCTGTTTCCATTTGCATGCGTCTGATTTTTGCCTTTACCTCTGGTGAGCCTTCTGTCTGTTTATATTCATCTTTAACTTCCTGTTTAGTCATTTTTAATGATTCGATATGGGCATGACGCTGATAGAAAAAATCTATCGCCGCGATAATGGCAAGCACCACAATCAGCGCGCCAAGCAAAAACAGAAAATTCATCAGCGATGAAGCAACTGCCACATCCAGATCACGAAATGGCAATTGCAAAATAGAAGGCAATTGCAGGGAAATAATAGAAATGGCCATGCCGAATAGCAGCACCACCTTCAAGATAGCCTTAAATAATTCAACCAGACTTTTCATTGAAAACATGCGTTTGAAACCAGCTATCGGGCTGATTTTATTTGCCTTGAACTGTGCAGCTTTGAGCGCAAAATTCATTCCGCCAACCGCCGTCTGTGTTGCAATTGTAATGATGAGCATTGGCACACCAACAATGACAGCTACCAGCAAAACAGCATAAATGATCCCTGAAAACCGTTCTGCTATCATTGTTGGCAGATCATCTGGCCGCGTAAAATGAAAAAACTGGCTCCACGAGCCAAGCATTTGCTGGGCAATCATGGGGATCACAAACATCAGCAAAAAAGCGCCTGCCATTGAGGTAAAGACAAACATTTCCTTTGAGGATAGAACTTTACCATCCTCTTTGGATTTTTCGATTTTTCGTTGGGAAGGCTCTTCGGTTTTATCCTGGCCGTCCTGACTTTCCTCAGCCATAGCTGGCGGCTCCTATGGTATTTTGCAAATTTTCCAGCGCGGTCATGCCTAGCTCGCCAAATGCGTGACCAAACACATCAACACACAGATATAACAACACAAATACGGCCATCATATTTACCGGAAAAATAAATGAAAACAGATTAAGTTGCGGGGCAGAACGGGTGATCACCCCAGCAGACAAATTGATCAGCAACATCACAATGATGACAGGCAACATCAGCAGAGCAGCAGCAAAGAACATAGAACCTGCCGCCGCAATGCCACCTTCTACAAATGCGCCAAAAGCCGGCATCTTGCCAATAGGCAGGTGCAGATAGCTATCCAGCATCACCCGCAACACAATCAGATGTCCGTTCATGCCTAGAAATGCCATTAGCATCAGCATAGACAGAGCCCGCGAGACTACCGGCGTCTGCCCACCAGATTCAGGGTCCATCTGGGCCGCAAAACCTAAACCAGCAGAGGTTGCTATTTTCTCGCCTGCCATCACCACAGCAGCAAACCAGATTGTCATGATCAAACCAGACATCAGCCCAACAGCAATTTCGGTAAAAATCACACTTACTAACAGCAAATTATCATATGAAACAGGTGATGGTACATCTACAAGTCCCATCACCACAGAACCCAGCACACCTGCGGCTACAATTCGGACCTGCACAGGAATTGACCGGCTGCCAAATAACGGGGCAGATACCAAAAAGGCACCAATCCGCAATGAAGCCAGAAAATAGCGGGACAGCATCTCGATAACCTGATTCAGCTCAATACCGGGAAGGCCGCCTAACGCTTCAAGTTCTGTAAGAGGAAGAAACATATTCTTTGCTATCTGCTGTTGCTAGTCTGGAATGCCGATTTATCCAATCTGGCGTACCTGCTCGAAAATGAATTGGAAATAATCACTCAGCTGCACCATCATATAATTGGCAACAAACCCAAAGGTAATCATCACCAGCAATACTTTTGGCACAAATGACAAGGTCATCTCATTGATCGAAGTAGCCGCCTGAAAAATACCGATAAACAAGCCGATAGCCAGTGCTACGGCCAAAATTGGACCTGAAATCATAAAGGTATTCCAAAAAGCCATCCGCAGAAATTCAACATTGGTATCAAATTCGATCATATCTGAATGCTCCTGAAAACGAACTAGGCACTATAGGTGGAAACAAGCGAGCCAACAGTCATTGCCCAGCCATCTACCAGCACAAATAAAAGCAATTTGAAGGGAAGCGAAATCAGCATCGGGCTAAGCATCATCATCCCAAGCGACATCAGCACTGAAGCAATCACCATATCGATGACCAGAAATGGCAGGAATAATAAAAACCCGATCTGAAATGCTGTTTTCAGCTCAGAAGTAATAAAGGCAGGCAGCAATACCGTAAATGGTACATCAGCCGGATCATCAAATGTGCCTGTTTCGGCCATATCAGAAAATAATGCCAGATCAGTTTTGCGAGTATTTTTGACCATAAACTGCTTCATAGATGCGCTGGCTGTATCAAGCGCCTGTTCTGCAGGGATATCCCCGTTCAGATACGGATCTGCGGCTGTTTCATAGATAGTGGTAAAGGTTGGCGCCATAATGAAAAAAGATAAAAATAACGCAATTGAAATCAGCACCTGATTAGGCGGCGTCTGCTGTGTACCCATAGCCTGACGCAAAATCGACAACACAATAATAATACGGGTAAATGACGTCATACCTAGCACCAAAGATGGCAATAAGGTAAGCGCTGTCATCAGCGCAAGCACCTGTAATGACAAAGAATAGCTGGTTGTGCCATTGCCAAATTCTGTTGATGTCAACGCTGGCAGACCACCTGAAAGACCGGCAAGCGTATCTTCGGCCATCACAGGTTCTGCGCCAATCAGGCTGGCAGAAAATGCGGCTAAGAAGACAAACAGGACTGTGCTGATAGCTGAAATAGATGCGCTATGTTTCATGACAGTCTCCAGCTTTTGAATTTTTCGCTAAATGCCCTTAGCTCGCCTGTATCCCCGCCCTGATCATCAGCTGCTTTTTCTAGTGCGCGCTGAAACGCAGAAGGCGAAACAGAAGCGTGCTGGGTAAGGGTTAGTGGCGCCTCTTCCTCCTCGCCAGATGATACCGGCATCTGCTTGCGTGCTTCGCCAAGTTCGCTCAGAACAGGCTGCACACCCTTTGATGACAGAACCACAAATTCGCGATTATCAATGCTAACAAGGCGCATTTTCTCGGTTGGCGAGATTGCCGTCTCTTCAATGACTGTAATTCGCTTGCCCTGATGCAGGCTTCGTCTTAACCCGCTTCCTTTGAGTCTTAAAACTACCAGCAATGCAACCATCACACCTAGAAATCCTAGCGTGATTAAAACCTGTTGCACCCCAACCACTGAACCAACCATATTTAATGTCCTTCACTATGGTGCTGAATAGCCAGCACTAGATAGAAGAAGGCAAAAAATATGCCAACACCTTTGCGGCATTGGCATTTATTTTTAATCTATGTTTTTCATATAGTTAGCGCAGAAGAATGGTGATAGGCAGCGCTGTTAGGATGCTGTCAATCTTCTGACAATCTCTGTTTGAGCTACAAATTACAGAGATTCAACGCGCTTTTCAGGGTCTACAATTTCAATAAAGCGGACACCAAATCTTTCGCCAACCATCACAATTTCGCCTTTGGCTATCATGGTGCCATTGACCAGAATATCAAGCGGGTCTCCGGCTAGCCTATCCAGCTCAACAACAGAACCTTCATTCAGGCGAAGCAGGTCACGGATTTTTATTTCGGTACGCCCTACTTCAACAGATAGCTGTACGTCGATATTTTCTAGCACGCGCAGATTCTCGACAGACGCCTGATGGGGGGCCGGGCCGTCATTGCTCTTAGCTTGCGGCTGGGCAACTTCCTGTTCTGTATTTTCTTCTTCTGCCATATTACTTTTCCTTTTTCTGGCACATCTTCTTTTACTGATGCAAAGGCTGTGCGTACGCGTTTAGATTATGTTTCCCGAACAATCCGTTTTGTCAGGCTGATTGCCGCTTTTCCGGACACTTCGCCTATTTCACCAATAAATACAGGCTTATCTTCAATTTTTACAGTGATGCCTCCGCCTACCTCAAGCGGGATAACATCACCAGAAACAAGCCGTGTCATACCGCCAACTGACAGGCTTGGTCGGCCAAGCAAGGCAGATAATTCCAGCGGGATGTCCAAAATGGCTTTTTCAATTTTTTCACGCCAGCTTACATCATCAGCGATACTGTCTGACTGCACGCGCGAGCGAAGCTGGGCAGCAATTGGTTTTAAGGTCTGAAGCGGATAGACAATATCAATTTTGTCTGAATCCTTATTTGGCAACTGAATCACAAATGAACAGATAATAACCAGCTCAGCACCATCCACAACAGACGCAAACTGGGTGTTTATTTCTCTGCCTTGCTGAATCAGGGTGATAGGCATCAAATCACGCCAAGCAGATGAAAGTGACATCATCAGCCCTTCGGATACCAGCTCGATAACCCGCTCTTCTGTGGCGGTAAATTCAGCCCGCTTACCACCACCGCTACCAAGATTTCCACCATAATAGGCAGCGGTAAGGGTAGAAATAAATTCAGGCTGAATAGCCATCAGCATTGGCCCTCTTAATTCCTCAATACGAGAAATATTCAGATTCATGAAATTTTCAATGCTATCAGTATATTCATCAAAGGTTTTCACCTCTGGCGGAAATGAGGTAATACGCGGCTGAAGTCGCAGCATCGGCAGAAAGACCGATCTTGCCAGACGCGCAAATCTCTCATTTACCTGCCGCAACGCATAATAGTCACCCATTAATGACAGATCATCCTCACCAAAGGTAAATGGACGCACTTCATCTGAGCCAGCAATATCAACCGTTGATGGCGAGGTTGACTGGGCCAGCCCCTCCATCAATGCGTTGACTTCATCTGTTGTCAGCTTTTTCGATGCCATATTATCCGCAATCCTCTTTGGATGAGATACCTAATCTGTTCTTCTGGTTTTGCCAAGCTCTTATTGCAGCACGAAACTGGTAAAATGAACTTCTTCAATGCCACCAAAATCTTCTAGCAAAAGCAGCTTTTCATTAATACCATCTGCAAGCGCACGCCCTAGTGCATCACGTCCTGCCTTGCCCTGAATATCTTCTTCGGTAAACTCGCTCATTACTGCCAGAATTTCTGAACGTAATGCCAGCTGATGGGCTTCGACGTTGGCCATCACACTTTCATCATATTGTGTTGATACCCCAAGACCAAGCTGAAGGAATTTACGTGAATTTTTCAAATTCGTGGTAAAAGTGCCCGGAAATTCAAAATAGGTCGTGACAAATGTTTCAATTAGCGGCTTTTCCTTTGCCACTTTATTTGTACCATCTGCCTCAGCTTCCTCAGCGGCCATTTTTTCTGCCTCTGCCTCTGCCATCTTTTTATCAATGATGTCTTCGATTTCTTCTGAGGGTGATGGCGCCTGACTGCCAAATAATACATATCCAGCACCGACACCTGCGCCAACCAACAGCAATCCACCAACTACCATCGCGATGATTTTAAGCAGACCACCACGCTTTTTTGGTTCCTCATTTTCTTCTTCAGCCATTACCGTCTTCTCCTGCTTTCAGACCTGTTATTCTACTGTCGCATGACATTTGCCGTCAGGCTTTCAGATTAACCTTATTTTCAGAGCCATAATATTGCTCTGTGCCATTATCATCTTCTATCTCAGCACCATCAGATTGCGCAACCTGCTTATGCTGTTCGTGCTGTTTTTGAGAGCCCCCATTTGTGGGCTGATCCCCTAGACCAGTCTGACTTGAAAACTGCGCCAGCTTCATACCGCGTTGCTCAAGCATCTGCGCAAGTCGGGATTCTGCATCGCCAATCATCTGTGCTGCTGAGGCTGTTTCGGCTTTCATATGGATATGGGTCTGGTCATTTACAAGATTTAAATTCACCCTCAGACGTCCTAAATTACGCGGGTTTAATTCAAAATCAATGCCTTCTGCTTTTTGTCCTAGCGCGCGTTCAATACGTTTGACCAGTGTTTCTGCCCAGTTATCTTCCATCATATCCAGCATATCAGCAATGGTGTCTGACATAGATGAGCCAGCCAATGTCTGCTGTGCCTGACTTTGTGGACCGTGCTGAGATGACTGCCCACCTGAAGTAGATGAATTCGCACTGACGATAGGCGAGCTAGCAGCCTCAGATGGGCCAGCTTTTGGCGCAGTTTCGCCTGCTCTTTCCAGCCCCTCACCAGCTTTCATAGCTGGCAATAGCCTGCTCATTTGTTCTGTGCCCAAAGATTGCAGCTTGGCAGATTTCAAATCCCCTGCTTCAATCGAGCCGGCATCTGCCTTAATGGCGGTCTTGGGCGTGATATGACCATCTTTTTTGACCATCTGTATCTGTGAAGTATCATTGGCGGTCTTGCTAGCACTAACATGTGCCAATTTGCTTGCTTGCGGCAAAATTTGGCCATCGTGACCTGCTCTGTGAGATGGCTGTTGATTTGTGCCAGCCTTTGCGGTGTTTGTCTGGCTGGCAGTATCTGTTACCGCAGATTTCAGTACCGGTTTTACAGGAGCTGTCTTTTCAGATATTTTTATGACCTGTTCATCTGGAAGCTGTTTTAGCTGTTCCGCAGGCAGTTTTGCAGATTTGGGCTGGCCATCTGTTTTCTGTTCGGTTTTCAGAGATTCTTTTTTCTGCATTTCTGCGAGCGTTGATGACATTGCAATCTGGGCGTCTGGGCGTATGTCTCCATCACTATTCTGTGCCGTATTTTCATCAGCCTCAACCGCTTCTGGATTCTGGACAATCACAGCCGCTGCGCCTAACCCTGCGAGAAATGCTGTCTGTGTCTCATCTTCTTCGGTCATCTCAGTCGGTGCAGACTCTATCATGATAATACCGGCGGCATCTTGGTGTTCGCCACCAGTCTCATCACCGCTCAACGCGACGCCGTTTTGGATATCATCTGCCTGATTTTCAGCCTGTGACGAGCTATCTGTCTGCGCGCCCTCAATCATTACGCCACCAAATAGTGACGCAAATAATCCTGCCTCTTCTGGACTCGCATTCTGGGCAGAAGAAGGGGCGATTGCGGGAGGGCTGACCGGCTTTTGAGATGACGAAATTGTTGCCATAACGCTATGTTAATCCTGCATAAATCTATGGTGGACGTAATTATCCGCAAAGAAAAATGCAAAGATGATGCCAAATATCACCGCTAGCTTAAACTTAGCGTCTTCTACCTGAAACAAGCTCTGATAGGGTCTGGTCTGCTTTGGCCTGACGTTCTTGTCTGGCTTTGGCAAATAATTCTTCTGCCTTTTCCTGTTTCTGGCTTCGGCGTCTTTCTGCCCTGATCAGCTCTGCCATCAGCGTTTCACGTTCTTTTTCAAGCTGGATATTTCGTTCGATGATCATAGATAGCTGGTCACGAATTTTGGTATTGAACCACGAGGCCGCCTGCATGCTTTGCGGGCTGGATGAAAAGCTTTTCTGCTCATTCTGTTTAATCAGCTCTTCAAGCTGCATTTTCATTTCGTTATTTTTGTCTATTTCACCCTGAATTAGCGCAACTGACTGGCGGGATTTGGTAACGACCACCTTTTCTTTGGTTGCCAGCTTGGTAAAAACAGACGCACGTTTTGTTGTATTTGCCATCATGTTCTTCTTTGTAAATGCGAAAAAACCTCAACCCCATCTAGTCTTGCTAGACAGATTTCATAATCGCTGTCAAAGCGGCCACAGATTCATCAAACCCTGCTTTCTGGTCATAGGGCTGTGAGATAATATTCATCAGTTGCGGCCATAGCTGTACAGCCATATCCAGATCATGATCCTGACCTGCGCTATAGCCCCCCATCATGATCAAATCTCTGTTTTCCAGATAAATCGATACTAGCCGCCGGAAGAATGTTGCCGCCTGTTTTTGTTCGTCTGATACAATTTCATTCATCACCCGACTAACAGATGCAGGCACATCAACGGCCGGATAAATTCCCATCTGGGTCTGTTCACGCGACAGCAGAATATGGCCATCCAGAATAGCTCTGGCAGTATCTACCACCGGATCATTTGTATCGTCACCATCTGCCAGCACCGTATAAAACGAGGTAATTGAGCCCTGCCCCGGCAAGCCTGTGCCTGAACGTTCAATCAAATTCGGTATCAGCGATATTACCGAAGGCGGATATCCTTTTGAGGTTGGCTGTTCACCCAAAGCCAGCCCGATTTCCCGCCGCGCATGGGCAACCCGCGTCAGGCTGTCCATAATCAGCAGGACATTTTTACCCTTTGCGCGGAAATATTCGGCAATGGCGGTTGCTCTGTTGGCGGCCCTGATACGCAAGAGCGGCGATCTGTCTGCAGGCTCTGCTACCACTACAGTTCTGTCTTTGGTTTCAGCGCTAAAGACAGTATTTACGAAATCGCCAACTTCGCGCCCACGCTCGCCAATCAGCCCGACCACTACCACATCTGCTTCTGTATAGCGTGTCATCATGCTCAATAGAACAGACTTGCCTACGCCTGAACCGGCGATAATGCCAAGCCGCTGCCCCTGCCCCACTGTTAGCAGGCTGTTTATTACCCTCACCCCAACATCCAGATGGGTATTTACAGGCTTTCTGGCCAGCGGGTTCAGTTTCACCCCTTCCATAGGCCAGCTTTCATTCAATACTGCTTCTGGCTTGTCATCAAGGCAATTACCAAGCGCATCAAATACTCTGCCAAGCACCCCATCGCCTATCGCCATCAGATGTCCATCATCCTTTACCGAAACCCGCGCCCCAACTGCTATTCTGGCCCCTGTTTCATGCACACATAGCAAATTATTGCTATTCTGGAAGCCGATGATTTCGGCAATGATGGTGCCGCCATCCTGCGCCTGAATTTCACACAAAGTGCCAATCGTTGCCGGAAAACCGCTACATTCGATCATGATTCCGTCAAAGCGGGATACCCGCCCTGATATTGTTGAGCGTGTACGTTGCTGGGTTGCAGAAATTACTGTTGCCAGTTTTTTGCTTAAGGCTGTCATTACGATGCCTCATCATCTGTTGGTACGGCGCTACCGCCCATCGGGAAGCCAAATTCGCCCTCACCTTCTGATGCAGGAGGCGCAAATTCCATCTCGCCATTCTCAGTCGCTAGACTAATATCAGGACCAGCAGACTGAGGCGGAAATCCAAACTCGCCCTCACCTTCTGATGCAGGGGGCGCAAACATCACCTCTTCTGCTGGTGCAGCTTCAGGTGCTGGCTGTTCTGGCACTTGTGCTGGCTGTTCTGACACTGGTGCTAGCTGTTCTGGCTGGCTATCTTCGATATGTTCAGCTTCTGGCTGGGCCAGTTCTGCCTGCGCTTGCTGCCCCATCTCTTGGTCAGCCGCCTGCTGTAATTCTTCTGGCTGGGTTTGCTCAGGCTGGACTGGCTCATCTTGGCTAGCCAGATTTTCAGGCTCAGCCTGCATCTCCATCTCTGTCTGCGGTGTTGGTTCGGCCAGCGTTTCTGCACCAGTTTCTATGTCAGCCGGCTGTTCAGGGGCTGACTGTTTAGGAGCAAAATATCCCTCTGGCAATTCATCCTTATGCAGCAAATCTGTTAATTCGATCCCGCCTGCCACAATCCGGATATCACCTGAAACCAGCTCTGGTGCGCCATGAAGTGACCAGTCATGATCATGCGCTTCGGCATCAAGCCATTTTTCAATGGCATGTTTATCATCAGGATTCAAATAGACATCCATGACGCGCGCTTGCGAGGCAATATTATCTGCCAAATCCGAAATGCGGGCTATCATCCCTTCGGGATTTTCAGCAATAGCGTAGCCTGCACGCTCGCCAGCAAGGCGTTTGACTGCATAATCAATTGCCTGCTGAATTTCTGAAACATCAATAGAATCCATCTGGGAGGCTGCATTAATCGCAGCTTCAAAGCGCTGGATAATATCATTTTTTTCAGCTTCCTGATGCGCCTGATGAGCTTTTTCTTCTTCAGTTGGCTCGGCTGTCCTTGCCGCTTCCTGACCTGCCTCAAAACCCCGATGATAATGTTCTTCGCTCAGTTTTGCTTCAAGTGCCTGTAATTCTGCCTGTGCATTTGCTTCTAGCTCTGCTCTTAGCTGTGCCAGCATCTCGTCACTTTGCGACTGGGTGATGGTTGGCGGCTCTGAAGAGGCTGGCTCTGGCTGGGCAGTCTGCGATGGTGCAGACTGTGGATGCTCATCTGACGCTGGCGCATTATCTGTGCTCTGTTGTGATGACTGTTCAGAGGGGGCTGAGGCTGGCTGTGCCAATGCGTCGGCTTCTGCCTGTTCGGCGGCCTGTTCTGCTGCCTGTTCGGCGGCCTTCTGGGCGTTTTCAGCCTCTATTTTAGCAAGTGCCTGTTTGCGCCTTTCTTCGGCATCAAATGCAATATCAACAAGCGATCGTGGTTTAAAACTATTATCCTTTTCAACGATCTTTTCTGACTTTTTGAACTGGGCAGCCTGCATGGTACGAAGCAGATTAGCCACTTCGCCACTATCAAGCGTCCCTGAATTTATGTCATGATTTACCTGTATCGCCATTATCTCGTGGCCTTATCTGCTGATATTTGTGAACTGGCTAGGGGTGCTTATACAAAATCGTCACCACCACGACCGGCCAGAACGATTGTACCTTCATCGGACATACGTCTTGCAACATTGATGATGTCTTTCTGAGCGGTTTGAACCTCAGTTAATCTGACAGGGCCAAGCGCTTCCATCTCGTCCATAATATTGGCGGCGGCACGTTTTGACATACAGCCAAACAGCTTGTCACGAAGCGGCTCGTCTGCACCTTTAAGGGCAAGTACCAGCAATTCAGTATCAATTGCACGTAGCAAGGTCTGCAGAGATCTGTCATCAGACATGATAAGATTGTCAAATACGAACATTGATTCCTGAATATTGGTCATCAACACCTTATCTTCACGGCCAATATCTTTCATGATCCGTGTTTCCATATTCTGCTTGGTGAAGTTCATGATCTTCGCAGCAGCATCGATACCACCTACTTTGGCGGCACGCAGAGATGTATTGGCCTTGAATTTCGACTGCATCACCTGTTCCAGCTCAGCCAGCGCATCTGGCCCGACTGTCTGCAATGTGGCAATACGCCGGATAATTTCAGGCTGAAGCTGGTTCGGCAAAAGCCCAAGCACGTCAGCTGCCAAACCATAATCAAGATAAGAGATAATCAAGGCGATAATCTGGGGATGTTCATCAATGATAAGTTCTGCAATTGAACGGGCGTCCATCCAGTCCAGAATATCAATTGGGCGTGATGTCTGTGATGGCGCAATTCTGGATAATACAGATTGTGCCTTATCTTCACCAAGCGCCTTGTTCATGACATTTCGGATATAGTTGCCAGCGCCCATGCCAAGAGAGGTTTGCGCCTTGATAATAGCCAGAAATTCGTCCAGCACGGCATTCACCGTATCCTGATCAATCCCCTGAACAGAATACATCGCTGTTCCTAGATGCTGCACTTCCTTAGGCGAGAGGTTTCTGATAATCTCAGAAGCTTCATCCTCTCCTAACAGCATCATCAGAATAGCTGATTTTTGCGTGCCGGTGAGCTGTTCAAATACGCTCTGCTCATCATCATTTGTCTGTTCTACTGCCACGGCCATAACCTTCACTTCCTCTCTATCATAAGCGTTAGCTAATAAGTTGCAATAGGGGGAATATACCGCCCCCTATCATCTCTAGAGTGCCATATCCTTTTCCATCATTGCCTTGAACACGTTTGATACACGTCCGGCTTCATCTGCAACAATCATTCTGATCACAGCCACCTTGTCATCATAGGTATTGGCAGTATCTAGCATTTCTGCCGAAATTGCCTGTTTCTTCGGCTTCAACTTGGCCTTGATATCTTCAAGGCTTTCACCTTCACCTACTTCAATCTGGTCTAGATCAACTTCCTCGTCACCAGATACAAGCTGGGCAGAACTGGCCGGTGCCGGCACCAGAATACGGTGTAGCAATGGACGGACAATGCCGATAATGACAATCGCAAGGATCAGGATGATCGCAAGCTGGTTAATCGCTGTGCGCACCCAGCCTGCATCATACCATGGGGCTGAAACGCCTTCTAGTTCGGTCATGAAAGGCGAGCTTGATACGGTCAGGCTATCGCCTCTGTTAATATCAATGCCAATTGTATCTGCGACCAGACGTTCGATCTTTTGTTGTGTTTCATCAGAAATCGGAACAGAGGTCTGCTCGCCTGTTTCAGGATCTATGACCAGCTGATCACGCACCAGAACGGCGGCGTTGATCTTCTGAATTCGGTGAGATGGCTTTTGTGTGTTTGATACCGTGCGGCTTACCTCATAATTCTTCACTTCGCTTGATGAGCTGGCGCGAATATTATCAGGCGCTCCGGGATTCGGATTTTGGGTATTAATATCTGGGGCTTGAGGCGGTGTATTAGATACAGCACCTGGCACACCTACAGCCGGCGTTTCACGAGACACATCTTGGGTATTCTGCTCTGAGCGCAGCGCGTTACCTTCAGGGTCAACAATTTCTTCTGTTACTTCTGAGCGGGTAAAATCAATATCCAGATTAACCTGTGCATTAACATTTCCAGGCCCTACAATTGGCGTTACCAGAGAGATAATCCGCCGACGGTAAATATCTTCCATCCGCACCCGGTGTTCAAGCTCGGCATTATTCATCATCCCGACCGCAGTTTGCGAGCTATCAGATAATAGCGCTCCATTATGGTCAATTACAGATACATTTTCTTTTGCCAATTTAGGCACTGATGAAGATACCAGATGGATGATCGCCTGAACCTGAGAACGGCCAAGAACCCGCCCATGTGCGAGTTGTACAAACACAGATGCTGTTGCTTCTTCTTCCTGACGAATAAAGACTTCTTTTTCAGGTATCGCCAGATGCACGCGGGCAGCGATCACATTATCAATTTCAGCGATAGATCGCGCAAGTTCCAATTCCTGACTTTGTTTCAGCTTCATGCTTTCAACAGACCGTGACGAGCCCATCTGGATAGTATCCAGATTTTCATATCCTGTAGGTACAATTGAGGGCAATCCCTGCGCGGCTAGCATAATCCGCGAGGAATGATAATCGCTTGTAGGTACCAATACATCACCTGTTGTCGGATCAAGCGATACATTTACACCAGCATTTTTCAGCGCATCGAGTACCCGCGACTTTTCCTGTTCTGGCAAAGATGAATATAAGGTTGTGCGTGTTGGCTGTTGCAACATGAAATAGGCCGCTAGTCCAAAGATAATCACAAGCCCTGCAACAATGGTCGGGACAGCACGCCTGACCGCCGGTTGCTGGCTCATTTCCTGCATCCGTGAAATCAGATTGCCTGTCTGGCTGAGAACACCTGTTGATGACGTGGTTGTCATATCTGTTCTATTTGCTGCTAGCTCTGCCATTTTTTCTCTCCGTGATGGGTCTCACGATTAATG
>Ga0181581_10001356_pt1 | contig 19009 bp, 25 predicted proteins | sample 071ome_22_FD_132433 | JGI IMG/M metagenome (GOLD analysis project Ga0181581, IMG submission 132433) | Coastal salt marsh microbial communities from the Groves Creek Marsh, Skidaway Island, Georgia - 071404AT metaG (megahit assembly) | ecosystem: Environmental > Aquatic > Marine > Intertidal... | reverse complement strand
TAAACAAGTTCGCGATGCATTCGGACATGATCATGATTATGTATTCTGTAACGGAGGTGATAGAGGAAAAGATAACATACCCGAAATGCAAGTAGAAGGATACGAGTTTGTATTCTCAGTTGGCGGAGACCACAAAGCCAACAGCAGTAGTTGGATATTAAAGGAATGGAAATATCCTACAGAACGCAGAGTTTGGGGCGAGTTTAGTGACCTGTTTCAAGACGATGTAGTTCGTGTCAAAGAACTGATAATTGAACCTGGAAAAGGTATCAGTTATCAAAGACATTTTAAAAGAAGTGAAATGTGGTTTGTAAGCAAGGGCATGATAAACATCAAGCACAGTTTTAGCTCGCCGGAGCAACATCAAATACACACTATACAGAAAGATGGATTCTTTCATGTAAAGCAAGGAGACTGGCATCAAGCATTTAATCCTTTTGATGAACCATGTCATATTATAGAAATACAGTATGGTGAAGAAACCAACGAACAAGACATAGAGCGTCTTGAATATTACGACGGAGAATAATGGAGTTGCGAGAACTTAATACAAAAAAAGTATGCGAAATTTTAAATAAGATCGTAGAAATGGAAATGGCAGGAGTAGTTAGATATGCCCATAGTTCACTTATGGTCAGTGGACCTAACAGAATACCTATTGTAGCATTTTTACAAGAACAAGCAAACGAAAGTTTAGTACATGCACTACAAGCAGGCGAATACATCACAGGATTTGATGGCCACCCAAGCCAAAAGATTACACCTATTGAAGAAAATCATAATCACAGTGTTAAACAAATTTTAGAGGAAAGTCTAGAGCATGAAATGAAGGCCGTTGCCGCATATAAAGAATTACTAATGGAAGTTGCTGATGCAAGTATTATGCTTGAAGAATATGCCAGAGGTCAAATTGGCATGGAAGAACAACATGCTATTGAAATTCGTAAAATGCTCAAAGACTATGCAGAGTGTTAAATCTTTATTATCACAAAGATGTAAAATTACATAGTGATTTCAATAGAGATCTATTTGAATCATTTAGAGACTTCTGGCCAACACAAACTGAGTTAATAAAAGACCAAAAACAAAAACACATATCCAATTCACAAACTTATCAAAAAGAGTGCGAAGTAGACAACGACTTTCAGAGGGGAGTTCTAGTAGAACCTCCTATTATGAGATTTTTGCCTTTTTACATACCAGAGCAATGCATACCAGTAGACGACCTAAATGTTAATGATGGTGTACTGATTATCAGTTGGCTAAGTCTTTTTAATTTATCAAAAGAAGACTATGATACAATTTTTCAAGAATTTACTGGGCATGTTTTTATAGATGACACATTTGAAACACATGTTGTTCGAACATTAGTTTTTAAGAATTTTCTAGAACATCTAGGGTACGATACATCTAATGTTAGTTTTTGGACAAATGGTGCATCTAGAACTAATTCATTAGATTTTGAAAACAATTACTTTAGAAATAATTGGTTGCACCTCACAGAGTATGGAAATTACTTAAATGTTAATAAGAGAAATAGAATAAAAGAAATTGAGGATAAGGCTTCATTAACTGCACACAGTAACAAAAAATATAAAGCATTATATATGAATGGGCACAGCACAGCACAAAGAGAATTTGTGTTAGGATTATTTGCTGAAAATGGTTATCTAGATAATTTTCTATATAGTTTTAGAAACCCTCATGATGCATATAAGGACTTTTGGAATATGGCTACTAGTAGAGATAGAGATTCATATATACCTAAAAGTTTACCTAATGACCATGAAGATCAAACTGTAAGAGATCGATATAAACAAGATGTATGGTGGGCAGAATCATTTTTTAATATAAACTTAGAAACTAATTATGAATGGATAAACACTGATGTAACTATGTTAACAGAAAAATGGATGAAGGGAATTTTGTACTTAACTCCAAGTTTTAATCTAGGTGATTATCACGGATTAGAAGAATATCAAAAAAATCTAGGGTTTGAAATATACGAAGATTTTCTAAATAAAGAATATGACAAATTTGCTGACTGGGAGACTAGAAATAGAGAATTTGTTAAATCAGTTATAGAAACTCCTAGACCTACAGAAGCAGAATGGAGCAAAATGATGGAAATAGCTCAACATAATTACCATCATTTACACGAAAAATATATCCCCAATCTAGCCAATTTGCTCATTTCTGCCCTCGAAAAAGTTGTAAAAAACACTTGACAAAACTCAAATATTTGTTATAATTGTACAATATATTAACAATCTAGGTACTATTATGACTATGCATTTAGCACAGGGTTTAAGCACAATCAATACCCGTAAACGCAAGACTAAAATTACCAAGGCTAAAATGGCTGAGTTGCAAGATAACTGGCGCAAGCATAACAAGAACATGAAGCAGAAAGGCCTGCATGAAATGCGATATGAGAAGTTTGAAGATTATCTTGATTACTGTTTTGGTCGTGTTAAACAGCCCAAAGTATCAGACTTTAAACATTTTAAGACTAACAAGCCTGAAACAAATTGGCGAACAGAGCAGGATAGATTACACAGAGAAAAATATCCAAGTTTACCTATGAGCAATATTGACCACGGTAGTTGTCGAAAAGTGGAGCCTCAGAAATACACAGGTACACTAATTAAAGGTATTGCTACTATGCATAAGAGCAATGCTGTACCTGTTATTGATGATCAACATGCAATAGACATTGCAAGGATGAGACGATGAGTTTTAGACCACAGATGGTTAAGTGCTGGGTATGCCGAGAAGAGATAGCAGTCGAAGATGTCAAGTACCATACAGCAATTACAGAGGGCTCGCCAGCAAAACCTTTTTGTGGTGCTGAATGTAGTTTGAAATATTACCAAGAGAATAAAAGCAATGAAGAATCCAATTGATATGTTTGTGTTGTTTTTTGTTATAGCAATTATGTTGGTAGGCCTAGTGGTTACTCTAGATAGCCAAGCACAGTTAAGAGAGTTTCAGAAATATCATGACGCTCCAGCACTGCCAACAGAAACATCAAACATAGCATGACAAAAGAAGAACTGATTGAATTAATCAACAACTTACACCCAGAAGATACTAAAGGAGAAATGACCGGTGTCTTTATTGGCAGACATGGTGAAGTAATAACAACTGACAGTATTCGTATTGACATGGACGGAGGTCGTGTTATACTAGCACAAAGAGGAAGTGGTGAAGCAGAACAGAATAAAAAGAATTGGCAACAGGAATTGGAGTTTGTGAGAAATGGCAGACAAAGAAAATAAGTCGACTAATACCGACAGCACTAAATCCAGTAAGGGTAAGTGGCATGGCGGTAAAGGATCATTACCTAGAAAAGGCGATAACAAAACAGCCTATGATGAAGGCTGGGAGCGAATTTTTGGAAAAGGAAAAAAAGATAAGAGCAACAATAACAGTTGAGTTGCCGTGGGATAACGAGCTACTCAACTATGGATATAAATTAGATAAGGCTATACGAGCAGTGATAGATAAAACTGATCATATAAGTTGCAGTGTTGTATCAGGTAACTTAGAGCCAAGCAAAGAACCTGTAATCAAATGACATACAAGTACAGGGTAGTAGAGTGTCCGATTAACGACAGTGCAGACTACGATTACATTTGGGAAAGTGCTATACACAATACCCTAGGGCCATTTTGGAAGTTTGCTGATAATAGCAACGGAACAGTATCTTTTGAAAAGAGTTTTGATGACGGTCCTGACGCATATGGCGGGGTAGTTTTAATAGTTGATGCAGTTTTTGATGACCCAAGTGACCTTGCTTATTTTAAACTAAATTTCGACTTACCTTATAATACTATAGAAATGAATGACAAATTAGAAAGTTTTTTTGCAAAAAAAGGTTGAAATTTGCCAAAAAGTACATATATATTATATGTAAAAGGATAAATAAATTTGCATTTTAAAACAATGCTATGCATTGAAATTAAAATGTAAAAACTAGAGGATTATGTCTTAGGATAAAATCGACTAGTTTTTAAGGTTACCCAACAAAGGACCAGAGATGGCAACATCAAAGGAAACCAAGAAGTGTAACAAGTGTGTGAGGAGATACAGATACACACTAACAGAAACGACCTCACCCGCGATTTGTTTATAGGCCGAACGGGTATAAACATCTTAGGAAATAGAATAAACTTGCTTAACTAAGGAGATTATTATGGTAACAAAGCAACAATATCGTATCACGACCGATACACTTTCCCCACTTTTTAAAGCCTCAATTGGCTTCGACAACTTAGTAAATGAGTTCTTTAACGAACCTTCATTTGTTAATACATCTGGATATCCTCCATACAACATTAGTAAGGCCGAAGACGATGTCTACGAAATTACTCTTGCAGTAGCAGGATTTAAAAAGACTGACATTGAAGTAGAAATGGAAGATGGTAATCTTAAAATTTCTGGTAAGTCAGATGTTATTGACGAAGGTAGAGAATATCTTTATAAAGGAATTGCAGAGAGAAACTTTGTAAGAACTTTTAAACTTGCCGAATATGTGGAAGTTAAAGATGCTAAACTTGAAGACGGCATCTTGAGAGTTTCATTGTTTAGGAATGTTCCTGAAGCACTGAAGCCACAAAAAATTACTATTAAGTAAAGTAGTCGGTAAATAAGTGGGAGGGGACAAAACCCCCTCCCTTTTTTATATGGCAAGCAAAACTACAAAGAAAAGAACTAAAGTATATTTAATACCTGAGAGCGAAACCAGAGATAGTCACACCTATCACTACACCGCTGAAAAAACTAAGACTATGATTACTGAAAACAGGAAATTGAGATTTAAAAAATATAATCCTGTTAAAAGAAAACATGAATGGTTTATTGAAGCAAAACTTCCGCCTCACAGCAAGTAATACTTGACATACTTAAAGTTTGGCAATATAATATAGATAATATATTATTTTAGGAAGGAACATGGCCAGAGAGCAAACTAGAACAAAGTCCAAGACCAAATCGGAAATCTTATTTCCTAACAGATACAATGTCATTGTGCTGAATGATGATTTTACACCTATGGAATTTGTTATTCAATTACTAGTCGAAATCTTCAACAGGACTTTAGAAGAAGCAAAAAATATCACGATCGAAATACATGAAGACGGTCGAGGTATTGCAGGCACATACAGTCACGAAATAGCAGAACAAAAAACATCTGAATCGGTGATGATATCAAGGCACAATGGCCATCCTCTTAAAATCATTACTGAGAAGATGCAGTGACCGAATACAGAGAGTTAGACAACAAATATACAGCAGGTTTTAGCACACAGGTCGAAAGTGAAGATTTTGAACCTGGACTTAATGCTGATGTTGTTAAACGACTCAGTGCCCTCAAAAATGAACCTAGATGGGTTACAGAATTTAGACTTAATGCATTTGAACATTTACAAAAAATCAAAGAACCCGATTGGGCTAATGTAGATTATGCACCAATTGACTACCAAGCATTAAGTTATTACTCAGCACCCAAGTTTAGAAACAAAGAAGATATACCACAAGAAATATTAGACACCTTTGATAAACTTGGTGTACCTCTACATGAGCGAGATGCACTATTGGGTGTCGAAGAACAAGACACAAAAATTATTCCCACAGTAGCAGTTGACGCAGTATTTGATAGTGTTAGTATTGCTACAACATTTCAAGACGAATTACAAAAGCATGGCATCATATTTTGCAGTATAAGTGAAGCCATACAAGATCATCCAGAACTCGTAAAAGAGTATTTAGGTAGTGTTGTTCCTTCCAAAGACAACTACTTTGCTTGCCTAAATAGTGCTGTCTTTACTGACGGCACATTCTGTTATATTCCACCGGGTGTTAAATGCCCAATGGAATTAAACACATACTTCCGCATCAATGCTAGAAACACTGGGCAATTTGAACGCACTTTGATTATAGCAGATGCGGATAGTTATGTCAGTTACTTGGAAGGTTGTACTGCACCAGCATATGATGAAAACACATTGCATGCCGCTGTTGTAGAACTTGTAGCACATGATAGAGCAGAGATCAAATATAGTACAGTACAAAACTGGTACCCAGGAGATGAGAATGGTGTAGGTGGTGTACTAAACTTTGTTACAAAGAGAGGTATATGTAAAGGTGAAAGTTCAAAGATTAGTTGGACCCAAGTTGAGACAGGCAGTGCTGTTACTTGGAAATATCCCTCCTGTATATTACGAGGCGACAATAGTGTTGGTGAGTTTTACAGTGTTGCGGTAACCAAAGGAAAACAAATGGCTGATACTGGAACAAAAATGTTCCATGTAGGCAAGAATACCAAAAGTACTATCATAAGCAAAGGTATTAGTTTTGGTGATAGCTCAAACACATACAGAGGTATGGTTAGAATTAATAGTGGTGCTAGTAATAGTAGAAACTTTACACAATGTGATAGTTTAATGCTTGATAACAGCAGAGCAATTACCATACCTGTAATTTCACAACTTAACGATAATAGTATAGTAGAGCACGAAGCAACAACAGGTAAACTATCAGAAGAAGCAATGTACTATTTGCAAAGCAGAGGATTAGACGAAGAGAACGCAGTAAATTGTGTTGTGAATGGTTTTTGTAAAGATGTATTTCAAAAGTTACCACTTGAATTTGCCGCAGAAGCAAACAAATTATTAAGTGTTACACTTGAAGGAGCAGTAGGATAATGTTAGTTACACAAGAGTTCACAGTAAAAGCAGAAGGCAAAACAATCTTAAATGATTTGCATTTAGATTTTGGTCCTGGCATTCATATTATAATGGGTCCTAATGGCATTGGTAAAAGTACACTAGCTCATGCGTTAATGGGTAATCCCAAGTACACAGTATCAGGAGCCGCACAGTTAGACGGTAAAGATATACTTGCATTAGAGCCGCACGAAAGAGCTCGAGCAGGATTGTTTGTAAGTTTTCAAAATCCTACTCCTATTGCAGGCATAAGCAATTTTCAATTTGTTAAAGAATCTTTAATACAGCAAGAAAAAATGACTAACTCAATGTCCGACATTACTCAAGTACTTAATGATTATAAAGACTACAGTGATGTATTTGGTTTACCATCAGACTTTCACAAAAAACAATTAAATGTAGAAGCAAGTGGCGGTGAGAAAAAGAAAAACGAAATTATACAGATGCTGTTATCTAAACCTAAGGTTTCTATTTTAGATGAACCGGATAGTGGACTGGACATTGATTCTATCAATCAGTTAAGCAAACAACTAAAAACATTTGCATTAGAAAATGATAACAGAACAGTAATTATTATAACACACTATGAAAAATTAATTGACTCGTTATCACCGGATACTGTTACAATATTAAGAAAAGATAAAGTAGAAAAAGGCGATGTAGAGTTGGCATACAAAGTATTTGAGGATGGCTTTGGTGAATAGTGCAAAATTCAAAATAGGAGATTTACCTAAAATACTTAAACATGGCTTTAGAAATAATCTAATGACTCACAGATTTAAAAAAGAAACCATGGCATTGTCTGTGGCTGAATACTTACCTAGTTTAAATATTGCTTTTGAAAAGTTACACAAATATAAAAATACTAACATTAATAGTTTTCTAAACAAAGAAGTGATAACTCCTAACAACAATAGAACACAGTTTCATGATCATGTCTCTGAAGCTCAACCTATAGATTTTCATATTAGAGACGGAGCAGTAATACAAGGCTTTAATGCAAAAATAAAACATGCTTTTAAAGTTCATGATTTATATAGCAGTGTTAGTACAATGCAAAAATATCAAAGTTTTTTTGAACCGAATAATGATATATCAGATTTAGGTTTTTTAAATACTATAATGCCTCTGGCAATTAAAATGTCTAATTATAAAAGAGAAAACTTAGTTTTAAAGTATGATGTAGAGGCTAACGATTTACATTGTGACACTATTGTTATAGATGTTGGTAAAAATAGTAAATTAGATTTAACAGAGTTAATTGGTGATAGCGGAAGTCATATATTAAATGTTTTTTATATACTTAGAGAAAATTCTAGCCTTACACTAAACAGAAACATCACTAATAGTAATACATATATAAATTCAAAAGTTATACAAGAACCTGGTAGTAGATTTGCTATGTCATGTACGACAGGAGATATCGATTTTAGTTATCAAAATATAGATGTTGACTCGTACCACAATTGCCATACTTACATTGACAATAGGAATGCGTTAACCGGAGATAGAATAAACAATTTTGTTGTAAACATTAATCACCTAGGCAGAGAAAGTTTTAGTAATATAGATTCAAAGACTATAGTAGACGACAACTCAATAAATTATTTTAAAGGTAACATTTTTATTGATAAAGAAGCAGAAAATATCAATGCTCACATGTTAAATAAAAATTTGCAAATTAGTAAAAAAGCAAAAGTATATACAGAGCCTACATTAGATATATTGAACAAAGAGGTGGTATGTTCACATGGATGTACTATAAGTAACATAGATGAGAATGAATTATATTATTTACAAACTAAAGGATTAGACAAAACTCAATCTATTAATATACTTAAGGATGCATTTTTAAAATGAAGGATTATTTTAAAACATTAATAAACAACCCGGAACTGGCATACTTTGATAGTGCGGCAAGCACACAAACATTTCAAGGTGTGGTTAACCGTATAACACAATATTATGAAAACGAAAGATGTAATATACATCGAGGTGACTTTCCTCAAAGTATCAAAGTAACAGACGAATGTGAAGAAGCAAGAGAAAGTGTTGCAAAATTAATAAATGCTAATGCTGAACAAATTATGTTTACCTCCGGAGCCACAGATGGATTAAACATGGTTGCTAAGTGGTGTGAAAATGCCAAAGTTGTAATTATCAGTGAGGCCGAACACAGTGCAAACATACTACCTTGGATAGCACAAGGTAGAACAATAGACAATGGCAGATTGGTTGTGTTGCCGTTGTCAAGTAGAGGAGTAGTAGATCCAGATGTTGCTAATGAAACATTTAAAAAACATCCTGATGCTGTTCTAAGTTTAATATCAACTAGCAATGTAAACGGACTTACTAACGATTTAAAAACAATCATAGGCATGGCCCATGAGCATGGCATACCGGTGTGTATAGATGCATGTCAAACATTAAGCAGTCACAAGATTGATGTGGAAGATCTTAAACCAGACTGGTTAGTTGCTAGTGGCCATAAAATGTTTGGTCCTACTGGTATAGGATTTTTATATAGTAGATCAAGTTACAATGACTTTAGACCAATTAGATATGGTGGCGGTACTGTAACCAGTTACAACTTTCATGGTTCAATCGATTTTTATAATGGTCCCGTTAAACATGAGGCAGGAACTCCTAACATAGCAGGTATACTAGGACTAGGTGTTGCGGCAGAATGGATTAATTATATTGGCTATGATGAAATAAAATCTAGACTAGTTACTGTTCAGAGTTGGCTTGACGGTTATGGTTTATTTAACATAAGTGGCATGCAGTTAGTTCACCCGGGTGACGAAGTAAGAAATGTGTTCAGTTTTACAACTGATGTACACCCTACAGACATTAGTACATACTTAGGGTTAGACAATATTGCAACTAGAGTCGGTAAAGTATGTGCTCACCCAATAGTAAACAAATACGGTAACGGTGCTATACTTAGAATAAGCACACACATATATAACGACGAACAGGATTGTAAAAAGTTAGTAAATTCATTATGTCAAACGATACAGAAATTAAGTTAGAAGATAAGGTACGCAGTAATTTGCGTAGAGTTATTGATCCTGAAATAGGAATCAACATTGTTGACCTCGGCTTGATATATGATATCAATGTAAACGAAGAAAGTGATGTACAAGTTTTAATGACATTAACTGCACCAAATTGCCCTTACGGTGATATGATTATTATGGAAACCGAGTTTGCAGTACGCAGTGTTAAAGATGTAAATTTAGTAAAAATAAATTTAACATTTGATCCTCCGTGGAATCCGGATCAACATGTAACTGATGAAGCCAAATATCAAATGGGTATATTATAAACCCCTATAAATATGCAACAACAACTTAGGAGTAATAATTATGGAAAGAAAAATTCCAACTGTAACTTTCAAAACTAGAGTACAGAAAGATATCTCACCTGGATATGAGTGGGCAGACTTAACCACAGACAGTATGTTTTCTGGCAAGAGGGTAGTATTATTTGCATTACCAGGTGCATATACTCCTACCTGTAGTAGCACACACTTACCAGGCTTTGAAGCAAACTTTGAGGACTTAAAAGAAAAAGGAATCGATGATGTTTATTGTTTAAGTGTTAACGATACCTTTGTAATGAACTCATGGTTTAAAAGTCAAAGCATATCCAAAGTAAAACCTGTGCCGGATGGCAGTGGAGAGTTTACTCGTAAAATGGGTATGTTAGTTAACAAAGATAACCTAGGCTTTGGCTTTAGGTCTTGGCGTTATGCAATGATAGTTAATGATGGTGTAATTGAACAAATGTTTGTTGAAAAAGGATTTAGTGATAATGCAAGTGACGATCCTTTTGAAGTATCTGATGTTTACACTGTCCTTAAATATCTAAAAGACAATGCCTAATGAAAAACTAGAGATCATATCGTGGAGCGAATATCAAGAAGGTATCGCTCCATTATGGAAAATAGAAGATCCTAGTACTATCCCAATATGGAATAACCCTTACTATATTGTACAGTATCCGCAACACATGTGGCATACTGATGTTATACTATTCCCTGTAAAATATGTTGTAGACGGCGTTACAGTAGCTCACAGTTGCGTTTATAACATAGACGACATGTTTATACGCACACGCGGAATATATGTTGAACCTGAACATCGTGGAAAGGGATACGGCCATAAAATACAAAATGGGCAGATGGACTTATTTCCAAAAGCATTTCATAGGCTGTTTGGCTTTTGGCGAGATGGTCCAGCACAAAGATTCTTAAAATATAGCGAAATGAAACAAGTGCCCGGAACAGATTGGATATGGAGCGATTACAGTAAAATTAATATGAAGTGCCTCTATATTGAACGAGGACCTAAACCAAGCGATGCTGAAATTGTAGAAAACAAACAATTTATAGAAGAACACAGAGAACAATACAGTTTAGGCGGAACTAACAATCTAAATGTAGATTGGGACTTTTTAACATGGGAAAATTATTTTGAAACCCATAAAGGCAACTACGAAGATCTTCAAATTAAATTAGATTTCTAAATACTGCATTATAAATATATGCATGAAACACAACACACTAGATCCTAGATGGGACAATCAAATAGTCAACTACGACTTAAATAAATATAATTGGACTGAGTATTTTTTACAAGCAGTAAAAGAAAAATATCCACAAGTATATTCATTAGAAACCGTCCATGAAGTTATAGCACCTAAAGACATAAACGATTTTGTTTGGAATGTACAACGCATTTGCAAAACAGAAGAGTTTGCTAGAATGCTTGATAACTTTGTAGGTGATAACTTTGCACACCTATTAGACAACGAAGAATTTATGATTCAAGATGTTGTAGGCATGCGAGTTGTTATACCTAATCAAAGTAAGCATGGTAGAACACTTAACTTCCATCAAGGTATCTGGTACGGACACGGTCCTGGCATGTACAGCATATGGACACCTCTTACAAAAGCATGGGATAGTAATACTATGCAAATCTTACCCTGGGATGCGAGTAGAGAAATAACACAAAAAACTTATGACCATAAATGGAACTATAAGAAGATACAGGAAGAGTGTTTGAAACATGCTATCCCATGCAACACTAATCCAGGACAGAGTTGGTTATTTCAACAAGGACACATACACGGTAATATTAACAACGACACTCCTATAACAAGATGGAGTTTTGATACTAGAGTATTATTGAAGGGTGGCAACTACGGAAAGAGAAGACCGGGAGGCTATTTTAGATTATATAAAACATATAGAAAACCTATCACAGATATAGATACCAGTTTAAACTGGATTAACTATATTGATATGGAAACAAGGTTTAATAAAACAACACCGTTCTTTTGGACTTCTATGGTAATGGATCAATTTTGCAAAGACAACGGCATTACGCCAGTTGACTATCCATTGGAACTTAGTTTCTGTACATGGGAGCCTATGCTAGAAGATTTTATCAAAGACGAACATATTGGTGGCATTATAATTCCTAGTATATTAGGAATGACAATGGATAAAGATCGCAGAGATTATTTACTCAATTTGGCACTGGAAAACAAAAAGCCAATTATATTTGTTGATGAAAGAATTATGCTTAACAGCAAAGATGAATTAGACTATATTAACAGTTTGTTAGAGTTCATTACAGATGAACCTGAGCCAGACTTACTTTTAGGACACACACGATGAGCTTACAGGATTTAGACCCTAGGTGGGATAATCAAACATATGAATACGATTTAGAAAAACATAATTGGCCAGAGTATTGGTTAAATGTTGCTAAAGAAAAATTCCCTCAAATTGAATCCTTAGAAACTGTACACAAAATATTATCTCCTGATGAAATTTTAGAATTAGGCAGACACTGCCAAGCAAAATTTGATACAGTAGAACTACAAGATAAAATTGATGCATACTACAGCGATGCAGTACCAGGACTGATCGATGTTGACGATTGGATGATACAACGATTCTTTACAATAAGAATTGTTATACCTAACCAAGCAAAAGTAGGCAGACTACTTGCTTTCCATCAAGGTATTTGGGTAGGTAACGGTTTAGGTCTTAGAACTATCTGGACACCATTTACCAAATGCTATGGCAATAACAGTATGCAAATCATGGGCTGGGAAGAAAGTGATAGAATAACAAGAGATGCCTATATTAATCGTTGGAGTTATGATAGACTACAAGATGAGTGTGCAACACACTGCTGGCCGGTTACACTAGACCCAGGGCAAGCACATTTATTCCAACAACATCATATACACGGTAATTTTAATAACGATACTGATATTACTCGTTGGAGTATGGATGGTAGAATACTACCCGTAGGTGGACACTATCATAGAAAACTACCAGGTGGGTATTTTAGATTTATCGGTGAAAGACCAGACACAAGAACTATAGACACTAGCAAAAAGTGGATCAGTTATGCAGGCTGGAATACTAAGTTTAGTAACCCTATTCCTTTACCAATGCAACGAGGAATCATCAACGACTACTGTAAAAAGAATGATATCAAGATAAACGACTATCAATTTGAGAATGAGTTCTTAAATTGGTTTCCAGGCTTAGAAAAAATGATAACTGGATACGGTGTTGAAGGTATTGTGTTATGCAGTATCTATTGTTTACCGGATGATCCGTTTAGAAGGCAAACTTTGCTAAAACTTGCAGTAGACAATAATGTGGAATTACATTTTGCAAATGAAGTATGCAGTGTGAGAGAACAAAATGATATAGATCACATACAACATATCTTTAAATTTGTAAATGAAAACACATCTCCGAACGAGACTTTAGGGTATGACAAAGTATAGATATCATGTAGTTTACAAGTCAGGATTTGTAAATTATACTGGCAGTAATGTAGACGATCATTATTTTAATCACCTCGAGCCAAACGACATAATGAATACACCTGGCTTTCAAACTCTAACATGGGAGTTGAATGATTTGCCGTTAACTCAAAAATTTATAGATGCATACAAACAAAAAAATTATCAAGTAGCATATGACCTATTTGTGCGTAAAAGAAAAAGAAGTTGGAGAGCAGTTACAGATATATATAAAGGATTAACTGCAGAATCAGTTCTAGAAAGCAGAACTGAGATGAATAACATAATTGAATACTTAAATACAGAATTTCAAGATAAGATTTGGTTTACTATTCCTAGTGAATTAAAATTAAATGATCAAGACTTATATGATAAACGAGATAAAAATTTGAACGAATTACACGATCATTTTGAAACTAGAATGATCGAACTTGAAAGCAAAAGGTCTAGAGGCGAAATAGATTTAGCAGATGCTAATATACTTTGGGAAAAATTACAAAGTATAAATTTAATAGTCCACTTCAATGAAAGATTAGGGAACGAAGGTAGCATCGACGAGTTGGAGCATGCCGAAGAGTCATACTTTACAACTATTAAGTTTGATGTTCCTACACGATCTACAATTTTATTAGAGCCAGAAGACTATAAAGATTTTACAATGGTAAGACCTGCAGGGTCTTTAATGTTAGACTTTGGTACTGTAGGCAAAGATTTATTTACTTGTAGTGTTACTAATGATGCAGAATTAGTATATAAGAATATGATAAGTCAACAATGGGAACTTAACCCATGGGTACAATATGACTGGGCTAGTTGCAGTGAAAAAGAATGGGATGACCAAATGCAATTATATAACGCATGGATAGATGAATATAAAATTGCAGATTATTTAGACTTAACTGATCCTAAATACACACCAGGTAGACATCAATTAGGAGACTGTATTAGTCATAACTTTACAAATGCTTCTCAATTTATTGATGAGATCATTAGCAAGACACCTAAAATACATGCGTTTTTTATTACGGATGAAAACAATATTTCTATATTATAAGGATATACATGCAGTTGGATTTATTTAATGACATACTTACAACACCACAAGATAAAATTTTAGTTACAGCATTACAGGATGAATTACCTAATACACCTGTTGATAAAATTTTATTTACTGGTGTAGGAAAAATTAATGCCGCACACGCATTAACAAGATACTTAGAAAGACATCCAGATGTTAGAACTGTAATTAACTATGGAACTGCAGGAGCCGCATTCGGTGTTACCAAAGGCGAGTTAATTAAATGCACTACATTTGTGCAAGGTGATATGGACTGTAGTTTAATAACAGAAGGCCCTGGTGTAACTTACGGTGATAAAGATGTATTTTCTAATGTACTTGAGTTTGGTACCGATGGAGCAATATGTAGAACGCAAGATCAGTTTGTAACAGACTTAGATGCATTAGATCTGTTTCAACACTTATTAGAAGGCAGAAAATTTAATTGTGTAGACATGGAAGCCTATGCTCTTGCTAAAGTGTGTGTAATGATGGATCGAGACTTTGTGTGTTACAAATATATCAGTGATGATGCTGACGAGGCTTCAGATGAAGAATGGGAAGAAAATGTATACAAAGGCGAACCGCTAATTTTAAACAAGTTATTAGATTACGGATTTAAAAAATATGATTCTAGTACTGTCAACATATCGAACAGGTAGTACAAATCTTTGCAAACAGTTAGCAGAGCAATACAGTTACGAAAACTTAGACGAGTGCTTTCACGAAAGTATTGCTGATAAACACAATAACATAGTTAGATATATTAGCACAAATCCTAATTGTGTTGTAAAAGTTTTCCCATATCATTTAAAACAAAGTTCTAGAGAAAACTTACTAAACGAATTAGTAGCCTTGTCTGAAAAGATTATATTATTAATTAGAAAAGATTTCGATCAGCAAGTAAAGAGCTATTATATATGTAAACAAACAGGCAATTGGCATAACAAGTTTAATGACACAGTGGATATTACATTAGACAAAGATATGTACCAAAAGTTTACAAATTTTCTACATAACGAATATTTAGAGCTAGATACAATTAGAAAAACAATACCAAACCACGAAATAATTTATACCCATCAGTTGGACCAAAGTAAAAAATATGTTAGGCCAGTTAAGTGGGATCGTCAACCTGGTTTTACTAATATTGATATTGAAGAGTTATTTGTTTAAGAATAACTAACTAAGATAGTAGCATTACCTACTGTACTGTTACCTGCTGTAACATATACTTTGAGAGTGTTATCTGCATCTAAGGCGTTTACATACACATAACTTGGATTAGTAACAAATGTTGTTTGCTCTGATAGATCAACATAAGCAGTTGTCATAAGTCTGTCTGGGTCGTTGTCATCACCTATAGTGATTTCTGTGTTACCATCAAATGCTGATGTAACATCTATCACAACGCTCAATGGTCTGCCACCACTACTTATATTACCTAGTGTAACATTACCACTACTAAATGTTACATCAGCACTTAATGTTGCGGCGTCACTACCAGCACCATCTCTTGTGCTAATCAAAGTTAAATGTCCTGTGCTAGTAGGTGCATCTTGTTTAGCAATATAAACAGCATACTCACCATCGCCTGCATCAGCAACTTCTAAAATATCACCTTCGTTAATATTGCTGTCAGCGTACACAGCCGCCAAATTACTTTTGCGATATGTCATGCTTGCACCTGATGCATCAGCACCAATGCCTGTTGAACCTACATACTTGGCTCCTGCTACATAAATTACATTACTTGTTTCTGCACCTATTGCTGTCGGTAAGTTGTTTCCAATAAAGTGTAATACGCCTGATTGATAATCAAAGTACCATTGGTCATCACTACCAGAACCTGTTTCAAATAATTGTGTGCCACTAGTTTGTACATTAGCAGTACCAGTTGGAGCCGCATATACTTTTAATTGATATGTTGCACCAAAGCCTGGTGGTACCCAATTTGTTACTTGAGTCTTCCAAGTTCTATTATTAGTGGCAGTAGTATCTTCTACACATTCTAAAGCACCACTAATGCTATCAGCATACACATTAACAATACTGCTGTTAGCAGTTGGTATAACAGATGGAATACTGCTACTTTGTGCCCAAATTTGATTTGTTTTTACTATAAAGTCTGATGTAATGGCTTCGTTGGGTGCTTTCTTTGCGTCGTTAGAGTCTGTCTTTGCTTTACCAAAGCCTACCTTTTTCCAAAGTAAATCAACCTTTTGACTATCACTAATTGCCATTATGAAATACTCAACGCAGTTAAACTGTCGCCGTCCTCTAATTTCACTCTTACAAGTATATTATTACCTGTTGAGTTTGTTGCGTTCTGATCACCAAGTGTCATTGTAAATGTATTACTGCTATATGTAGAGCCGTCTACAATTCTATCACCTGATGTAAATGCACAACCATCTGAACCATTACCACCTGATCCTGTATTAGAACCTGGTGTACCTGCACCACCGTATGTAGTACCTGCATGTAGCCAACCATTTAATCCTGACGCATTGTCAATGTCGGTACCTGGTGCGGCTATCCATAAGCCACTTACTGAACCTGTAAGTGTAATATCAAAGTTACTCATTGTGGTTCTGCGGAATGCAAAAGTAAAGTATTGTGCTCCGCTTCTGCCTGTTGCTAAATCAGGACCTACTGGCAAGTAACCTGAACTTAGGTCAGTATCATAATGAGTCAATGTATTAAATCTATTCACTGCTTCTGCTGTGCCTGCAATGGTTTCTGCACCACTCCAAACATTTGCAGTGTAGTTGTTCACACTGTTATCAAAAGCAGGAGTATCTGCACTGCTACCAAATCCAGTAATTCTTACACCATCGTCAGTAAATCCTGCACCTAAACTGTCGCTTACTGGTATAGCACCTTCATCAAATGTTGGTGCTGATGCCCACACTTGAATTTGTTCTGAAGTTTCAGCAGTATCTGCACTGCTACCCATTAAATTTTCTATGTTAAATTTAATCGGCTCTACACAATTATTATTGTTAACATCAATACTGATATTTCCTAATGCGTATGCACTGCCAACACCAACATTAGCAGTTGGAATGCCACCACTTAGCATTGATACAGCACCGTCTATTTGTGAATAACTTCTACTGTTTTGCACCACTGCTGTACCTGAGCCTTCTGTGTTGGTGCCGCTTTTGATGTTAAATATACCGCTGTCGTCTTTGTATGCTTGGCCTATTAGATTTGTTACTGTAGCACCTACTAATTTTACAGTTGGGCTACCTGAATTGTAATAAGGAACACCACTTACATATCTTAGTGAACCATTTGTATTCTCTTGTAAACTTGCACCACTTATATCTAATGTAGGCACAGTGTTCACATTATCATAAACAACATGTACATTATTAGTGTTACCTGTGCTGTCATGACCTATGTACATTGTATGCACACCATGATCTAAACTGCTTATGTCTTTTGTAATTCTGCCTGTGAACACTTGATAGAAGTTATCAGGATATGTTGATGTACTTATTTCATCATGTGCATCACCTTCACTGGTAATAATCAAAGAAGTAAATGTTCCTGTTTCACCTGTAGCAGATGTAAATTGTTTTGTTCCGTCAGCAACACCGTCTATGTATGCAGATACATTTCCGTTGTAACTGTTATAAGCGTCACTGATTAAATCTGTACTGATACTTGTAGTGGTATCATATCTTCTAGCAGTGTCTGTGCTTAATGAATCACCTGCACTCAAACTACTGCCTGCATTGTCTACTGCACCTGAAGCCAATTTAGCACTGCTTCCATGGTTGGCATTTGTTGATAATGTTAAACTTTTACTGCTGACGCCTGCAGGTGCTGTTGGCACATCTTCTACCACAATCGTTTCACTTACTGTAGAACTTTGTGCAGTGATGTCCAGTGTGCCTGTTGCCTGCATGGTCAATGTTTTGCTACCTGTTGTGGCATTGCTGTAATCGTGAGTTATGTTTGCACCTAACACTGTACCAGCATCTGGCGGTACAGGAGCATTAACTTCTGTTACAGTTACATTGGCAGTACCATCGCCCCAACTGTATTGATATTGCACACCACTCTTTCTTGGTGATGTGGTATTGTCCACTGTGATAACAGCACGGTTAGTACCTGACAAGTCTGTGCCTTTGTACACAGTTCTAATACTGTCGTTACTGGACTTTAAACTCGATGTTGTACTTGATGCAGTTATGTCTGCTCTCAAGTCTGGCTCAACATGTACAGTAAAGTTTGAACTGGTAAATGGTGAACCAGTGTGTGCAGAATAAACTTGTAAGTTACCTGTATAATCTACAGATGTGCCTGCTGATTGTTGTCCTGAACTTAATGAATAAGTGTGATTAATTGCTTGACCTGTATCACCAGC
>Ga0181581_10001344_pt1 | contig 19066 bp, 20 predicted proteins | sample 071ome_22_FD_132433 | JGI IMG/M metagenome (GOLD analysis project Ga0181581, IMG submission 132433) | Coastal salt marsh microbial communities from the Groves Creek Marsh, Skidaway Island, Georgia - 071404AT metaG (megahit assembly) | ecosystem: Environmental > Aquatic > Marine > Intertidal... | reverse complement strand
TAGATGATGCGATCGCGGAAGCGGTCATAGGTGGAGCGTTTTTTGTTATCCGGGTTTTCGATCAGCATGCCGGCGTCCAGCAGGGCTTTCCTGTGTTGCTCATCAGTGCCAATAGCATTCAGCAGATTGTCCCAGCCTGGAGGGGCATAGCCCAGGGCAAAGTCCCGGGCGATTTCACCGGACAGACCACGGCCTTTCAGATAGCTCACGGCGCGCTCTCGCTGCGGATGCTGGCGTAGTTGGGCCTGGTAAAAAGCGGCACTGCTTTTGAGGACGTCATAAAGAGGATCGAAACGATCCCGACTCTGTGTACTGGCAGTGCCGGCTTCCCGGGGTACTTCCAGGCCCATCTGGGAGGCCAGTTTTTCGATGGCTTCCACATACTCCAGGTTTTCATAATTCATCAGGAAACCCAGGGCATTGCCGCCGGCACCGCAGCCAAAGCAGTAGTAGAACTGTTTGTCTGGTTCAACACTGAAAGAAGGGGTCTTTTCCTGATGGAATGGGCACAGGCCGGAATAGTTTTTCCCGGTTTTTTTCAGGGTGGTATAGGCATTGATCACATCGACAATATCGACACGTGCCAGAAGGTCATCAATGAATGCTTGTGGGATGCGTCCCGCCATCAGGATGAAGTACAGTTCCAGTCTTGGTCCGGCCGGGTTGCCGGATAACATGGGCAGCTGATCACTCAGCGCCCTTTATAGAAGGCAATAATATCATCTTGAGAGAACACCCCGCTGATTTCATTTTCAAGGTTATGGCTTCTGCCCGTGATGTATCCAAAGTTCTGTTTTGAGTCTGTCAGGGTTTCCAACGCCTCCAGCAGGGTGGCCTGGTGGGAGAAAGGGATGATTTCTGAGGCAGCATCAAGTTTTTCCAGGCTGAACTCCGGGCTTTCCAGTGCCGTGGCCAGGGCTGATGGCGTGATGAGTGCCTTGGTGTCACCCTCATGATTGATGATGATCCATTCTGCATCAGAGGCGATGACATGCCGGATCAGATCCAGATCGGCATCGGGAGGCAGCATGTTAAAGCGGCGGTTTGCCACCGAGCTGATGCCGAAGCGGTTCAGGAAACGGGATAGTTCCGGTGAAAAGCCGTTGCCAGCAGGTTTTAGCGTGTTTCTGAATATGGCGCCGGTATGAAAAAGCTCGGAACTGGTGATATTGGCCACCACGATGATCAGCATGGCCGGGAGGATGATCGCCGGGGTATTGCTCAATTCCAGCAGGGCCATCAGGGCGGCCAATGGTGCCTGCAGGGTAGCCCCCATCATGGCGCACATGCCAATGAGGACATAAAACTCTGTGGAGGAGAGGTTCCCGGGCAGCAGTTGGGCGCCAAAAGCGCCCATGATGCTGCCGGCCAGGCCACCCAAGACCAGGCTGGGGCCAATAACCCCTCCAGGCAATCCCAGTCCCAGGCCTATAGCCGTGACCACCAGTTTGACCGCCAACAGGGCCAGCAGGAATTCCAGCGCAGATTGACCCAGTAGGGCCTGGTTAAGCGTGTCATAGCCAGTGCCCAAAACTTCGGGCATAAGCAGGGCGGCAAGGCCGGTCATTAGTCCGGTGATAAGGAGTCTCACTCGAATATCCAGGTGTTGAAAGCCAACTGCCTGGCGATGCAGCCAGACAAAGAGACTGGCCAGAGTGCCAATTATCAGTCCCATCAACACAACGTGGGGAATCAGCCAGAGACTGCCCATGGTGACGGCATCAATGATGAATACCGGCGCATCTCCATAGAAAAAGCGGGTAACAACCGTGCCGCTCACTGCTGCCACTATCACCGGAATAATGCCCGACATGGCGTATTCCATCAGCACCGCTTCCATGGCAAAAATGACCCCGGCGATGGGCGTATTGAATGCAGCAGCAATGGCAGCTGCACAACCTGCGGCTATGAGGATGCGGTTGCTGTTGTTGGGCAGCCCCAGGGAGCTGCCAATGACACTCCCTGTGGTGGCGCCCAGGTGAATGCTGGGACCTTCCCGTCCACAGGATCCGCCAGTCAGCAGGGTGATGGACGCTGTGAGAAATTGCATGGCCGCATTTCTGACTGACAGCGTGGTGCGAAAGCGCTCGACATTATCGATGACATAACTGACGCCCATGCGCCTGAGATCCGGCGAAGCAATATGCAGAATCTGACCGATCACCAGGCAGCCGATCACGGGCAAGGCAAAGTGCCATACCGGAGACAGTGATTCAAAATCATCATGATTCAGTCCAGGGCTGAAAAAAGGAAAGGTCCCTTCCAGCACCAGGCGAAACAGATTGGCCACCAAGCCTGCAGAAATTCCCACGGCGATACCCAGCAAAGCCATGGGAATTTTGGCTTCGTCCCGGGAAAGCAGTTGATGGATGTGATGTTTTTGAGTCAATTTTTTTGCCAAAAAACAGGCGCTGGAGGATTGGTTGTCCTAGTATAGCGGCTTTGGTGGGTTGCTTCCTGTTAATGCATATCAAGGATTTTGCCCATGAATGCAGAATAATTACCGTATTAAAAATACCTGGGGAAAATCAGCATGAGCAAATCAGTGTCCGAGATGTCGCCGACACAGCAGAAACTTTACCGGATAATTTTTGGTTACGAGTCCGAGCATGGCAAGCTGTTTGATCTTGTCCTGATTATCACGATTATGGCTTCCGTGCTGGCGGTGATACTGGACTCGGTGGCTTCCATCAATGAGAAATGGCATGGCTTGCTTTATATCCTGGAGTGGGGGTTTACCGTGCTGTTTACCCTGGAATATGTGCTGCGTCTGTACTGCAGTCCTTCCACCAGAGGGTATGCCTTCAGTTTTTTCGGCCTGGTGGACCTGTTTTCCATTTTGCCCACCTATATCGCTTTCCTGTGGCCGGGCAGTGTGTACCTGATTGTTATCCGCAGTATGCGTGTGCTGCGGGTGTTCCGGATACTCAAGCTGGCCCGTTACATGGGAGAAGCGAACCTGCTGGTTCGCGCCTTGCTGGAAGCCCGGCACAAGATTTTTGTTTTTTTGTACGGATTGCTGATCCTGATCATTATCTTCGGCTCCCTGATGTTCCTGGTGGAAGGGCAGGAACATGGTTTTGACAACATACCCAAGAGTATCTACTGGGCGATAGTCACCATTACCACGGTGGGTTACGGCGACATTGCGCCTCAAACGGCGATTGGTCAGTTCATTGCCGCGGCAGCCATGGTGGTGGGCTACGCCATTATTGCCGTGCCGTTCGGCATCATTTCCTCGGAAATCTGGAATGTGCAGCAGGACCAGAAAGGGAAAAAGGCAAACTGGGACGCCTTGATGGCCTGCAACAATTGCGGTCATGTTGGTCATGACAGGGATGCAAAATACTGCCACAACTGTGGTGTGGAAATGACGAAGTAATGGAAAATCGGCAGGGCCGGACTACATTGAAAAAGGTATAACATGATTCCGGTCAATACCCTGAGCCCGAATATCCCGTATTCCCGGGTAAAACGGGCAGCCTGATAGGGGTGTTTCACAAAGGCGATAACCCGGCATACCCAGGTGAGCCGTCTGCGAATGGTTATGGGCCGTACATATCCAGAAACTGCCGGCGTACTGCCAGGAATTCAGGTTGTTCCAATACCGGATCCTTGAAGAAGTTGGCGTACATTATCCAGAACATTGTATCTATGCCATTGTCCTGACCGGAATTCACAAGCAGGTTCTGCATGATTGACAATGCTTCGTCGTTGTTGCCAAAAGCCAGCGCAAAGAAAACACCGTTGATGTGTTTGGCCAGTGATTCAGCACCCAGCTTTTCCACATAAAGAGCGTATTGTTCCCGCGTGATGTCGCTGTTGCCAAGCCGCCCATTGGCATAGGGCAGATAGGGGAAGAAAAACTGCTCGGCGGGAATTCCAGTTTCGTTCAGTTTTGTCACGATATCCATGGCCTTGTCCCGACGGCCTTCACTGGTTTCAAAAATAGCCTTGACCACCAGAAAGAACTCGCTGTTGGTTATGGACTGGAAATCCTTGCCCAATGACTCCACTTGCTCTATGTAAGGGGTGAAGTTGCCGGTACCGAAAGCCAGCCATTTCTGAATCGTCAACATGGCATCCGGATTGATATCACTGATTTTGTCCGCCAGTTGCAGTGCCCTGTTGATTTGTCCCTTGGTGGCAAAGGAGCGGATGGCGTCATCCAGGACATCTACATCATTCGGGCTTAATGCCAGTGCCTGCTCCCAGAAATCCCATTCATCGCGAGTACGAAAGTGCGCGCCTTCCAGGATTGCGAGCGCACCCTAGGCCAGGCCCAGGTCAGGGTTCAGCCTGAGTGCTGTCTGTGCGTACTGGCGGGTCAGGGTTTCCCTTTCATTCATGCTCAGGTCAGGATGCGTAGATCCCAGGCTCAGGGCATAGTGGAACGCCAGGACGGCATAGGGCTCGGCAAATTCCGGATCCAGGGAGATAGCCTCCTGCAGGTTTTTTCTGGCGAGAGGATCCATGCCTGGCGATAAGTTGGGCGTCAGTGCCCTGGCCTTCAGGTACAGGGCCAGGGCTTCCTCGGAATCGGTCTGGCGACGGCTTATCTGCTGGAGTTCTTCCGGTAGTAATTCAGCCCCTATGGCGCTGGCGATGTTCTGGGCAATCTCGGACTGGATGGTGAAGATGTCGGCAAACGGGCGGTCGTAATTTCCTGACCAGAGATGGGCGCCTGTCTCCGGGTTGATCAACTGAGCCGTGATGCGCACCTAGCCTTCGACATATTGCACCGAGCCCTCCATGATGGTTTCCACGTTCAGGGTTTCGGCAATATTATCCAGGGGCAGGGTGGTATCGGCATAAGGCAGCACCGAGGTGCGGGCAATGACATTCATGTCGGTGATCTTGGAAAGCTCCAGCAGAACCGTGTCATGAATGCCAGCGGCGAAGTACGCGTTGTTTTCGTCCGGACTCAGGTTGGCAAAGGGCAGGACGGCAATGGAGTTGGGGAGGCGATTTGAAGCGATCGTGGCGCTGGACGCTGAACCGGTCGTTGAACTCGCATTGACGGTATCGGCAACAGTTGTTGCGTCATCCATTCGGTATCTGTCCACCACCAGCCAGACTATGACCAGGGCCATGATGCCCATGATGACGACATTGAGCAGGAGGCCGGACGGGGAACCCTTGACGGTGTCTTCATCGACAGTGAGGCGCACACCAATCGGGGTGATTTCAAAAGCCCAGGCCAGGACAAGAGCCAGGGGCAGACCGAGCATGATGATAGTGGTGAATACCGGCATCACCCAGGCTGGTGCACCGAAGGTGGGGAACAGGGTGTCGGCAACCTGGATGACAACCCAGGCAACAATCACATAGGTGATGCCAACCTTGAAGACATTGCGCTTTTTCAGTTCATCAATGAACGACATATGACCCTCAACGAATTCCGTTGTGGGAACATTCTAGCCAAAGTAAGGATTAAAGTAAGGATTAAAAGAAGGGTTTTCTTGGGTTGCCGGGAAGGCGATCAGGCGAGTTGCTGCTTGACCTGCTGGCTTACGACGGCCATGTCGGCACGGCCAGCCAGCTGTGGGCGGACTTCGTTCATGACCTTGCCCATGTCCTGCATGGAGGAAGCGCCAATATCAGCAATTGCCTTGCTGATGATGCCGGCAATCTCGTCTTCACTGAGCGCGGCAGGCATGAATTCCTGAATGACATCAATTTCTGCAGCTTCGGCATCCGCCAGTTCCTGGCGACCACCATCGGCGTACTGTTTCACCGAGTCGCGACGCTGTTTGATCATCTTGTCCAGAATGGAGATGATGCGGTCTTCAGGCAGGTCGATGCGTTCATCCACTTCCACTTTTTTCAGCTCGGCAAGCATCAGGCGGATCGTGGACAGGCGTGCCTTGTCCTTGGCCCGCATGGCATCCTTCATCGCATCAGTGATGCTGACTTTTAGGGGATGATCCGCCATGGAATTGGATAATATAGAGACGTAGCTTAGTACAGACGCTGGGTGCGACGGTTTTCGCGAGACACTTTCTTCATGTGACGTTTAACAGCAGCAGCCGCTTTGCGCTTGCGCACGGAAGTTGGCTTTTCATAGAACTCACGGCGACGCACTTCAGCCAGGATGCCTGCTTTTTCGCAGGAACGCTTGAAGCGACGCAGAGCAACGTCAAAAGGCTCGTTTTCTTTCAGTTTTACGATAGGCATTAATCAATTACCTGTTAAATTGGTTTATCCCTGGGTTCAAGGGCCGGGGATTGTAATGGGAAAGTTGCTGAAATGCAAAATTTTCAAGCCCTGAAATCACCCCTGAAAGGGGCTCCGGGGACACTGACTTTTTAATGTCCCTGTCCCCAAATTTGCCTATTTGAAGTACACTTGCCGCCATGAAACCCAGCAAAAAAATCAAAGCCCTGTTTATGGGCGGTTATTTCTCCCTCCTGGACTGGTCCTGACCCCGCTCAGCGTACGCCTCTGGTATTGCTGAATCCCCTGGATTTCAGCACGTAAAATTTATTTTTCCATAAAATTCAATTAGATACATGAAAAGGTGTAGCGATGACTACCAGTAACGTAACAGTTTCCGGAACCCAGCTGACTATCGACGAAGTGGTTAATGTGGCCAGGAAAGGGGCCAAGGTTGCCATTTCCAATGATCCGGTCGTCCAGGAAAGGGTGAAAAAGTCCAACGACTTTATTCTGAACGCCGTGGCCAATAACCAGCCCATTTACGGGGTGACCAGCGGTTTTGGGGCTATGGCTTACAAGGCCATTTCCAAGGAGCAGGCCATGGAATTGCAGAACAATATTCCCTGGTTTCACAAGGTGGGCACCGGCAACCTGCTGCCCCAGGCAGATGTGCGTGCTTCCATTCTGGTGCGCATGAATTCCCATTTGCAGGGAGCCTCCGGCATTCGCATGTCCATGATCGAGCGTATGGGGACTTTCCTCAATGAAGGTGCTACACCGCAGGTCAGGGAGTTTGCCTCCATTGGTGCCAGCGGCGACCTCTCTCCCCTGTCTTATATCACTGCCTGTCTGATCGGCCTCGATGAAAGCTGGAAAGTGGACTACGATGGCGAAGTACTGGGCGCGCAGACTGTACTGAAGAAGCTTGGTCTGGAACGTGAAGAACTGGGTCCGAAAGAAGGCCTGGCGATGGTAAACGGCACCTCCGTAATGACCGGTATTGCGGCCGGCGTGGTATATGACACCCGTAACCTGCTGGCGCTTGCTTTTGGGGCGCACTCTCTGTTGTTCCAGGGGCTGGGCGCCACCAACCAGTCCTTCCATCCCTTTATTCACGAACACAAGCCATTGCCTGGCCAAATGGCTTCGGCGAAAGTCATGCTGGATCTGTTGTCAGGGTCAAAATTGATTGCTGATGAACTGGAAGGCCAGCATGAATTTCGTGGCGGGGATGAACCCATCCAGGACCGTTACTCCCTGCGTTGCCTGCCCCAGTACATGGGGCCGATCATCGATGGTCTGCGCCTGATCGGACAGCAGGTGGAAATGGAAATCAATTCTGCCACCGACAACCCGCTGGTGGATGAAGCCAGGGGCAATACCTATCACGGCGGCAATTTCCTGGGTCAGTACATCGGGGTCAGTATGGATCAGCTGCGCTATCACATCGGCATGCTGGCCAAACACCTGGACGTGCAGATCGCCATGGCGGTGATGCCTGCTTTCAACAATGGCCTGTCTGCCATGCTGGTGGGTAACACAGAGCGCCCGATCAATGGCGGCCTGCAAAGCCTGCAGATCTGCGGCAACTGCATCATGCCCCAGCTGATGTTTTTCGGTAATCCGTTAACCCCCCATTACCCGACTCACGCAGAAGGCTTCAACCAGAATATCAACTCCCAGGGCTTTGGGTCAGCCAACCTGTCCCGTCGTTCCGTGGAAATTTTTCAGCAGTATATGGCGATCAGTTTGTTGTTTGGTGTGCAAGCGGCTGAACTGAGAACCCACAAGGTACTGGGGCATTACGATGCCAGCCAGTCACTGTCACAGGCATCACTGCCACTGTATGCAGCCATCTATGAGGTTATTGGCCGTCAGTTCAGTGCTGGGCAGGCGCTGATCTGGAATGATTACGAGCAGGCCATGGATGCTTATATCGCGGCCATCACTGAAGATATCCGCCAGGGCGGCAAGATAGTGCGGGCGGTTGCAGGTGTGCGAGAGGCGCTGGTTTGATCAATCGGCGGAGTCGCTTCGCTCTTCCGCCCTACAGGAATCATGTTTTTTCGTAGGGCGGAAGAAGGCCGTAAGGCCGATATCCGCCAACCATACCGCATCCCGGAATTATCCGTAGCGTCGAAGAAAGCAGCAGGCCGGTATCTGCCGAGCATACGGGTTAATTGATGGACAGGTCCTGTCCCGGAAAAATCATGTTGCTCTGGAGATTGTTCCAGCGCTTGATGTTTTCGATAGACACGCCAAAGCGGCGTGCGATGATGCTCAGGTTGTCGCCCCGCTTCACGGTGTAGGTGGTCACGGGTTTTACATCGCCGGAATGGATGGTCAGTTCCTGGTTGATGTAAATGGTGGTGCCACGGATGTTGTTCCACTGCTGGACATTGCGCACAGATACATCAAAGCGTTCGGCAATGGCGCCGAGGGTGTCGCCGCGACGCACCTTGTAGATAGTGGGGACAACCATGTCATCTTCCACTTCCGGACTCAGCGTTACGGCCATCAGCGGTTTGGCTTCCGTTGAACCGTTGAGCTCCACCAGCTGGAATTCTTCACGCAACTCGATGGGTTTGAACTGGTGGTCACCATAACTGACAGATACCGCTTCGGTACTCGCGATACTGAAGTTGGTGGAAACACCTGTACCGGGAATCATCAGTTTTTGCCCAGGATAGATAAGATGTCCCTTGATCCCGTTCACGGCCTTGAGTTCATCCACTGAGGTTTCGAAACGGCGGGCGATCCTGTCCAGGGTGTCACCGCTGGCAATCACATACTCGCTGGGTGAAACCTTGTCTTCTGCAGGCAGGTTGTTAAATGCTGAAACAAAGCGGTCATAGGTGCCCAGTGGTATACGCAGGGCATAGGGCTCTGTCTGGTCAGGTAAGCTGGCCTTGATCAGTGAGGGGTTCAGGTTCCGGATCGTGGCGACATCGGTGCCGGCGAGCATGGCTGCTGCATCCAGAGACAGCAGGCCGTTGACTTCCACGATGTCGTAGACAAATTCCTGTCCCAGGTTTTCTGCCTTGATACCATACATTTCAGGATTCGACACGATCAGCGCTGCTGCGACGAATTTGGGTACAAAACCGCGGGTTTCCCTTGGCAGGAAAGGATAAATTTCCCAGTAGGTGGGTTTTTCTTCGATGGGTTTACCGGCACGTCGGGCAGCGCGGGTGATGCAGCGATAGCTGCAGTTGTAGCCGGCCAGGGCCAGCTCCCAGTTGCGGTTGTAGCTTTCGTAGAGTTCCTTGAAATGTTTGGCAGCAGCTCGTGTGGCTTTTTCCGGATCGCGGCGCTCATCCACCCAGGTGTTGATGGTCAGACCGGCAGAACGTGCCGTGCCATACATGAACTGCCACATACCCACGGCGCCTGCTGAACTGCGGACTGTCGGACGCAGGCCGCTTTCGCCAAGGGCCAGGTATTTTAGTTCATCCGGTACGCCTTCCTCGGCAAATATCTGCTCGATCATCGGGAACCAGGTATAGCTGCGCTCTGTCCAGATTCTCAGGAGAGTGCGGCGATTCTGCAGGTAATCATTGATGGCCCGTTCCACCACCCGGTTGGCTGTCATATTGATGGTGGGCTTGATCGGCAGGGGCAGCTGGTCCTGCGGAATGTCCGGCGTTTCGCTGGTTTGTTCCAGGTCCAGGTTGTCGATATCCACATCGCCCAACTCAGTAGCCTGGTTGACCAGGGACTCCACGATCAGTTCCTCCATGGCAACGGCGGTTTCCGGAGAGGAGGTGTCATTCTGGAGGCTACTGCATCCAGCCAGGGCGGAAAGGGCCAGAGCGAGCGAACACATTTTAAGGTTGGTAATACGACTGCTTAAAGGCACAAAAAAAATCCCACAACATGCGCTAACCGGGCAATTATCCATGTTTTCCCGTAATTTGATAGCCCGGGGTAAATTGTATGGGCTATGGGTGTTTGTCTGCGGTTAAGGCCGCGAACTGGCATCCGTGAGTCTTAGTCAGCGTTAATGCCATATTTATCCCGGTATTCTTCCACACGCAGATTGAGATTCAGTGCAGCATTTCGCAATTCGGGATTTTTCTCGAGCAGTTCCACGGTTTTCTTACGCAGTTGCCGGTTTTTTTCTGCCAGCGCAGCAGACGCCTGGTATTCAACACCGGAATAGCTCAGATTGGCTGCCGTTGTCAGTTCTTTTTTCATGTAGGCTGTCTGGCAGATGCGTTGGGAAATCCGGCTGCCCAGTACGGCCTGCCTGGTACAGGTGATGCGAAACTCCTCGTCATCAACCAGTTCATTGAACAGCTCGAAGAACGTATCTTCGGCACGATCCACCATCAATTGCAGATTGATGTCATCCCGGTTGCCAGTGACATCAATGGCTTCTGTAAGAGGGGTATCTGCCGCTGCAGCCTGTTGCCCGGCAGCGGTGCCAAGCAACAGAATGCAGGACTGACAAATCAGTGGGAGGTATCGCATGAATAATCAAGCGATATTGATAACGACCTTGCCCAGGTGAGCCTGGCGCTGGAAATACTGGATAGCGTCAACGGCTTCTTCAAAAGGGAACACCTTGTCGATGACCGGATGAATGTCATGTCTGGCAATGGTGTCATTCATCTCTTCAAACATCCGGCGATTGCCGACAAAAATGCCGTGAATGCTGCTGCCTGTCATCATCAGGTTGCGGGGGTTGCATTCCCCATCGGCGCCGGCCAATACGCCAATCATGCCGATCTTGCCGCCCAGGCCAAGACATTTCATGGATTTGCTGATGGTGCCGATGCCGCCGACTTCCACGACACAATCCACGCCTTTGCCTTCGGTGAGCGTTTTGACTTCTTCTTCCCAGTCCGGGTGGGTTTTGTAGTTGATGAGCATGTCGGCACCCATGGCTTTGACTTTTTCAAGCTTGTCATCACTGGATGAGGTAATGATCACTTTTGCACCGGCAGCTTTGGCAAACTGCAGGCCAAACATGGAAACACCACCGGTACCGAGCAACAGCACGGTATCCCCTGACTGAACCGGACGGCCTGCTTCCATCATGGCGTGCCATGCTGTAACTGCGGCACAGGGCAGGCAGGCGCCTTCTTCAAAACTCAAGCCCTCGGGAATGCTGACGGCATCGTTTTCGTTGATCACCATGTATTCGGTCAGAACACCTTCAGCGCTGTGGCCCCGGGCTGGATTGGCAAAGGGGTTGGAGGGGCCATCGGCAAGCCCCAGGAAAAAGGTTCCCGCTACCCTGTCACCCACCCTGAAGCGGGTAACACCTTCACCAACAGCTTCCACTTCACCGGCACCATCAGAGCCAATGGTCGTGTCCTGCTGCACCGGTCCGCCGAAGTACTGGCCGGCAATAATGCCCAGGTCACGGAAATTCAATGAAGCCGCTTTCATGCGGACGAGAATTTCCCCTGGTCCGGCCTGGGGCTTGTCCCGCTCAACCTGTTCGACACCATCAATGGAGGTGCTGCCTGCTTTCAATACATATGCTTTCATGAAAAACCTGCCTTAATGTAGGGATTCTTGAGGAAAAATTTTCCCGCATCATAACATGCCTGCAGCGCTTATGAATGGGCTCTGAGCCCCGGATAAAGGGCTGACTGTGTTATGATGCGCCTCCCGAAAGAGGTGAGAGTCTGATGAAAGTACTGGGTATCGAAACGTCCTGTGATGAGACCGGCATTGCTGTTTACGACAGTGAGCAGGGTTTGCTGGCGGACGCCCTCTACAGCCAGATCAAGCTGCACCAGAAATATGGTGGTGTTGTGCCCGAACTGGCATCCCGGGACCATATCCGTAAAACCCTGCCCCTGATTCGGGAGGTCATGGAAAAAGCGGACATGGCCCTGACTGACCTTGACGGGCTCGCCTACACCTCGGGACCAGGCCTGGCCGGCGCCCTGATGGTTGGCGCTGCCATTGGCCGCTCCCTGGGGATGACCCTGGGTATTCCCACCATCGGTGTGCATCACATGGAAGGTCATCTGCTTGCGCCATTGCTGGAGGAAAACGGACCGCAGTTTCCGTTTGTGGCACTCCTGGTTTCAGGCGGGCATACCCAGTTGGTGGAAGTGGCAGCCATTGGTAAATACAAACTCATTGGCGAGTCGCTGGATGACGCCGCCGGAGAGGCCTTTGACAAGGTGGCCAAGATGCTCGGGCTGCCGTATCCCGGAGGACCTCATGTGGCTCGAGTGGCAGAAAGCGGTAATCGTGATCGCTTCAGGTTTCCCCGTCCCATGACCAACCGACCCGGACTGGATTTCAGTTTCAGCGGCCTGAAAACCTTCACGCTCAACACCGTTCAGGAGCATACAGTGGACGGGATCCTTGATGAACAGACCCGTGATGACATTGCCTGGGCTTTTCAGGAAGCAGTGGCGGATACCATGGTGATCAAGTGCCGCCGGGCGCTCAGACACAGCGGGATGAAGCGACTGGTGCTGGCCGGTGGGGTGAGTGCCAATAAGCGTCTCAGGGAAAAGCTGGCGGTAATGGCGGAAGAGGAAAACGGGGAGCTGCATTACCCGGGATTCGCCTACTGTACGGATAATGGCGCGATGATTGCCTATGCAGGATGCATGCGGCTTTTGGCCGGGCAGTGCAGTGACCTGAGTATCCAGGTGAAGCCACGCTGGAACCTGGAAACCCTGCCGGCTCTTGACTGAGCTGCACCCTGAGCGTCGATTTCAGTTTTAAAGAGAAAACACAGAGAGAGAAAAATGGAAATAGTCTATATCCGCGGGCTTGAGGTTCGCACCGTTATTGGCGTATTCGACTGGGAAAGGGAAATCAGACAGCGCGTTACCGTGGACCTGGAAATGCTGTCCAATTTCAGTCGGGCAGCAGAAAATGACGAGATCGAATATGCCCTGGATTACAAGGCGGTTTCAAAACGCATCGCGGCCTACATCGAGGACAGCAGTTTCAAGTTGCTGGAAACACTTGGGTCACGGCTGGCCGATATTGTGCAGCAGGAGTTTGGTGTAACCTGGCTCCGTCTTGAGCTGGGTAAACCGGGTGCCGTTACCGGTGCACGTGATGTCGGCGTCATCATAGAGCGTGGCAGCAAGACAGGAGCATAAATCAGTGGCGTGGGTAACCCTGGGTCTGGGCAGTAATCTGGATCCCGAAAACAATATCTGCAGCTGTCTTGATGCCCTGCTGCTCAACTTCAATGACCTGAGCCTGTCAGCGGTATTTGAAAGTGAATCAGTGGGCTTTGAAGGGGATAACTTTTTCAACATGGTTGTCGGTATTGAAACTGATCTCGCACTTGCCGATTTGTCTGTTCTGCTGAAAACCATCGAAGACAAACAGGGCAGGGACAGGACCCAACCCAAATTCAGTGGACGGACGCTGGATATTGATATTCTGACCTATGATAATCTTTCCGGCGTTTTCAATGGCATTACCCTGCCGCGGGGAGAAGTGACTGAAAATGCCTTTGTGCTCTGGCCATTGTCGCAAGTGAATGGCAAACGCAAACATCCCGTTCTGAAAAAATCGTATTCGGAACTCTGGGCCGAGTATGATCAGTCTAGGCAAAAATTGTGGCCAGTGAACTTTGATTGGCATGGCCGTCTGATTTCATCCAGTCAATGATCTTTCCTCACAGGAGGGTTGATGAAGCTTGTATACACGCATGAGAATTCGGCCCTGGTGGGGCTGGCCAAATCCATGCTTGAAAATGCCGGCATGAAAGTCATTCTGAAGAATGAGTTCACCTCCACCCTCATGTATCCCACCGGTATCCAACAGGAACTATGGCTGCCAGATGAAAGTGATTACGACACGGCAGTGGAAATTCTCGAAAGTCTGGCTGAGGAAGAGTAATTCCTTGCTGTCATGACTGGATTGGCCCTGAAAGACAGTTTGGAAATTGCTACCTCCCGGGTCAGACATGCGGCACTGCTGTCGGATTATTACCAGCGCAATGCGCAGCGTTTTCGTCCCTGGCATCCCGCAGTACGTTCGGATCACCACAGTTTTTCATCCTGGACGCTTCGCCTGAAGGAGAGGGAGCAACTGCATGCCCTTGGGCAGTGTGTCCATTTCATTCTGCTGGATGGTCCTCATCTTGCTGCTACCTGTTCCCTGACAGAGATCAATAGCAGTCTGAAAGGTTCAGCTGTCGTGGGCTATTCTGTGGATGGTAGCTACGAAGGGCAGGGATATATGAGCTTGCTGCTTGGGTACGTCATCGAATATGCATTCGGACAGCTGCAGTTGGAGCAGATCAGGGCCAGCTACATGCCAGCCAATACGCGGTCTGCACGACTGCTTGAAAAACTCGGGTTTGAGAAAATCGGACATGTGGAAAAATTTTTATATATCCATAATCACTGGGAAGATCACATTATGACTTCGCTGGAGAGTTCCCGGTGGTCGGCGTTGAAAGAAGGTGTGTAATTCATGGCGCCGGATTTGCACAATCTGGTACAGTCGCTGGATAGCAAGCTTCTGTGTCGGACATTGGGGCGTTGAATATCAGCTGTTGCAGGAATATCGATCATGGCTTTACCGGTTAAAAATGCGGAGCAGCAATGGGCGGTGTAGGACTCCACACGTCTGAATGATTTTCCCTTCCGGGAAGACGACATCATGATTGGTACCTGGTCCAAAAGCGGCACTACCTGGATGCAGCAGTTGATGGGCCAGTTGGTGTTCAAGGGAGATCCGGACATCTATGGGCAGCTGCATTCACCCTGGATAGAGTTTCGTCTGCAGACCAAGGAGGATGCCTTTGCCATGGCCGAGGGGCAGCAGCACCGGCGTTTCCTGAAAACCCATTCCCCGTTCAACTGTCTGCCTTACCAGCCTTCCATGAAATACCTGTTTGTGGGTCGTGATGCCAGGGATGTGGTCTGGAGCATGTACAACCACCAGAAGATTTTCACGCCCCTGGCGTATGAAGCGTTCAATGGTCCCGGCCTGGTCGGCCCTGCCCTGGAACCGGTAAAAGGGGATGAGCGGGACTATTACAACTTTTTCCTCGACAACGGCTATTTCCAGGGGCTGTCCCCGGATGCACCGTTCTGGCATTGCATTCGTGAATGGTGGAAGGTGAAGGATTTGCCCAATGTCATGCTGCTGCATTACGCCAATCTGAAGGCGGACTTTGAAGGAGAGGCGAGAAAAATAGCAGCTTTTCTGGAGATGGATATCGAGGAATCCCTGTGGCCGCAGATTGCCGAGCACTGCAGTATCGATTACATGCGGGAACAGGCCAGGGACATTGAAATGCTGCATGCCATTTTTGAAGGCGGCGGTGAGCGGTTTCTGAACAAGGGTACCAATGGCCGCTGGAAGGATGTGTTAAGCCAGGATGAGGTGGATCGCTGTGATGCCATTGCCCTGGAAGAACTGGGCGAGGACTGTGCCCGGTGGCTCAGGACCGGTCAGATGGCCTGAGTTCTTACATGGACTCCATATGCTGTTGAAGTTCGAAGTCCGGGCTGTTTTCCAGCAGTTCCTGTACCAGGTTTACAAACGCCTGATCAAAGGTACCTGAGGTTTTGTACCTGTCCCACCACAGCCGTGTCCTTGGGCTGGACAGCTGTTGGACCACCACCAGGATGTAATTGTCGAAGGTCTGTTTGTCCAGCAAACCCATCTGGTATTGCCGCCAGATAAATTCCCGAAAACGCAGGGCACCGATCAGGAAAGAGTGCAGGCGTGACTGTTCTTCTGCATTCAGGGTTTCCTTCCACATCAGCAGCCAGATTTCCGGATGATCAATCAGGTGACCCACTTCAAAGTTGGCCATGTGCCTGAGCTCCGTGCGTGTCTGGCTCTGGGACAATTTGTTGGACATACGGATTTCATGGGCAACGTAGAGCAGGGAAATGATGACCGCGATGGATGAAATGGTTTCGCTGATGGCGGAGATGGCATCCCAGTTAATTGTTTATTTTCCGTGAAATAGTGACAGGTTAAGGATAGGTAGCTTCCGGGTAGAGGTAAATGGTTTGTGATCGTTTTTTTCCTGACGGAGTGTAATCGCCTGCCGGCAGTCCCGAAAAATATAAATGAATAGTAACGACATTTCTTTGAGCACTTTCTTTAAAAGAAAGTGAGGACTATCGTCCACCATCAACATGCAACACCTGCCCGGTCATATAAGTTGCCTGTTGTGCCAGAAACAATACGGCATTGGCGATGTCTAGGGGGTCGCCCAGGCGTCCCAGGGCAGTTTTACTGATGATGGCTTCTTTCATTTCCTCGGCCATGTTTTCATCGGCCGGCCAGAGGATGGCGCCGGGGGCGATGCCGTTGACCCTCACCTCGGGAGCCAGTTCACGGGCCAGGGTGCGGGTCATGCCTTCCAATGCTGCCTTGGCCATGGTGTAGATGCTGTGGTGACGAAGGCCCTGGCGGGCGTAGAGGTCGGTGATGTTGATGATGCTGCCCTGCTGCTTTTTCAGGGCCGCGGCAGTAGCGCTGGCCAGGAACAACGGTCCCTTGGCATTGCTGGCAAACAGGGTGTCCCAGTCGTCAAGAGTGATATCGGCCAGTGGTGTCGGGTAGAACGCTGACGCATTGTTGACCAGCAGGTCAAGGCGTTGCCAGGTGTCAGTTGCCGCTTCACCGAGATGCCTGACGGCGGTCATGTCAGCCAGATCGGCTTGCAGGACCACAGCGGAATTCTGCCTCTGACCATTGAGTGCTTCTGCCAGGGCATTGGCAGCTGTGACCGAATGGTTGCAGTGAATGACCAGGTTGTAACCATGCTGGTGCAGCAGCGTTGCCGTGGTGGCGCCAAGCCGGACAGCAGCACCGGTGATCAGGGCGACAGGTGCTTCGGCATGAGCTGTCATGTTGTCCCCAATGCCTCTCGGATCAACTCAAGACGTTTCAACCTGACTTGCTCCCCTATTTCGGCATGCCTGAACCCTGCCTCGACAAACGCGCTGGCTTTAACGTCTGTGGTAGCGTCCAGCATACGGATCATCAGGTCGGTCTGGGGGTAGGGGCGATCCTCAAGTCCAAGACGTCCACGGGCGTCGGCTTCGCAGGCCAGCAGGAACTGTCTGAACCGCTCGGGTTTGCGCCAGGCATCCAGTGCTTCCAGGGTTTCAAGGATGTGTTCTGCCGTCTCGCCAAGGCTGCGGTGACAGTGGGTGTGCCAGGTACTGGCCAGGATAGCCAGGTCACGATAATCATTGGGCACCTTGAGGCGTGAACACAGCAGTTTAAGCAGGCCGGCACCCAGTTGCTCGTGCCCCTTGAGGTTGGGCCATTGTTTTCTGGGCACAGCGCCCTTGCCCAGGTCATGCATGAGCGCAGCGAAACGGACCACCGGTTCATCACTCAATCTGGCAGCCTGCTCCAGTACCATCAGGGTATGAATACCCGTGTCGATCTCAGGGTGGTATTTGGCAGGCTGGGGAATGCCAAACAGGTTGTCGAGTTCCGGCAGCAGGACGGCAAGGGCACCGCAGTCCCGCATAACCTGGAAAAACACTTGGGGTGATTTTTCCCTTAAGGCAATGGCGATTTCAGACCATATGCGTTCCGGAACCAGGGCCTCCAGTTCGCCACTGGCCGTGATGGTCTGCATAAGTGTCAGGGTTTCGTCGGCAATGACAAAGCCCAGGTGATGAAACCGGGCGGCAAACCGGGCAACCCGCAGGACGCGCAACGGATCTTCAATGAACGCCGGTGAAACATGACGCAGAATTCTATTCTCGACATCCTGTTGGCCCCCGAAGGGGTCGACAAGCTTGCCTTCATCGTCCTGGGCAATCGCATTGATGGTCAGGTCCCGCCTGAGCAGATCCTCTTCCAGTGTGACGGTTTTGTCTGCATGCACGACGAATCCGGTGTATCCCTGACCGGATTTTCGCTCTGTCCTGGCAAGCGCGTATTCTTCATGGGTGTCAGGATGCAGGAATACCGGAAAGTCACGGCCCACCTGCTGGTATCCGGCATCCAGCATCTGCTGTGAGGAAGCACCCACGACAACCCAGTCCCGGTCCTTGACCGGAATACCAAGCAGCTTGTCGCGGACGGCACCGCCGACCAGGTAGGTTTTCATTTTTGAAGACGTTTATTTACCGGCAGAAAAAGGGACACTGTAGCACTGCTTGTCTTCCAGGCGCAAGACAGTGAGTTCCCGGCCCCACACGCAGCCGGTATCCAGTGCATGAATATTGGGCCAGTTGGTTTTGCCCTCCAGGGTAGCCCAATGGCCGAAGACAATCACTTTGTTGTCTTTCAGTTTCTGGTATTCATACCAGGGACGATATCCGGATGGTGCGGTTTTTGGTCCGGTTTTTATCGCAAGGTTGAGCTGGGTATCTGCATTGCAGAAGCGTACCCGGGTCAGGTAATTGGTGATAACGCGCAGACGTTCCATGCCTGAAAGACCATCGTGCCAGATGTCCGGTTCATCCCCGTACATGCGGTTGAGAAATTTAAGATACTTGTCGCTTTTCAGAATGCTTTCCACTTCACTGGCAAAATGCCTGGCCATCTTGAAGCTCCAGCCGGGGGCGATGCCTGCATGAACCATCAGAAAGGTCTGCAGGCCAGTTTCGGTTTCCAGTTTTTCATGATGAATCAGCGGACGCTGCCGCAGCCAGTCACAGAAGGTTTCGCAATCTGGGTCGTCCAGGATGTCCCTGAGCGTATCTTTTTTGCCATGTTTTTGTGCGCCCGTGGCCATGGCAATGAAATGCAGGTCATGATTGCCCAGGACCATGGTGAATGACTTGCCCAGTAGTTTTGCCAGGCGGAGAGTTTCCAGTGATTTGGGGCCACGGTTGATCAGGTCGCCCACGCTCCAGAGCCGGTCGCAGGTCGGATCAAAATTGACCTTGTCCAGAAGACGCATGAGCTGATCAAAGCATCCCTGAATATCGCCGACTGCATATGTAGCCATATTATTTTTCCAAACGTC
>Ga0181581_10001341_pt1 | contig 19088 bp, 19 predicted proteins | sample 071ome_22_FD_132433 | JGI IMG/M metagenome (GOLD analysis project Ga0181581, IMG submission 132433) | Coastal salt marsh microbial communities from the Groves Creek Marsh, Skidaway Island, Georgia - 071404AT metaG (megahit assembly) | ecosystem: Environmental > Aquatic > Marine > Intertidal... | reverse complement strand
CTGGCTGGATTATTAGTGGGGTTGTCTGCCGGTTTGGCCGCTTCCCGCTCTCGCCTGATCTGCTCCAGGTGGTTGTGGATATCCGAGAGGGCATCATTGACCGCCTGGGACTTGTCCGCCCGCTTTTCCTTGCGGGTTTTCTTTTTCGGCCGCGGTGCGGCGATACCGAAGTTCTGCCGCATGCCGCTGATCAACTCTTCTGCATTTTCTTCATTACGCCTGAACTGCTCCAGCTTTTCATTCAATAGCCGGTTTTTTTCTTCAGCCGTCAGGTGATGTTCTTCCGGCAGGTCAGCACCACAGTACATGCAGCGATTGGTGACAGTCTGGGTCACCTTGCGCTGGCAGGCCTGGCAGGTCACTTTTTCTGATGTCATGGTCGTCCTCCCCCGGTTGCGCCAGAATAATCCAGCATAATCAGGGTGACAAGCCTCCTGCAGGAAGACCTGCAGCCACGCTTTCCAGCATTGTGGGGATGTGGGTATACTCACCTTTCTGTTTGGGGGAAGTAACTATGAAGAAGCTGTTTTTTTGCCTTGCCATCCTGTGCTTTTCAGCCACCACGATGGCGCAGCGGCCCAATCGCGACCTGCTGCCATTGAATGCCTATGCACTGCAGGGCTATGAACCCGTAGAAGTGACCGAAGCATTAACACTGCCACAGGATTTCGAATTTTCCCGCGTCTCCGGGATTGTCATCAATGACAGTGACGACATGATCATCCTGCACAGGGGCGAAGATCCCCTGCTGGAATTTGATGCACAGGGCAGGTTCCAGCGCGCCTTTGGTCCCCGTGACACGTGGACGTTTGCCCATGGCCTGCGCCTGGACCCCCAGGGCAATATCTGGGTAACTGACATTGGTACACATACCGTGGTGAAAATGGACAGCCGGGGCAATCACCTACTCACCCTGGGCACGCCCGGTGAAAACGGCCTCTGGGATGAAGCCAGTGGTTCACACCTGTTTGACCAGCCCAACGACATCGCCTTTGACAGCAATGGCAATTTCTATATCGCCCAGGGCCATGGTCGTGGCGAACCGCGCATACTCAAGTTCGATGCCGATGCCAATTTCATCACCATGTGGGGCAGCCGCGGCGATGCTGCCGGTGAGCTGGCCGTTGCCCATGCCATCGAAATCGACGACCAGGATCGCCTGTATGTTGCCGACCGCGAAAACATGCGCGTGCAAATATTTGATACCCAGGGCAATTACCTGGATGAATGGAATTACGATGCCATGGCCTGTGCGATATACCTGCATGATGATGGCACCATGTACATGACCACCGGGTTTGATGGCGAGTGGGCCATCCTGGACAGCGAGGGCAAGGTCACCGGCTCACTGGGCAGACCCGGTGACGGACTTGGCGAGTTTGGTGAAGGCCATTACATGGTGGTTGACGACGCCGGTGATGTTTATATCGCCGATGCCGTCAGCAGCAAGGTTCACCTGTTCCGGAAAAAATAGCTGCGGGACTATTTCACGCGGTAAACACTTATATGCACTTCACGGGGCTCATCACTGCCACCGGTTATCCGGCTCAGGAAAATTGATTTATTGAGCCAATCGTACTCTCCAACCGGTGCCTGGAATGACGGCGTGGTCATGACGTAATTCTCGCCATTGTTGATTTCAGGTCCAACGATAATGCCTTCATTGATGACATTGATCAGGGCCCCGTCATCTGTCCGGATCATGTAAACTGCCTTGAGCTCCATCACACCATCGGGACGGATCAACTGGTAATCCGCGCCACCCGGCAGGATCGAGGCGTCAAACCCCGGGCCCTTGACCGTCCCCCCGGTGATAGGAATCGCCTGGCGCACACCATCCTTGGTGTCTCCCACTACCTCCGTTGGCGCCAGCTCGGCACGTATTTCAAAAACAAACTCTGCTTCAGGCGCTTTAGCCACTGATTGTCCCCATGCCCACTGACTGATACACAGCAGTACCAGTGCACTCGTTAAATGTAATCGCTTCATTGTTTTACTCATTACTGACACATTGATAATTGGCAGCTGAGTCCACATCACCACTGCCGTCATATTCGGGATAACCTGGCCACGAACACAGCGGCCTGCTGACGCCGGGCATGCTACTGCCGGTAGCTGTCACTGCTTCCGGTGCATCACCGTTTTCAACCCAGTCCACCAGGCCGGTCAACAGGTCAAAGTTGTCCAGGGTTTGCTGTCCACCACCACAGTGGGCCATGCCGGGGACATAAAACAGGCGATTCCAGTCCTTGACAGTTTCCAGGCCACCGTTGAATTCAGCCATTTCCTCGTAGTAGCGAATGGTTTCATTCACGGAAAACCAGGGATCGGCGGCACCGTGGAAAAAAATCTGCTTGCCGCCGTTGTCGGCAAACGAGCTCATGAGTACGGACAGGGTTTCACCCATGACCAGGTGCTGGCGCTGGGCAGCCATGACTTCAGCGTCAATATCGATATCCAAGACACCCGTGGAGCCGGCACCTTCCGGTGGGTTGTTGGTACTGGCGAGAATGCCGGGCAGGCCAAAGCCTGCATCATCGATACCGGGATCATATTCAAAGCCCGGATAAACCTGGATACCGCGAGAATCAGTCGGTCCCTGCATGGCCATGTGGATAGCTTCGGCTTTCTCTGGCGCCAGGCAACTGGCCGTGGAATCACCACTGTCACAGGCAATCACACGGGGATCAAAATTACAGGCCCGGGGATTGAACAACAAGCCATCAACGGCGCCGTCCAGGCCGTCACAGCGAGTCATCAGCGCGTCTATGACCATGGTGCGCTCGGCTTCGCTGAGCAGTGGTCCCGGCTGTGGCCGGCCATTATCATCCAGCGGGGCTGCCTGGTTGAGCTGCACACCGACCCAGCGAATGCCGATATTGGACAGGCTGGTACGCATGGCCGGCGCCCCTGAAATAATACCGTCATAGTAAAGCGGATAACGTTGTGCCATGAGCATGCCTTCACGCCCGCCTGTGGAACAGCCTGTGAAATAACTGTGTTCTATGGCGCTATCGTAATAGTCACTAACCAGGATTTTGGTCACTTCGGTGACTTTCGGGTTGGCCTTGTAATAAAAATTCAGTGTGGCTTCCTGGTCGTCAAAGAAAGAATTGTCAAAACCACCGCTGGCCTGGTGCCCCGTGTCATTACTGACGACGGCAAAACCACGCATCAGGGCCGGCTGGTTGCCAGCAGCGGTCCCGCCAAGTGGCTCACCCACTGTGCCGTTGAGTCCACCACCGCCCTGGAATAGAAACCGGCCGTTCCAGTCACCGGGCATGTTCACGGCAAAACGGATGCCGTAGGACACATCATTCACCCCTGTGCGCTGGTCGATGACCCCTTCCACGTGACAGTGCGGCGGCAATTCGGTGCCAGGGCCGCCAAAAGCTCCCTGGATAGTCCTGTTGTCATACCACTGTGCACTGGTGACTTCGACATCATAGCCGCGCAAGGAAAAGTCGGTCATTGCCTCACACTGGGCTGCCCCCTGGGCCATGGCCATAGCTGGCAGGGTGGAAAAGGCTGCCAGGATGAATTGCTGTATCTTCATGTTATCTCTCCCGTTTCCGGATTTTATTATTATTGGTCAGTTCAAATGGAAAAGCCGAAGACACCATGCTTCGGCTTTTCCTGTTAATGATGAATACACTTCCTGCTGAATCAGGCCGGCATTTGCCATTCCGATACCCACCAGCCATGAATCTGGCCAGTTGCACGAATCGGCAGGTGTACCGTGGCTACCGGGCCTTCATCAAGATGCTCGGCATCCAGAATCACCAGGTCGCCCCGGCCATTTTCATTCTGGCGGGTAGCAACTCCCATCAGGTAGCCTTCGCCCTCGCGCGAGCTTTCCCGTTTCGGCGCAAAACAACACTCGGCCAGGGAAGTGGCAGGACCAGCATTCCAGAACGTGGTCGTGCGTGTCGCGTTATCCATGCGCAGGTAACCGGCGTTGGCCTGTCGAGGATTCGGTGCATCCTTGTCCCGGGTGCCGAGGAAACCGTAACGGTAATTCTCGGTGTTGTAGCGGTCATCCTGCCGCGGCAGTGCACCGGTATAATCATAGAGACGCTCTATTTCGTATCCGCCAACACTCCTGTTATTAAGATCCACTGACAAACGCGTCATGTAGCTGGTGCCGCGAACCGGATCCCATTGTTTTCCGCCCTGCATCGGCATGAACGGGAATGGATTGGATTCAGACATTTCCACGTCCACGTAGATACGGCCATTTTCTTCAAAAGTACCCATCACATGGGTGGCACTGCGTGTTGGCCCTTCGAACCAGCGCATGTCGGACCCGTCGCCATCACGACGCACAGCCCCGAACCAGGTACGACCGGAATCATTCCAGGCCCAGTGAATACCACCCTCCTGAATCTGCTGACGGTCAATGACCATGGGAATGACATACAGGATGATGTAGTTTTCGGTTACTGCGAAGTCATGCAGCATGCCCACGTAAGGCACTTTCACCATGGCATTCCAGACCAGTTCACCCTGCGGCGTATATTCAAACAGGGAGACATCGTCACTGCCAAAGCCCGTGGCCTCGTAACCAAAGGCGACTATGTTGCCGGTACGCGAGTCCACCTTGGGATGCGCGGTAAAGGTCTGGCTGGGCAAGGTGCCGTCAAAGGTGAATACGGGATCCATGGTTTCCAGGGTCAGCAGGTCCATGGCGCTGGGAGGGCTGTCTTCCTTCAGGGCCAGCAGCATGTTCTTGTGATTGATAATGTGGGTATTGGCAGTACTGCGACTCAGGCCGGCCACACTGGGATCATCCATATAGGGATTGCGATACATCGGAAACAGGATACGTCCGGCTTCATCCTGGGCCTTCCAGCGCTCGTTTTTCACATAGCGGGTACGGTAGTCAACGCGGCCATCCTTGATACGGAACATGCCCACGTGGCCTTCACCATCAAACGGAATATTGCCCTGGCGCATGGGGTACTGGGCATCCGGTCCGACACGGTAAAAGGCACCATTGAGGTCATCCGGAATCTGGCCTGTAACCTGGCAGTCATGCACATCAGCTTCCAGGCGGAAGAGTTGCGGTGTCTCAAATTCCGGCGGTGTGGGCCGTGCCTGCCCGCCACCGGGCGGCTGTGCCTGAACATTGGCTGCCAGTCCGGCACCTGCTGCGGCACCGGCAAGACCAATGGCTCCACCCAGGACCTGCCTGCGGTTAAAGGTATGTTTTTCGGTATCTTTCTTGTCTGTCATGAGTTCCCCCTGAAGGCAAATTCTGAGTTGTATTCGATATGGTAGATGGGGCCAATAATAGCATTGCTGCCGCTGTGATTGCTCGTTTCCTGATCACCAGATAATGGACGGCAGTGCCGGTGGTAACCAGGGCGATCCCATACCGTAAGGGACCGAGACAAAAACCGCCTCAATCTGGCGAATCTTGCCGTCATCGATCTTGAACAGTTCCAGCAGGTAAAAGGAATGGGGATAACGGATTGGCGAATTAATCAGCCTGCCGTCAGACAGGGTATATTCATCCAGGCGCCCGGAATGATCTATAAACCCTGAAGCCAGGACAAGCCCCCTCTCCTCGTCCACCAGTGGATAACGGCGCGCCCGCAAGCGGTCATCGTAGCGGTAATTGCCCTGCCGGAACTGCTCTTCACACCCAAGGGCACCAACGGAGGTAAATTCCACGGCGGAATTATTGGTTGTCTTGGTACCGTTTTCCACGCGGTTACAGTCTTCATGGAATGCGGTAAACAATGTGCCGTCATTCAGCTGCAGGGTATCGAAATAACCATCAGCGATAGCAATCAGGCGATCACGGGGACGGCGGCGTTCCGGGGGCAGAATCTCGTAGAAAAGCGGCTTGTTCTCCAGTACCGGCTCCGGCCAGATGATACTTTTGGGCTCAGTCTCTGTTCGCAGTACCACCGTTTCCACTTCGGCTATCAGACCATGCCTGGCATAAATGCGCATGGCAAACAACGATGAAAAGTGCGGCTCGTCAACCACGCCAAAAAACGCCACCTGGCCTGTAGAGACATCGGCTGCGCGCAGATCATAATCTCCCATGCCGGTGATGGTTCCCCACAAACCATCACCGATACGTAGCGGCACGTTGTTCTCGGTGAACATCACTTCCTCTGCCCAGGGCACCCTGGAGGGGTCACCCGCTTTCAGGCCGTCAAGGTACAGGTCAACCAGCTCATAGAGACACGACCGGTCACAGTCATTATTGCCAATGGCGCTTGGCAGACCCTGCTGGGCGTAATTACTTGCGGCAGGCAGGATGAGGGAAACAAAAGTGAGAACGCGAATCAGTCTATTGAGCATGCAAAGTGAATCTATTTTTATCTGGAATTCTGGTTTTTATTGTTTTTTGTTAACAACACATGCAAGTAAAGCAACATTGCCCAGTCAACGCAATAGAGACCCGGGCCTGTGCCCCTGGTTGTCGGCATTCTGGAAAAACGGCATACTCGACAGAGAACCTGTCCCGCACTCAGAATTCAAAACATAAAGGTGCTCACCATGAAACGGTCCATTTTCTTACTTCTTTTTACCGGCCTGCTGGGCCTGAATGCTTTTGCAGCACAGCAGGAGTCTCCCAACGACTCCCTGGTCTCACCCCTGATCAATGATGGCGCCGTCACCCTGTCACTATATGCGCCCAAAGCCTCCGAAGTGATGGTCATTGGCGACTGGATGAATCCGTTCGCACCGCTCCCGCTGGCAAAGGATGATGACGGCATCTGGTCCGTGGTACTCGATAACCTGGCTCCGGATTATTACAGTTATTCACTTTACGTGGATGGCGTCAAAACGCTGGACCCGAAAAATCCGGAAATCAAACAGGGCATCAGTGGCGTGGACAACATGTTTTACCTGCAGGGGCCACGAACCGTGTTTGAGGATAACCGGCCAGTTCCCCATGGCCAGATCCGTAAACACTGGTACTGGTCCGATACACTGGACATGCAGCGACGCATGCATGTCTATACTCCGCCTGGTTACGACAGCAACAACAATACATACCCCGTGTTTTACCTTTTGCATGGCGGCGGCGATGAAGACTCCGGCTGGAGTACTATCGGACGGGCCGGCTTCATCCTGGACAACCTGATTGCCGAGGGTAAGGCATTGCCCATGATCGTGGTCATGCCAAATGGCAGCCTGCCGGATCGAGATGCCAGCTTTGAACGCGAGCTAATGACGGATGTCATTCCCGAGGTAGAAGCAGCCTTTCGTGTGCGGGCCAATGCGGAAAACCGGGCCATTGCCGGGCTTTCGATGGGTGGGGGCCATACCACGCAGGCCTTTGGTATGAACCCGGATGCGTTTGACTATGTCAGCATCTGGAGCGCAGGTCTTTTCAATGGCTCGGCGGAAGACTACGAGGCACAGTATCCGGAATTCCTGAACAAGGCAGACTGGATCAACAGCAACGTCGATTACTTTTCCCTGGTGGTGGGTACCGACGACTTCGCCCATCCGGGCTCCAGGCTGCTGAGTGAAACCCTGGATAAGCATGGCATTGATCACGAGTTCGTGGAAACAGGCGGCGGCCATACCTGGATCAACTGGCGTGCCTACCTGGCGGACTTCGCACCACGGCTTTTCAGGTAAGCAGCTCACCAACGTTTTATGGGCAGCTCCTTTTGTAACTTGCTGCCTCCGTGACCTGATGGATTTACTGCAGGATGACAGCTGATTCCAGATCCAAGCGGGTATTTTTTGCCTTGCTGCCCGACCGCGAGACCGTGGAGGCTATCAACTTTCACGCCAACCAGTTTTCACCCGACACCGGCAGCAAGGTGCGGGCTGAAAATTTTCATATCACACTGCTTTTTCTGGGCAATGTCAGCACGCAGAGCATCGAGAACCTGTGCATGGATTGTGACAGCCTGGCAAACCCTGCCTTTGACCTGATCATCAATTCTCCCGGCTGGTGGAAAAAAGCCGGTATTCTCTGGCTGGGCCCCAATGACATTCCCGCCGCCCTTGATAATTTGCATCAATCCCTCAGGTCCCTGGCAACCAGGCACAGGATCGCCACGGACAATAAACCCTATGTGCCCCACATCACCCTGCTGCGCAAGGTTTGGGAGGCGCCGGAGAACCCGGTGGTCAGGCCTTTCACCTGGTCAGCTGACAGCTTTACCCTGATGCAGTCGGAAACCTTGCCTGATGGTACCAGGTATACCGAACTGGCGTCATGGTCCCTGCACTCCTGACAGTCGGTATGTACATTACATTCCCTTAAGCCCTGCTATAATTACCCAATGTATTCAAGGTTGACCTACATTATTCTGCTCCTGACATTGTTGCTGGCCAATCCGGCTGTCGCCAACATGGAGTTTGACGGCAATGCCAGCTACAGCTTCAACGACAATGTGTCCAACGCTGTCAGCGATAATGATATTTTCGAGGACAGCCTGGTTACCGCAAATTTCAATGCCGCCAAGCTCTGGATTCCAGGTGCTGGCAAGTCCCTGCTGCTTAGTGGCCACCTGGGTGCCGAAAAGTACAATGACAGTACCGGCCTGGATCGCTACAGTTATGGCGCTTCCCTGGCTTATATCCAGCGCCTGGGTCTTGGTGCCTATGCCGCACGCATTAAAACCGGTTTTCGGGCCGAGTACCGCGACTTCGACACCGACATGCGCGACGGCATGCTGTATCGCGCCAGTGTCGGCCTGGAAAAACGTTTCACCCCGGAACTGATTGCCGGAGCAACACTGACCCGGGAACGGCGAACCGCGGATGCCGACAAGACAGTCCCCTACTTTGCCCTGGCACCAAGCGATGTGTTCAACCAGAACAATTCCGAACTGGAAGCCTATATAAGCTATACACTGATCAACAACTCAGTCATTACTGCCCGCTACCTGTTGCGTCATGGTGAACTCAACGCCAGCACTAACCCGGCATCGGCTTTTTTCAACTATGCCAAGGCTATCGGCCAGGACTATGAAATCTGCAAGGCCTGTGGCAAATACGTGGTCTACAAGGTGGGTGCCAATGTCCAGGCCCTGCAACTGGACTGGAACTGGGCACTGGGCAGGGACACATCAGTAAGCGCAAATTATGAGCGGCGAATTGCCGATGCCAATGGTGGCGTCACCTACACTGGCAATATCTACAAGATACAGCTCAGCAGGAGGTTTTAGTGAGATCACTGTTCACTTTCGCCATACTCCTGATTACCAGCCCTCTTGCCTTGGCTGGCGACCTGCAGGTTCATATTGCGGAAAATGACGGGACTCCGATTTATGACGCCGTCGTGGAAATCATTTCCCCGGAAATACCTGTTCCTGAAGATTGGGATTACACCGGCCTGATGGACCAGGTGGACAAGGAATTTATCAATAATGTAGTGATGGTTGTCGCCGGTAGTTACGTCAACTTCCCCAACAGTGATGATATTCAGCATCACGTATATTCATTTTCTGACACCAAGTCTTTTGAACTTCCCCTGTATTCCGGTGACGAAGCCGAGCCTGTCCTGTTTGATGTTCCCGGTATTGCTGTGGTCGGCTGCAACATACATGACTGGATGCTTGGTTATATCTATGTCGGTGAAAGTCACCTGATGGCCAAGAGCGATGACCAGGGTATGGCCGTGATCAGCGACCTGCCTGCCGGAGACTACACTTTCCAGGTATGGCATGAACGTGCCCGTCGTCGTGACCAGTTCAGCACGTTTGAAGTCACCATTCCGGCTTCAGGTACTGCTACCGTGGAACTTTCCATGGATCTTGGTCGTGACCGACGCATTCGCCGCGCACCGACTGGCAGTGGCAGCAGTTATCACTAGTTTGCGTGACCGGGCAATCATTCCGGTACGACTCCCAGTACAATAAGCCATGGCTATTCCACAGCGCTTGCAATTCACCAGTTTCAGTTCCCGTATCATTGCCTGGCTGGTCCTGCTCCTGTTGCTCGTCCTGGGCATGGTCTTTTACTCGGTCAACCGCAGTACTTATGAAAATACCCGCGAGGTGATCGACGACAACCTGGCAATTGGCCTGGACGTTTTCAAGCGCCTGATCGAAGTCAGGGAAGAAAACTTCCAGGCAACCTACAGTGCCATGGCCAGGGACTTTGCCTTTGTCACTGCCTATAACACCAGCGACTACGACACGATGCTTTCTGTCAGTCAAAACCTGCTGGGACGAATGGAAAACGCCGACATTCTCATGGTCGTGGACTATGACTACCTGATGGTTGCCGACACCCAGCGTCTGTACCCACCGGAGTCAGACTTTCCCTGGCCCTACTTGCTGGAAGATGCCGAAGAAGACGAAAACTACCGGGCCTCCACCTTCATCCTGATAGAAGGCATTGCCTACCATGTCGTCGCAGTACCCATACTGACCCCCCTGGTGGATGGCTGGATTATTGTCGGCCAGCGCCTGGATACATCCTATGTCACCTCGCTCAAGGACATCATTTCCAGTGATGTCTCCATTATCCAGGTATCCGATCAAGGTAATGGTCAATCCGTTGCCACGACATTGGCGCCGGCACAGTCCGGTGAACTGGACAGTGAATTCAATATGTATTTTGCCGGTGAGAATCCTACCGGCATGCTGGATCTTGCCGGCGAGGATTTCGTGTCCCTGAGCAGCCCCCTGGTCGCCAGGCCCGAACTGAACCTCATTGCCCTTATCCAGCAGTCCCTGCCCGAAGCCCTGGCACCTTACCGGGCCCTGGAACAGCGAATGATTGTGCTTTTTGCGCTGGGACTCTGCCTGTCTGCCATGCTGGCCATGTTCCTGGGACGCTCCGTCAGTCGCCCGGTGTTGTCACTGGCCAGGCGTGTAGGAAAGATAGAACAGGGTGACTACTCTGTTGCCTCCCCCAGTCGGCGCTCTGATGAAATCGGCAGGCTGGAGACCTCCGTGGACAATATGGCTGCCGGACTGGCAGAAAAGGAAAAGGTTCGCGACCTGCTGGGCAAGGTGGTTTCGCGGGAAATCGCCGAAGAACTCATGAGCGGCGAGGTCAAGCTGGGCGGCGAAACACGCCAGGCTACCATCCTGTTTTCTGATATCCGCGATTTCACGTCGCTATGCGAAGGGCGCGCCCCCGAGCAGATTCTTGAAATGCTTAACCACTACTTGTCAGAGGTGAGTACCGCCATAGAGGAAAACAAGGGGGTTGTGGACAAGTACATTGGCGATGCCGTCATGGCCCTGTTTGGCGCCCCGGTGAGCGGGCAGGATGATACCAACAATGCCCTGAATGCCGCCCTGGCAATGAAAAGCCGTGTGGACAGTATGAATGCTGTTAATCTCGACAATGACCTGCCGTTGATGAAAACTGGTATCGGCCTCCACTCCGGCGAGGTTGTTGCCGGCAACCTCGGCTCAGCCAACCGCATGAATTACACGGTCATTGGTGATGCCGTCAACCTGGCCTCGCGGCTGGAAGCACTGACCAAGCAATACGGTGCCGACATACTCGTCAGTGAAGACACACGAAACCAGGGCTCCGGGTTTGTCTACCGGGAAACTGACATGGTCAGGGTAAAAGGCAAGACCAAACCTGTGCGCATCTATGAATTGATGGGCAAGACGGGCCAGGTCTCACAGCAATTACAGGCCGACATTGATACTTTCGAAACGGCGCTGGCCCATTACAGGGAACAACAGTGGGACAGCGCCTTTTTCCTGCTTGAAAAACTGGCTGAAGACAATCCCGATGCGCTACTTTACAAGCTGTTCCTGGACAGGATTGCCGCTTACAGAAAGGTATCGCCGGGCACGGATTGGGACGGTGTTTTCACTTTCGAGTCCAAGTAGGCACTTTTTCAATCCTCTTCATATCTGCTAGTCTTGTTGTCAATCAAGCGGCCGTATCTTTTATGTACCGTAACAGGATTACATTGATGACAGGACGTATCCCTACAGCCATACCAGTTCTCATGCTTTTCCTGGCTATTGCCAGTGCAAGGGTCGTTGCTGATCATCACCTTATTGATCTTGCCGAGGACATCCTGCCGAATGACATGTTGTCCCGCACACTTGAAACCAGCGACAATTTCTACTTCCTGGTCAATATCCCCGAGAGCGGCGTCTTACGTGCCTATACCCAGGGGACCATTGATACCTATGGTGAACTCATGCTCACCAACGAAACTGAAATCGCGGTTGCTGATGACGGCGGTGAAGACGGCAATTTTCTGATTGAATCCAGGGTCTCCGCCGGGGAACACCTGATTCGCGTGGCTGGAGCCACCCCCTTTGTCACTGGTCCGTTCAATATCATTACCGAATTTACCGGCGACAGTGAACCGGTGACGACTCGCCCTGACGGCCCCGTACCCGTCTCTCCAAAGATTCGCTCCCTGACAGGCGGTAGCACCGATGCCGAGATTTCAGCCGGCGCCTATGCCACCAGCAGCACGCCGGCTTACAGCAACAGTTTCACTACCAGTGATGACATCAACATTCTTGCGGAAATCAGGCCCGATACTGCGGATATCGGCAGCAATGGCAGGCTGGTAGTCGTCAGGTTATCCGTGACCAGTGCCGGTGTGCAATGGTACCTGCTTGAAGAGAACGGCAATTTTGTAGACTGGGATATAAATGATAATGCGGCGCTGCTCACGACATCTGCGGCCACCAGGGAGCCACTGGAAGACAGTAACACCCTCACCATCTTCGAAGGCCAATTGCCAGCAGGACGACATCGCATGGCTGTAGGTTACCAGGCGAACAATGGCCCTCTTATCTACACCGCCAAGGCCATCAATATCCTGGTCCAGTAACCAGAGGCCTCTACAATATGCATTAAAAAAGGGCGCCGAGGCGCCCTTTTCCTTTTTCGCTTTATCGCTTTATCGCTTTATCGAGTTTTTAAACCCGTTATCGCTTTGCCGAAAAATCAGAACTGGTTCTCCAAAACCATCACACCCGCACCCGTGTTGGAAATCGGGGCATGGTAATGCTTGTGAATCAGCTTGGCATCGTCCTGCAGGGCGCCACGCATAACCATCCACATGATGGTTTCAATACCCTCGGTACCTGCCTTGCGCATGATTTCGGCATTGGAAAACTGGGTAAACCATTCCGGATCAGTGGCAATTTTTTCCATGCACTCGATATCAAAGTCAACGTTGATGAGACCGGCACGTTCACCCTGTAACTGGTGTGACAGGCCGCCGGTACCAAATATCACTACACGCATATCTTCCGGGTAGGACTCAATGGCCTTGCCAAGCGCCTTGCCCAGTTTGTAACAGCGCGCTGCTGTCGGTACGGGATGCTGGACCACGTTGACGGCCAGGGGCATGGTTTTGATCGGCCATTCCTGCAATGTGCCATAGAGGGCACGGATCGGGTTGACGAATCCGTGGTCTACCAGCATTTCCTGGCAGGTACAGATATCAAATTCCTGTTCCATCAGGGACTCGGCGACATGCCAGGAAAACTGGGCATCACCGGGAAACGGTGCCTGGGGTTTCAGGCCCCAGCCTTCATCGGCATTGTGATAGATATCGGCACAGCCCAGGGCGAATGTCGGCATCTTGTCGAGGAAGAAGTTCAGGCCATGATCATTGTAGACAACAATAATCAGGTCGGGATCAGCTTTCTTGAGCCATTCCTTGGCAGGCTCGTAACCATCAAAAAAACGTTTCCAGTAAGGTTCCTGCTGCAGGTTATGTTCGATGGCATTACCTACTGCCGGAATATGGGAGGATGTGAGTCCACCTATCAGTTTAGCCATTCCAGTATCCTCCTACCTTAGCCAGTTTTTCTTCCAGTCCTTCGCGATTTTCAAGCAGCTTGGCCTGGAACTCTTCAGTGGTGATGCCCTGAAAGGCAGCACCGGCATCCTGTACGGAGGTGCCACGTGGGATGGCCATTTTGGCCATGAAATAGATATTGCAGCCAAGGCGCAGCATGCGCAGAAAGTCTTTCTGCACCACGCATTCCTTGAAATCACCCGTCACACCGAACTTGTCGCAGTAAGCCGACGGATCGCGGTCAAACTCATCACGGCACTCTTCTGTATTGAAGGTGTACAGCATCTTGTTGATGTTATAGGAAGCGTGGGCTGTTTCGCCGTCAAAGACGTAGGTGCCCGGTATATCGTCGTAATCGTGTTTTTTCCAAACCATAAGGTTTACCCTGTTTTTTGAATCACTAAATTTTGCTTTTATATCAATAAGATATGCAGCAAAAAACCGCATGCGTGGTTTCAGGAGGCGCTATTATAGTAAAAGAAACAGGCCCCGTCCTGATCTGAAACAAATAATTACCGGTTTTACGACAGCACTGGTCGATCCGGACCAGCAGGATCAGCCTTTACTCGGCGTCCTGCTCCCGGAAATCTGCCAGCGCGTCATTAAACGCGTCTGCCCGGGCCTGGAGAGTGTTCACCACGCGGTTATACAGGGCTGTAATTACTGCTGCCATGGTCTGTGTAATATCCTCACCCAATTCGTTCTCCAGTGCTTCCAGGCAAGCCAGGTAGTCATTGCCGGTATCCATGAACGCTTTCAGTGCCTGCTGTGCTACCACCATTTCATCACGGGTGGCCGTCGTGCCATCGGGCACGATGGGCGCTGCCGGGGAGGCGCACTGTTGTTCGACTTCGTCGGCCAGTTGCCTGACCTGGTCCTGTTGTTCGGATGTTAAATCAGCTTCCTGGGCTGAAGCAGCGCCGGTGACTGTTGCCAGGATTGCAATCAAGAAGATGACATGATGTTTCATTATGTGACCCCTCAAGTGTAGGAATGAATTTGTATTGCCCGGTTACATGGACCGTGGGCTAATTTATAGTTTTTGATTGTTGGTTTGACAGAAATAAACACAATTCGTGTCAATACTTGTGTTGTAGCCCCAGTGGATTTCTGGATGACTGCCTGAGTAATCAGGAGCAGAACTGACAAGAATAAAGAGCTGGAAAAGCGCTGTCCAACCGGATTACAGCATCAGCGCGAAACTGACTGCTGCATGACCGGCTCAACAATCGGGTGACTGGCTTTGTCGCAGATGTCCTAGAGTCCGACCTGCAGCTCCGGATCCGAAGAGGAACGGGAGAACATGGATGCTGCTTCCACCACGCAGTCATAATCATATAACGGGGTGCTATCAGCCACCCGGGACAATTCCAGGCGATCAGTGTATGGCCCGGTGAGGTAAGTCGGATCCCGGAGCGTATACTCATAAACCAGCGTCTGGCCGTTATCAGTCACCGAGAAGCGTTCTGTCAGTCTTTTCCGGGCACTGGAAGGCATATCCGCTCCCCCACCCAGTTTCTGCGTGGCCGAACCCAGTCCCCAGAGAGAAGGCGTATAACCGCCACTTTCCAGTACGATGGTCTCTCCCTCGATACGTCCACGAACCACGCCGAACAAGCCGTCCAGTCGTGGCCTGACGGGTCGGCCATCCAGGGGAATGCGCCTTTCCACTTCCCAGGGCACGTTATAGATGACTACCGTATTGCCTTCCAGGCGCAGGTCTGCCAGGTAGGGGGCATTGAAGATATCGGGGAAATTCATGGGCTCGCAGGTATTGGCAGGCGACAGTTTGGGGTCGAACGCTGCCAGCGCCTCCTGTCCTCGCGCGTTCAAGGGTAACGGCGAACCGTTGCCAAAACCGCCGGGTGAACTCCAGCGCCCGCTAAGCAACTGGATACCGGCAATGCCTTCCAGTTCACTGTCACTGACCGTCTCTGGCAGCTCGATTCCTGCCCGGCTGTAAGTCTTCTCGGGCGTGATAAAGGTCATGGAATTAACGAAGCGAAAACCAGCTTCCCGGTTCGGATTGGCAATCAGGGTAATCTCGTCACCGGGTTTAAAGGTGTCCGGCAGCACGCCCATGCCACGCAAGCCACCTGCAGCCAGGGATTCCACTTCCCAGCGCTGGGGTGTTTCTTCCTGCGCTACACCATCAATATAACTGATCCCCTCCAGCACCATGGAGGAATGCGGACTGCGCAGTTTAAAATCCAGCACAGTGCCGCGAATCTCAATCGTTCGGGACATATCAAAGTTCAGGGTAAAAGAATGATGCGCCTGAACAGTTAACGCCGGTATGCAAACCAGTAACATTATTGCCAAATACTTATTCATCTCTTTTCTCTTTTCTCTTTTCTCTTGCTTTTTGTCCCTTACCCCTGCCCCTTCATGTCGGCAAACGGCCTGCGGCCTATGCCGACCTACGGGAGATCGCCAAGGCTGAACGAGTTATCCCTTGTCTCTTGTCTCTTGTCTCTTGTCTCTTGTCTCTTGTCTCTTGTCTCTTGTCTCTTGTGCCCAATCTTACCAGCCACCCTGCCCCGGGCCATACTGCGCTTCCCACACACTGGCTTCAGCATCAGGCAGGTTATAGAGAACGGCATGCACTTCCTGGATCATGCCATTTTTCACCTGGAAAAATTCGGCTACCAGGCGATCGTTTGATGTTGCCACACTCTGACTTTCCATACCGTCCTTCAGACCAAAACGTACCATGGACAGGACAATACCACGCTCTTCGTCCACCACGGGATAACGTCGATCCCAGAGGTTACGGCCAATGAAGTTGCCGGAATCGAATCCATCCGGAGCGGATCGAAAACTGCCATCGGGAAACAGCCCGGTGGTCTGCAGGCCATTTTCAAAGCGCAGTGTGTCATAGAGCAGGTCCGCCGGGTGGTATTCATCCGTGCCGTTGGTCTGGAATGCCCGCCAGTAACCTTCAGCGGCCGCAATGAGGCGGTAATAGGAATCACGATCGGCCACGCGAATTGAGTTGGTCAGGTTATGGGACAAAGGGTAGTCCAGCAAACGCTCCGGCCCCCACAGGCGATCAGCATCGCCTTCATTGGCACGAACCACTTCCACTTCCGTGATGGCATTATTGGCCACTTTCAGTCGCACCATGATCATGGTGACACTGCCATCGCTGTTTTCCACGATAGCCTCTGCAGCCACATCACCCAGGCGTGGATTGGCAATATCCCAGCGGTAGGAAACCGATTCCGCGCCGGCCCAGAATGCCTCGCGCAGGCTGACCAGTGCATTGTTATCGGATATCTTGGCATTACCTGCCAGGGGCACTGCTGACGGATTGTTTGTTGTCAGGGCATTGAAATAGGTATCCAGGTGCCCGCTCAGGCAGGCCCGGTCACAACCAATCTGGGCATGCAGCATGTCCGGGAGAATGAAACTGCCTAGTAGAAACAAATAACCGATAACTTTCATAAAACCTTCCTCAGATGTCGCTTTGTTTTTGTCTGTCTACCTTGCCCGACTTTCTTTGGTAATAAAAGAATAAAAGTGATGCTACATAGGCGGCTAATTCCATAAAGAGCAACAAATTCATCAACGGTGGCGGATCTTCCCATTCTTCCCCAAATCCGGTCCATGACAGGCTCGACTCCCCTGCTTCAACTTTTTGCCCGATTATCTTGCCCAGGTTCAGCATGTCCTGGGCAATAAAAAAGGTGAAAGAAATAAAATATATCGAAACCAGTGTAAACAGGAAGAGGCAGATCGCCGCCATCACAGTATTGATTTTATGAGCAACCAGCCAGCTTGCTATAAGAAAGGCAAAAATAATCGAGACATAACTGGTAAACAGCATCTGCAGACCACTGAACATGGAGGAAAAAGAATCAGCCATTTCGTAATCTGACATAGCCAATATCCCCTACAGCAGTGCGTAGTACCTGAGAATATTACCGGCTTCCTTCCTGCGCCCGATGCCAATGATGACATGGCGCATCAACCAGTCGTGCTTGCCTTTTTCCACTTCAAACGTCGGAAAGGCGCGCAGGTAGTAATCTTCTTCCGGCACCACCGGGCCATTGTCAAAAATCCAGGCCTGGATCTTGGCAATCGTATCCGGGTGACGTCCCCACAGGTAGCCATTGTTGCGCAGCAGGATGAGAGTCCCGTCATCTTCTTCCAGCATGTAGCGGGCATCAAAAGCCAGGACATCGTCAGGACGAAACAGGGCCCAGTCACCGCCGGAATCCGGCACCGCCCTGCCATTGAGGTAGGGACCGCTGACCGTTCCGCTGTCCAGGTAGACGGCTCCGCGCCCTGCTCCGGTCGGCATGTTGGCAATATTCTGCACCCGTGTGAAATCAAGATCGATTTCAAACACATATTCGAGCTTCGGGTTATCAAAGGTGGATACCCCATCAAAGGGGCTGCTCCAGCCCTCACCTTCGGCCGGGCCCGCACTGGCACCTGCGTTGCGGTTACTGTCCTGCGCTGATGAAACTGTCGGTCCTGTCGCCATAGCTGCCAATCCAAGTTTGCTCATATCATTGATAAAATTTCTTCTGTTCACAGCTGTCCCCATGGATAAATCTAATTGTCAGGCAATCAGCCAGCTGAACAGTGTCCGTTCACCTGGCTTCACTGCTTGATTTTGCGTATGCCTGTCAGCAAAGGCTGACAGCACGGGTCTGTCCGCACCGGTCGGTAATTGCAGGTAATCCCCGGCAAGTTTTGCTGCCCACGTTTCCTGCATGGTGCTGCTGACATGATGCTGCATATGCAACAACACATGTTGCCGCTGTTCGCTTGCCATGCCACTGATCAGCAGGTAATCGGGCCAACTGGTCAGGCCAATCAGTGGCACCTTTGCCCTGATTCCGGTTGCCCCGGACTTTTTGTCCAAACCATCACGCCATTGCCGAACCGGGTCATCCCCCAGGGCCACAGCATTAATATTGGCATTGGCCAGCATACTGGCAAATGCCACACTGTGGGCATCCTCCTGGCGATACAGGACAATACCGCCGTCCTGCAACAGGCCGTCAATACCGGCCGAAACGGCTGCGGTACTGGCATTCAGGTAAGCCGGCAGGGAACCCAGGGCCACCAGGCTACCGGTGTCCCTGATAAATCCCCGGCGATTGATTCGGCGCGGGCCGGTGTAAAATGAATAATCATCATTCATGAGTGTTACCTGTTATTCATTGCTACTATTCATTGCTACTACTACTCATATCAGAGGCCAGATAGGCCGCAATCATGTCGAGCTGCGCATCACTGACCTCCCCCCTGCTGAGCGGAAACATGACACCAAAGCCATTTCGTACAACGGTTTTAATATAGGGTCCCTGTAAATCGTTACGGTTTTCCAGCAAGG
>Ga0181581_10001310_pt1 | contig 19271 bp, 15 predicted proteins | sample 071ome_22_FD_132433 | JGI IMG/M metagenome (GOLD analysis project Ga0181581, IMG submission 132433) | Coastal salt marsh microbial communities from the Groves Creek Marsh, Skidaway Island, Georgia - 071404AT metaG (megahit assembly) | ecosystem: Environmental > Aquatic > Marine > Intertidal... | reverse complement strand
TTGCGCTTGAGCCGGTACAATTGCGCCTTGTCCAGCTGCTCGACGCTCATGGTCTTTAATCGTTGCTCATCCTTGATGATGTCCTCGATCTGCACCAGGAACCAGGGATCGATTCGGGTATGTTCATAGAGGTCACTTACCGTCATGCCGGCACGGAAGGCATCGCCGACATAGCGGATACGCTGAGCACCCGGGTCCTTCAGTTCACGCAGAAGGACTTCCTGGGCATTGCTGGCTTCCGAGTCCAGGACAGGATCGAAACCACTGATGCCCACTTCCAGGCTTCGCAGCGCTTTCTGCATGGACTCCTGGAAAGTGCGGCCGATCGCCATGACCTCACCCACGGATTTCATCTGCGTGGTCAGGCGGTCAGGTGCCAGTGGAAATTTCTCGAACGTGAACCGGGGAATCTTGGTGACGACATAGTCGATGGTCGGCTCAAAGGATGCGGGCGTGATGCCGCCGGTGATTTCATTGCGCAATTCATCCAGCGTGAAACCCACCGCCAGTTTTGCTGCCACGCGGGCGATCGGGAAACCGGTGGCCTTTGACGCCAGGGCGGAGGAGCGGGAAACACGGGGATTCATCTCGATAACCACCATGCGGCCGGTATCCGGGTCGATGCCGAACTGTACGTTAGATCCCCCAGTTTCCACACCGATCTCGCGCAGCACTTCACACGCCGCGTTTCGCATGATCTGGAATTCCTTGTCAGTCAGCGTCTGGGCAGGTGCCACGGTGATGGAGTCGCCGGTATGGATGCCCATGGGGTCGAGGTTTTCGATCGTACAGACGATGATGCAGTTGTCGTTCTTGTCCCTGACCACTTCCATTTCATATTCTTTCCAGCCGATCAGGGATTCGTCGATCAGCACTTCACTGGTAGGACTCAGGCTCAGGCCGCGCTTGCAGATTTCCTCGAACTCTTCCTTGTTGTAGGCAATACCGCCGCCACTGCCGCCCATGGTGAACGAAGGCCGGATGATGCAGGGAAAGCCCAGCTTCTCCATGGCAACGAAAGCCTCATCCAGGTTGTGGGCAAATTCGTGCCTGGGCGTTTCCAGCCCGATGGCTTCCATGGCCTTGTCGAAGAGCTCGCGATCCTCGGCCTTGTCGATGGCATGCTTGCGGGCACCGATCAACTCGACGTTGTATTTGTCGAGTACACCATGCTTGTCGAGGTCCAGCGCGCAGTTCAGCGCGGTCTGGCCGCCCATGGTGGGCAGGATGGCGTCAGGTTTTTCCTTGGCGATAATTTTTTCCACCGTCTGCCATTCGATCGGCTCGATATAGGTGGCATCGGCCATTCCCGGATCGGTCATGATGGTGGCCGGGTTCGAGTTCACCAGGATGATACGAAAACCTTCCTCGCGCAGTGCCTGGCAGGCCTGGGCTCCGGAATAGTCGAATTCACAGGCCTGGCCGATGACGATGGGGCCGGCGCCGATAATCAGGATACTTTCGATGTCAGTTCTTTTTGGCATGGTCTGTCAGCAGTCTTTAAGCGTGAATATTCCAGTTTTGATTAACCGGCATGGGCCTGGATGAGCTCGATAAAGTGATCGAACACCGGGGCGATATCATGCGGACCCGGGCTGGCTTCAGGGTGTCCCTGGAAACCGAAGGCCGGTTTGTTGGTCAGGTGAATGCCCTGCAGTGAGCCGTCAAACAGCGACTTGTACGTGGCCTTCACATTGTCAGGCAGGGATTGTTCGTCTACCGCGAAGCCGTGATTCTGGCTGGTAATGAATACCCGGCCGGAATCGAGTTCCTGCACGGGATGGTTGGCGCCATGATGACCCAGTTTCATCTTCACGGTGTTGGCGCCGCTGGCCAGGGCGAGCAACTGGTGCCCGAGACAGATGCCGAAAACCGGGATCCCGGTGTCGAGAATTTTCCGGATAGCCTCAATGGCATAGTCACAGGGCTCCGGGTCACCGGGGCCGTTGGAGAGAAAGATGCCGTCCGGGTTCATCGCCAGCACTTCGCTGGCCGGTGTCTGTGCTGGCACGACAGTGACCCGGCAGGAACGATCGGTGAGCATGCGCAGGATGTTGCGCTTGACGCCGAAATCGTATGCCACCACATTGAACTGGCCCGGTTTCTTCGGTGTGGTGTGGCCCTTGCCCAGGCGCCAGCTGCCTTCCTCCCACTTGTAGGAGGATGCCGTGGAAACTTCCTTCGCGAGATCCATGCCAACGAGGCCAGGGAATGCCCTGGCAGCCTCCAGGGCTGTCTCCCTGCCCTTGACGGGGTCGGATTCGAGGATGCCGCCCGCGATGAGGCAGCCGTTCTGGGGGCCCTTGTCGCGCAGGATGCGGGTCAGGCGGCGCGTATCGATGTCGCAGATGGCGACGACATTGTGCTGTTTCAGGAAATCGGGAAGGGTCTGTTCACTGCGGAAATTGCTTTCAAGCATCGGCAGGTCCCGGATCACCATGCCGGAGGCCCAGATCTTTTCGGACTCATTGTCCTCGCTGGTAGTCCCGGTATTGCCGATATGGGGATAGGTAAAGGTGATTATCTGCTGGGCGTAGGAAGGATCCGTCAGGATCTCCTGGTAGCCGGTCATGGCCGTATTGAATACGACCTCCCCGGTTGCCTGGCCTTCCGCACCAATGGAGAACCCTTCGAATATTGACCCGTCTTCGAGGGCCAGGATGGCGGGTTTATGTTGCATAGTGTCCTCTGATTTCAGTTACTTACACGTGACCCGGGATGCCGAAATTCGGCTCGTAGGAAGCTTCAACCGGGGTAGCCGGCTGAAGCGAAAAGTCACGAGAGATTTAAAGACGCCTGAAAAATTGAGAGGCAGCGAACAGTCAAAAAAAAGCGGAATAGGGTTTTCCTATTCCGCTTTTTTCAAATTCTTTCGGGTCCGGTGGCTAGGACCTGTGCCTGTTTCAGTGTCTTCATACTGAAAACTTATTTTATGAAAACTTACCCGGGCTTGTCTATGCCGAATCGCTTAAAAGACCCATATTCACAAAATTTTCTTAAAGGCCGAGCACATCCCGCATGTCATACAAACCCTTTTCCTTTCCCTGCAGCCACAAGGCGGCTTTCACGGAACCGGTGGCATAGGTCATACGGCTGCTGGACTTGTGGGTGATCTCGATGCGTTCGCCTTCCCCGGCAAACATCACGGTGTGGTCGCCAACGATGTCACCGGCGCGGATCGACTCAAAACCGATGGTCTTCTGGTCACGCTCCCCGATATTGCCTTCCCTGCCGTAAACCGCCACCTCATCGAGATCACGGCCAAGGGCGTCGGCCACCACTTCCCCCATCCTGAGGGCGGTGCCGGAAGGGGCGTCTTTCTTGTGGCGGTGGTGTGCCTCGATGATCTCGACATCGCTGTCATCACCGATGACCTTGGCAGCCTCCTCGACCAGCTTCAGGCAAAGGTTCACGCCCACGCTCATGTTGGGTGCGAATACGATGGGAATATCCCTGGCTGCCCCGGCGATCACCTTTTTCTGCTGCTCGGAGAAACCGGTGGTACCGATCACCATTTTCTTTTTAGCCTGCAGGCAGAATTCGATGTGCTGTATGGTGGCAGCCGGACTGGTGAAATCGATGAGTACGTCGAAATCATCAAGCACTTCGGCAAAATTATCTACAGCGTACACGCCAAGGGGCGGCAGTCCGCACAAGCCGCCGACTTCCTCGCCGAGGCTGGGGCTGTTATGCCTGACAGAAGCGGCGCCAAGAGTTACACCCTTGGTTTTAGTGATGGCTTCAACAATGATTTTACCCATGCGACCGGCTATACCGGCGACGGCAACACGCAACATATTTTCTGCCTTAAATTACGAAAAGCGTCCTGGTCAGGACTTTAATGCATCAACAAACTTTTTCACACCGTCAAAAAAACTCGTTTTCCTGGGTGACTGTTTGTTGCCCTGACTTTCCTGTATTTCCTGGAATTCTGCAAGCAATTCTTTCTGGCGTTTGGTCAGGTTTACCGGGGTTTCCACGACCACGCGACAGAGCAGGTCGCCGGCCGGACCACCACGTACAGGAGTGACCCCCTTGTTGCGCAGGCGGAACAATTTTCCGGTCTGGGTTTCGGACGGAATTTTCAGTTTCACGCGGCCTTCCAGCGTCGGCACTTCCAGTTCACCACCCAGCGCAGCATCTATGAAGCTGATGGGAATCTCACAGTGCAGGTGACTGCCATCGCGCACGAATATGGGATGCTCCTTCACCGCAATCTGCACGTACAGGTCACCGGGAGGCCCGCCGTGTATACCGGCTTCACCTTCACCGGTCAGGCGAATGCGATCACCATCATCGACACCCGCAGGCACCTTTACTGACAGGGTCTTGGTTTCCTCGACATTGCCGCGGCCATGGCAGATATGACAGGGATCCTTGATGGTCTTGCCTGCCCCCTGGCAGCGCGGACAGGTCTGCTGCACGGAGAATGGTCCCTGGCGCATGCGCACGTGGCCCATGCCGCTGCAGGTCGCGCAGTTTTCCGGCGTCGTGCCTTTCTTGGCACCAGTGCCGTTGCAGGTGGTGCAGACTGTCGTGGTGGGAATGCGGATCTTGACCTCGGTACCGCGTACCGCGTCCTCGAGGGACAGGCCCAGGGTGTAGCTCAGGTCAGCGCCGCGCTGGACATGGCTGCGTGAACGTCCACCGCCAAAGATGTCGCCGAAAATATCGCCGAAGATGTCACTGAAGCCTTGCGCGCCGGCGCCTGCGCCGCCACCCATGCCGCCAACACCGGCATGGCCGAATTGGTCATAGGCGCTGCGCTTATCCGGGTCGCTCAGTACTTCATAAGCTTCATTGGCTTCCTTGAAGCGTTTCTCCGCTTCCTCGTCACCGGGATTACGGTCCGGGTGATTTTTCATGGCAATGCGCCGGTAGGCCTTCTTGATGTCGGCTGTCTCGGCACCGCGTTCTACACCCAGTACTTCGTAGTAATCTCTTTTATCCATAGGATTTCCGGAAACACAAAGACTAACGGGGGCAGAATGCCCGCGTTAGTCTTTTAAACAAAACTGCCTGAAGGGTGAAAGAAGAATTATTTTTCGTCTTCTTTGACTTCTTCAAATTCGGCATCGACCGCTTCATCGTCCGATCCGGATGCAGCACCGGCTTCGGCGCCACTTTCGGCTCCCTGCTGGGCAGCCGCCGCCTCGGCATACATGCGCTGGGCAAGACCGGTTGAGGCTTCGGTCAGATCCTTGGTCCTGGCCTCGATTTCCGCCAGGTCGTCACCCTTGAGTACTTCTTCAAGGGCTGTGATCGCAGCCTCGATCTTTTCCTTTTCATCCGCTTCCACCTTGTCAGCCGCTTCCTTCAGCGTCTTCTTGGTGGCATGAACAAGGCCGTCCGCCTGGTTGCGGGCAGTGATCAGTTCCTCGAACTTCTTGTCTTCTGCAGCATGGGACTCGGCGTCCTTGACCATCTTGTCGATCTCTTCATCGGACAGGCCGCTGGATGCCTTGATCACAATTGACTGCTGCTTGCCGGTGGCCACGTCCTTCGCGGACACGTTGAGGATACCGTCGGCATTCAGGTCGAAGCTGACTTCGATCTGCGGCATGCCGCGCGGCGCCGGCGGGATGTCGCTGAGATCGAAGCGACCCAGGGACTTGTTCTGGGCGGCCTGCTTGCGTTCACCCTGCACCACGTGAATGGTGACGGCAGTCTGGTTGTCCTCTGCCGTTGAGAAGGTCTGCTTCTTGTTGCAGGGAATGGTGGTGTTCTTTTCGATCAGCACACTGGCCACACCGCCGAGGGTCTCGATACCCAGTGACAACGGGGTAACGTCCAGCAGCAGCACGTCGGTCACTTCACCGGCCAGAACGGCGGCCTGGATTGATGCACCCATGGCAACGGCTTCGTCAGGGTTCACGTCCTTGCGTGCTTCCTTGCCGAAGAATTCTGCAACTTTCTTCTGCACCAGCGGCATACGGGTCTGGCCGCCGACAAGGATCACGTCGTTGATGTCCCCGACTTTCAGGCCGGCATCCTGCAGGGCGACCTTCAGGGGCTCGATGGTGCGCTCGACCAGGTCTTCCACCAGGGATTCCAGCTTGGAACGGGTCAGCTTGACCACCAGGTGCTTCGGACCAGAGGCATCAGCTGTGATGTACGGCAGGTTCACCTCGGTCTGCTGCGAGGAAGACAGTTCGATCTTGGCTTTTTCCGCAGCTTCCTTCAGACGCTGCAGGGCCAGCGGATCATTGTGCAGGTCCATGCCGCTGTCTTTCTTGAACTGCTCGGCCAGGAAGTCGATCAGGCGCAGGTCAAAGTCCTCGCCACCGAGGAATGTGTCACCGTTGGTGGAGAGTACTTCGAAGGAGTGCTCACCGTCGGTTTCAGCGATCTCGATGATGGAGATATCGAAGGTGCCGCCGCCCAGGTCGTATACCGCGATGGTGGAGTCGCCGCTCTTCTTGTCCATGCCGTAGGCCAGTGCCGCGGCTGTGGGCTCATTGATGATGCGCTTGACGTCGAGACCGGCGATCCTGCCGGCATCCTTGGTGGCCTGGCGCTGGGAATCGTTGAAATAGGCCGGCACGGTGACCACCGCTTCGGTTACCGGTTCACCCAGGTAATCTTCGGCGGTCTTTTTCATCTTTTTCAGGACCTGTGCGGAAATCTGCGGAGGCGCCATGGATTCGCCACGCACGGAAACCCACGCGTCGCCATTGTCCGCCTTGACGATCTTGTACGGGACCATCTTGATGTCTTTCTGTACCACGTTGTCATCAAACTGGCGGCCGATCAGGCGCTTGATGGCAAACAGGGTGTTGTCCGGGTTGGTGACCGCCTGGCGCTTGGCCGGCTGCCCCACCAGGGTTTCACCGTCCTCGGTATAGGCGACGATCGAGGGGGTGGTGCGATCACCCTCTGCGTTTTCAATGACCTTGGATTTACCGCCCTCCATGATGGCAACACAGGAGTTGGTGGTACCCAGGTCGATTCCGATAATTTTGCCCATGATTTCGTGTTCTCCAGCTAAGCTTGCGCTTGTAACTTGTTAATGAGGTCTATATAGGCCCGACGCCAGATAATTCAAGGTTTGCGGGACGCCAATTGCCAAAATTCCAGCTCCTGCCCGTCAACCCGCCTTGGACACCATGACCATGGCCGGTCGGATGACCCGGTCATTGAGCAGGTAGCCCTTCTGGACCACGGCGACCACGGTATTCGGCTCGACATCGGGATTGGGCACCATGGACATGGCCTGGTGCATCTGGGGGTCGAACGGCTCGCCTTCAGGGTTCAACTGGCGAATATTGAATTTATCGCAGGTTTCCAGAAATCCCTTGAGGGTGAGTTCCACCCCTTCCCGGAGTGCATTGACGCTCTCCCCGGCGGAATCCGGCACCGCATCCAGTGCCCGCTCCAGGTTGTCGATCACCGTCAGCAATTCGGCACTGAACTTCTCCAGGGCGAACTTGTGGGCCTTTTCCACGTCCGCCTCGCAGCGGCGACGCATGTTCTGCACCTCGGCCTGGGCGCGCAGCACGCTATCCTGCTGCTCGGCAAGGGCGGCTGCGACGGCCTCGGCGATCAGCGCCTCGATATCGTTGTCGGCTTCAGCCGCCGTCTGGCCGGTGTTGCCGGGCTCCGCACCCTGCTGATCTGCAGCGTCTGCGGACTCCTGTTGCCCGTCTGTGTCCGCGTTCTTCACTGCGGCGTCTTTTTCAGCGTCGTCACCCGCCATCTCGTTCCTCCGGAAAATCGAATCTAGTTGCAACCGAATAGCCGGAATATGGGGACAAGGGGCTGATAATCAAGGTAATTCGCGATGTTTTTTTCACCCCTCCCCGGCCTGTCTCAAGTTTGGCCAAACTGTACTAAAATCCTGGCAACCTCCCGCTATAATGACCCCATGCTGCAGCAGCTCACCATAAACAATTACGCCATCGTCGACGCCCTCGAAATCGAGCTGGAACCCGGCATGACCGTCATCACAGGAGAGACCGGCGCCGGCAAATCCATCATGCTCGATGCGCTCGGGCTGACTCTTGGCGACCGTGCCGACCGCGACGTCATCCGGGGTGGTGCGGAGCGGGCGGACATCACCGCCTGCTTCACCCTGGGTGATGACAACCTGGTCGAGCAGTGGCTCAGGGACAACGATTTCGACAGCGAGGAAAGCATCTGCATCCTGCGCCGCGTGATTACCCGCGACGGGCGCTCCAGGGCCTATATCAACGGCCAGCCCACAACCCTGAACAACCTGCGCGACCTCGGGGAAATGCTCATCGACATCCACAGCCAGCATGAACACCAGTCACTGCTGAAAACCGCCACCCACCAGCGCCTGCTGGACGATTATTGCGGCCTGCAGAAGGAATCAGCCGAGGTGAAGTCCCTGGCCGGCAAGTGGCGCCGGCTCAATGAGGAACTCGAGCTGATCAAAAGCCGTGCCGAGGAATCCAATGCCCAGTACCAGCTGCTGAGCTACCAGGTGAAGGAGCTGGAAGAGCTGGCCCTGGGCGAAAACGAACTGGAAGAGCTGGAAGAGGAACACAAGAAACTCAGCCACGGGGAAGAATCCGTCCTGGTCAACCAGCAGGTCCTGGACCTGTGCAGCGAGCACGAAGAATTCAACCTCGAGCAGTCGCTCAACAAGGCCATCGCCCTGCTGCAGGATATACCCTACGCCAGCAAGCAGACCGAGGAAGCAGGCAATCTCCTGAACACCGCCCTGATCCAGGTTGAGGAAGCTTCCTCCGCTCTCAAGCATGCCATCGACCAGTTTGAACTGGACCCCCGCCGACTCGAGGAAATCGACCAGCGCCTTGGCCTCATCCATAAGCTGGCGCGCAAACACCATGTGCCGCCCGGCGAACTTGCGGGTCTGTACCTGAAACTGTCCGACGACCTGTCAGGCCTCAGCGAAGCGGATGTCCAGATCGGCCTGATGGAAGAGGAACTGGCCAGGCTGCTGAAACAATACGGTGAAAAGGCCGCCGCGCTCAGCCAGGCCCGCGACAAGGGCGCAAAAAAACTGGCAAAGGAAATCAACAGCCAGCTCGGCAAGCTGGGCATGGAAGCCGCCAGTTTCAGCGTGGCGCTGACCCGCTTCAGCGACAGTATGCCGCGTACCGGCGGACTTGAAGGCATCGAGTTCCTGGTCAGCACCAACCCGGGGCAGCCACCGCGTCCGCTGGTCAAGATTGCTTCGGGCGGCGAGCTGTCCCGCATCAGCCTCGCTATCCAGGTGGTCACCGCACAGACATCCTCGATTCCCACACTCGTGTTCGACGAAGTGGATGTGGGCATCGGCGGCGGCGTGGCAAAAGCCGTGGGTGAACTGCTGCGCACACTGGGCGACCGTGGCCAGGTTCTGTGCGTCACCCACCAGCCGCAGGTGGCAAGCCAGGGTCATCACCATCTTTACGTGAGTAAATCCTCGAACAAGGAGTCCACGGCCACGCAACTGGATAAACTCAGTGACGAGGAGCGTGTCGAGGAAGTGGCCAGGATGCTGGGCGGAGATAAACTCTCCGAGAAATCCCTGGCCCACGCCAGGGAGCTTTTAGCCTAAGACAACTGGCTTGAAACGGTAATCAGTCTTTCTGGCAGTTGGCGCAAAGGCCGTAGATATACAGGGAGTGATCGGAAATGGTGAAGTTGAACTTTGCCGCCTGTGCCCGCTGCTGCTTCTCGATCACCTCGTCATAAAATTCTTCCACCCTGCCGCACTTGGTGCACACGATGTGATCATGATGGTCCTCGGGCGTCATTTCGAACACGGAATGGCCGCCTTCGAAATGGTGACGGGTCACCAGACCGGCGGCCTCGAACTGGGTCAACACCCGGTAAACCGTCGCCAGCCCCACGTCATCGTCCGCATCACGCAGCGCCTTGTAGACATCCTCGGCGCTCATATGGCGTGATTCCGCCGACTCCAGAATCTGCATGATCTTCACGCGCGGCAGGGTGACTTTCAGTCCAGCCTTGCGTAATTCCTGGTTCTCTCCACTCATCTGTGCTTTCTCTTGGCCTGTTCCGGCCTTTCTGAACCGCATCTGAACCGCGGTTTTCAAGCTATTAACATCTCAAGCTGGTTTCAGGTATTATGCCCTCTCCGGATTTTATGTGAAAGGTTGAAAGCCCCGGAAAACCGGTGTTTCAGCCCCGTAAATCAGTCTGGCGAAGACATTCATAGCAAACAAACCGACGCGGCGTTCGTGACTAAACTGACCTCCATTTCAGCACTGCTCCTGACACTGACCAGCACCCTCCTGCTGGGTGGATGTGGCGGCGTGACATCCTTTGCGTTTCCGGGCGTCTACCGTCTCAACATTCCGCAAGGCAACATCATCACTCAGGACATGGTTGACCAGTTACGGCCGGGCCTGACCAAGCGCCAGGTCAACTTCATCATGGGCACCCCGCTGGTCAAGGATACCTTCGACCAGGATCGCTGGGACTACCTTTACAGCTTCCAGCCCGGTGGTGGTGAGCGCGTACAGGAACGCCTGACCCTGTACTTCGAAAACAACGAGCTGACCCATTTCACGGGGGATTTCAAGCAGTCGCCCGAAAACGACCAGTTCGGTACCGCAAACAGTGACGGCGAGTCGAGCGGCCAGCAAGGCAACGACATTTCAGCCGTCAATCCCTGACCAGCACTTTTACTTTCTTTCCTGCTTCCTGGCCTTCGCCACCCTCTCCATGCGGGCCTGCTTGGGATCATTCTCAAGAGGACGATAGATTTCCACGCGGTCGTGCTCTTTCAGCACGTAGGCATCAGGCAGCGGCAGAATGATGCCGTCAAGCGGCCGTGAAAAAATACCCAGCGCCAGGTCGTCGCCTTCGGCCAGACAGTCACGGTATTTCTCCCTGAGGCCCGACGCCGCCACGGCTTCCAGGGCCGTGCAACCCTGCCGGACCTCGAGTTCCACTATTTGCTGCCGCTCCGGCAACGCAATGGCCACCTCGACTGCAATCATCGGCTGTGTGGAGACCGTGTTACCCATAACGCTGCTGCGCCCGCTGGCAAACCGCATTCACCAGGTTGCGGCTGGTGGTATCGAACAGGCGTTTCATGACGGCATCAACCAGACCCGTCGCGAACTCGAACTCCATCTTCAAGCTGACCTTGCAGGCATTTTCATTGAGCGCACTGAAGGTCCAGGTCGCCTCGAAATGCCGGAACGGCCCTTCTACCAGCGCCATTGTCATGGACTCCGGCTCCACCAGGGTGTTGCGGGTCGTGAAGCTGTAGCGCAGGCCCACCTTGCCGAGATCGAGACGCGCGGTGACCTGATTCCCGGTTTTCTCGAGAATTTCGGCTCCGATGCACCCGTCCATGTATTCCGGGTAAGCCTCGATGTCATTGACGAGGGCAAACATCTGCCCTGCCGAATAGGGTAGCAGCGCGCTCTGGTCTATGGTGCTCATCAGAACCCGAACAGGTTATGGGCGAAGTAGATGCGGGAGACGTTATTCAGGAAGACCGCCAGGAGAATGACGGGTATGAAGGTGCCCAGTGAAATGCTGACGTAATTTTCGAGCAGGGAGCCGGAATAGCCATCCACCTGAAGGGACACCTCCTCGTGCATGCGATGCTTTTTCCAGCGGTAGCAAACGAACAGGCAGACAGTGAAACCGATCAGGGGCAGGATGGTCTCGTAGAAAACATCGTAAATGAGGTCGAAGAAGGATTTGTCCAGACCGCCATAGTGCATGAAGCCAGTAAAGAAATCGCTCATGCCGAATGACAGGGTCGCCATGATCACGAAGATGACCATCAGTCCGGCAACCCAGGTGATGGAATCACGGCGCGACTTGTCTTTTTCATCCATCAGGTAGGCGATGGGAATCTCCGTGATCGACACCAGCGAGGTAAGCGCAGCGAAGAAAACCAGCGTGAAGAATACGGTAGCCACCAGGCTGGCACCGAAATAGCCAATGATATTTTGCAGTTCCAGGAACACGTGCGGCAGGTAGCTGAACATCAAACTGATGCTGCTGTCTGACAGATCATCCCCCTGCACCGCGGGATCGACGGCAAAGACCGCGGGAATGACGAGCAGGCCCGCCAGCAGGGCCACGCCCGTGTCGGCGACGGCGACAAGCCGCGTGGCACTGACCATGTTTTCCTTCTTGTTGAGATAGGAGCCGTAGGTGATAAGAATGCCCATACCCAGCGACAGGGAAAAAAAGCCATGGTTGAGTGCCGAGTTGATCACACCGCTGTCAATCTTGCTGAAATCGGGTACGAGATAGAAGGACAATCCCGCCGAGGCGTTATCAAAGGTCAGCACGAAAGCAATCATTGCCAGCAGCATGACGATCAGCGTCGGCATCATGACCCGCGCCGCCCTTTCGATACCGCCCTGCACGCCGTGGGCAAGGATAAAAAACAGCAGCGCCAGCAGACCCACAAGGTAGACAAAGACCACGGGCGAACCGACCGTCGCCCCGAAGGTGGCGGGATCAGCCAGTGTTTCCAGGTTGCCCATGGCCGACTGCAGCATGTAGATGAGAATCCATACCGTGATGACGGTATAAAAAACGGCGATCATGAACGGGGTCAGTATGGCGAGACCACCGACCATACGCCACGCCTTGTTGCCGTCCGAAAGGTTGGAAAATGCGCCAACGGGACTTTTTTGCGAAGCCCTGCCCATGGAAATTTCAGCCAGCATGACGGGAAAGCACACAAAGGCGATAAACAAGATGTAGATCAGGAGAAAAGCCGCACCGCCATTCTTGGAAGCCATGACAGGAAAACCGACCAGGTTGCCGATACCCACTGCGGAACCGGCTGATGCCAGGATGAAACCGAGTCTCGAGCTGAACTGCCCGCGCAATACAGACATTTACAATCCCCTATTCGCTGTTTATCGCTGTCGAATAACGGGAGTCGAGTGTACCAGAAACAGTGGCATCTGCCATGACGCTGCCTATAATGGCGCCCATGGCAAAAGCAAACAAGAACAAGGCCGACGACACCACCATCGTGGTAAACAAGAAAGCCAGCCACGATTATTTCCTGGGTGATCGTTTCGAGGCCGGCCTGGCCCTGGCCGGCTGGGAAGTGAAAAGCCTGCGCCAGAAGAAAGTACAACTCGTGGACAGCCACGTCATCATCAAGGATGGCGAGGCGTACCTGCTCGGCGCCCAGATCAACCCACTCGATACCGCCAGCACGCATGTCATCGCCGACCCCACCCGTACGCGCAAACTGCTCATGCACAAAAAGGAACTGGCCAAGATCTTTTCCTCAATCCAGCAGAAAGGCAATACGTGTGTATGCACGAAGCTGTACTGGAAAAATCACCTGGTGAAATGCCAGGTTGCCCTGGCCAAGGGCAAGCACGCCTATGACAAGCGCGCTTCCATCAAGGAGCGTGAATGGAATATCGACAAGCAGCGCGCCGTGCGCACCGGGAACCGCTGAGCAGGACTATCTGGATGCCAGTTCCTGGTACACGGCCGGGAGAAAGCGGCCGGGGTCGCCATAGGTGCCTTCAAATTCCGCCGCCGGCCTGGCCGCTATCACCTCTTCAAGAGACTTGCCTTCAGCAACCAGCCTGCCAACACGGTCCCTGACCGTTGTCACCATGCCGAGATAGGTGCCAAGTTCCGCCTTGGTGGTCACCACGCCGTTGCCGGCGATGATCCTGGTCGAATCGTTTGCGAGGTCGAAGGCTATCTGGTCAGCCTCGATGAATCCGGCAACAGTACCACCGGCCACTACCGGAAACCGTTCCGGGCTGTACAGGTCGCCGAGATGCAGCACGTTGGCATTTTCATACTGCACCAACACATTGCCCAGGGAATGGGCTGGCGGCATGTGGGTGACATGCACGGTTTCTCCATCGAACCGGATGGTCAGGCTGCCGCCGTCAGAGATCAGCAGGGTGGGCCTGGCCGCCTCCGGCGCCGGCGGCCCACCGCGCTGTCCGGCGGACAACACATTGCGCACTTCTTCGTGGGCAATAATGGTCGCACCATTGAGGCCGAAGTTTTCATTACCATCGGTGTGATCAGGATGGACATGGCCGTTGATCAGGTAAACCACATCGCCACCGGAAATTTCCCGCACCATTGCACTGATTTCCGCAAACAGCTCGGGCCGTTTGCTGTCCACCATCAGGGCCCGGTCGTTGCCGGCCAGCACGCTTATATTGGCGTAGCCGCCGCCACTCAGCATCCAGACATCACCAGCGACATGCTCCATCTGCAGTGGCGGTTGGTCAGCAGCGAAAATCGGTGAAACCAGACAGGTAAAAAAAAGGACGCCCAGCTGGCGTCCTTTTGATAAAAATTCGAATGTCACGCGGCAACCCCCTGCTGCTTGTTGTTCTATTTTATGTCGTCAGATGTCGAGCATGCCGGTGCTGTTGCCGAAACTGTCGCGGTGAATGCCGAACTTGTCGAGCAATCCCAGGTACAGGTTGGCTAGCGGCGTGTGCGGCTCGTACATCAGGTGACGACCACCCTCGATCAGACCATTGGCGCCGCCCACCAGCAGCACCGGCAGCGGATCGAAATTATGTTCGTTGGCATCGCTCATGCTGCTGCCGTACAGAATCAGTGAATGATCCAGCAGGGAGCCGTCACCGTCCGGTGTGGCCGCCAGCTTGTCAAAAAAGCCTTTGAGCACGGTGATGTGGTAATTGTTGAGGACGGCGAACTGGTCCTTGTTCTTCTGTTCGTTGGAATGGTGAGAGGCGTTATGGAAACCTTCGTTGACACCACTGCGCGGGAAGCGCACGTTGCTGCCCTCACCTGCCATCATCAGGGTGGAGATGCGGGTGATATCCGACTTGTACGCCAGAACCTGAAGGTCGAACATCAGATCGATGTGATTTTCGAAACCATTCGGAATGCCGCGCGGTGCATCCGGCACTTCCAGGGATTCATCGGACAGCTTGGCATCAACCAGCGCAACCCGGCGCTCGATCTCACGCACTTCTTCCAGGTACTCATTCAAACGGGTGCGGTCGGCGCTTGGCAGTTTCAGGCTCAGGCTGGACACGTCCTCGCGAATGGAGTCGAGCAGGCTGGCTGACTGGCGCCGCCTTTCCTTGCGCTCGACATCCGTGGTGCCATCGCCAAACAGGCGCTCGAACACCAGTTGAGGGTTGTTTTCCATCGGCAGTGCCAGGTTGGGTGTCTTCCAGGAAATGGAACTGCGGTAGGAGCAGGTGAAGTTGACGTCGCCGCAGGTATTGTTGGATGGCTCGATGGCCAGTTCCACTGAAGGCAGCGGCGTATCCTGCCCGAGGGCCCCTGCCACCACCTGGTCGAAAGACACGCCCACCTGGGCACGGTCACCCGCTACCGGATGGGCTGCCGTCAGGAAGGCCGCGGCGGCACGCTCGTGATTCTGGGCACCGCCGGAATCCTCACCCTTCTCGGGGCCGACCGGTGCATTGGCCAGGCCGCTGATGATATTGAGCTGGCTGCGGTAGCCCTCGAGGGGTTTCAGGATCGGGGTGAACTCGAAATCCTTGCCGGTCTTTGTCGGCGTCCAGTACGCCATGGTGGCACCGTGGGGAATATAGATGCAGCCGAGACGCGGCGCGGAAGGTGCTGCTGCTGTATTTGCCAACGCGGTGCCGGCCGGGATCATGGCATCCAGCAGCGGCAGGGCGATTGCAGTACCTGCTCCCCGAAGGAGGGTGCGGCGCGACAGGTGTTTTTTGGAGATGAACATTAGCTTCCCCTGCATCCTTCCGATGCTATTAAAAGCCTTTCAGGTGAAACAGGATAGTCAAAAAAGTCTTTAAATAACACTGACGGGAGCTTATCTCGCCGCAGTTTCCATACTTTCTGCATCTTTTGTGCGCTGCGTAAAAGCATCACTCAGGGCGATTTCCTTCACCAGGGCGCTAAAGCGGAATTCCTCGCTCTTCGCCGCGCTGACCACCTTGCGGATGGCCGGCATGTCGTAATACTCGACCTTGCGACCCAGGGCATAGGTCATGAGTTTCTCCGCAAAGTTCTCAACGAAGAGGTCGCTGCGCGCCATGAGGATGGTGTACAGGCCGTCCGGACCCGTGAATTCAGTGCCGTCCCAGAATGTGGCCCCGGTGTTCACCGGGATGCCATCGGTCTGGTCGCGGAACTTGCCGACCGGATCGAAATTCTCCAGGGCGAAACCGATGGGATCCATCATGTTGTGGCAGGCCGCACAGCTCGGGTCGACCCGGTGCTGCTCCAGACGCTGTCGCAAGGTTGTCGGTGCGGCGCCGGGCGGCGGCGCATCGTCAAGATTCACTTCCACGCCGGGCGGCGGCGGTGGTGGTGGTGTTCCCAGCAGGTTTTCCATGATCCAGGCGCCGCGTATAACCGGTGACGTGCGATTCGGCGCCGAGGTGATGGTCAGGATGCTGCCGTGTCCCAGCAATCCATGGCGGCCGGTGCCGGACAGGTCCACCTTGCGAAAATGGCTGCCGCGGATATTGGGAATGCCGTAATGTTTGGCCAGGCGTTCGTTGACGAATGTGTAGTCCGCGGTGAGCAGCTCCTCCACCGGGCGATCCTCCAGAATGATGGCTTCGAGCAACAGCTCGGTTTCGCGGCGCATGGCCACGCGCAGGCTGCCATCGAAATCCTCGGAGGTCGGATTGACCGAGTTGAGCTGACGCAGCGCCAGCCAGGAGGAAGCGAAGTTTCCTACCAGCGCCTCTGCCTTCGGGTCACGCAGCATGCGGCGGATCTGCGCTTCCAGCACGGTATTGTCGTTCAGTTCGCCTGACTCGGCGGCCGCCAGCAGTTCATCATCGGGAATGCTGCTCCAGATAAAGAAGGACAGGCGCGATGCCAGTTCATAGGGACTCAAGGAATAGCTTTCACCATCGCGCAGCCCTGCCGGCTCTTCCTCGAAACGGAAAACGAACATCGGGTCGACGAGAATCCGTGACAGGCCGTATTGAATGCCCGTATCAAAATCACGCAGCTCGCGGCCGTCACGATAAAACGCCATCAGGGTGTCCATGGCACGCTCGCTGACCGGGCGGCGATAAGCATGATAGGCAAGTTCTTCCAGAATCTGGCGTGCACAGGGTTCCTCTGCCGCGACACTGGCCGGTGTGCAGGTGAAAATCCTGCGCCGGCTGGGCGTATCCCCGGGGCCGGTCGGGTTAAGCGGGCCTGCAATGGCAACCGAACGCACGGAGGTACTGTCTGACCAGACCTTGTGCAGGTCGTCTACGCCCCGGGGTGACTGCGTCTTCACGAACGCCGCTTCGATCGTGTGCGGTCCGGCCGGCAGGCTGAGTTTTACCGTTGCCCTTGCATCCACCGGAAACAGGTGAACGCGCTCGCCGTCGATGACCAGTTCCACGGGATCCTCGATTCCCACGGGGTCGAGCGAGAAGGCGGCATTGGCGCCGGTACGGGCAATACTGAATTCGTATTCGGCATCCAGCGGGAACACATGCTCGAAAGACATGCCGCCGCGGGTGCCAAGGGTTATGCCTTCCAGGTGCAACGACTGGTCCTGTGCATCCGCGCGGTAGGTGCTTGTACTCAGGCTGGTGGTCATGTCTCCCACGGCGAGCCGGCTGATCTTGTTTGCCGCGGAAATATAAGCCTGCATGAGTGCCGGGGACACGCTCAGGGCACTGGCAATATTGTCAAAGCCTTCGCTGGATGCATCGGCCGGAAACAGGCTGGCGGCATCGACAGGCAGGTCGAGGAGGTCGCGAACGGCATTCTGGTACTCGCTGCGGTTCATCCGGTGCAGCATCGGTGCACCGCTGTTCGGATTGGCCGTCCATGCCAGGTCGATGGTGTGTTCGAGATCGCTGATGAACTTGCTGACCTGTGCGTCGCCGGGCCGGTCCTTGCCCAGCGGCGGCATCATGCCGGCCTTCACTTTCAACAGGACCTTTTCCCAGGTCTCGGCATCGGGCAGGACATCGCCGGGATTCATCAGGTCGAAGGCGATGCCACCGGCATAATCATCGAGGTTGTGGCATTCGCTGCAGTATCGGTCGAGCATCTGAACGTGATTGTCGTCAATGCCGACGGACTGGGCCTGGGCAACCACGGGTGCAAACAGGCCGACGCCCAGGGCAAAGCGGGCGATTGTCGCGAAATGCCTAGTTTTCATGGGTAATGCCGGCCTCATCCATAAGCTCTTTCAGCAAGGCGATCGTTTCCGGCTTTTGTTCTGCGCCCACGGCAGCCAGGAATACACCCTCAGCCCACCGCAATGCCGTGCGGCCCACCGCATCCTCGACATCGAGCTTTGCACCCTGGGCAGCCAGGTACCGGATGATGGGGTTATCGCCGCGGTTGGCGGCGCCTAGCAGGGCAGTCAGACCCATGGAGTTGGCGGCGTTGACGTCCGCGCCCAGGGCGACATTCATTGCCACGGCTTCCAGCAACGCCTCCGGGGATACGGTATAGGTCTGCGCCACGGTCCAGTTCACTCCGGCCGCCGCCATCAGGGCCGTGGTGCCTTCATAGGTGGTGAGGTGCGGATCGGCGCCGTACTCCAGCAGCATCTTCATGGCGGGCACATCGCCGGAAGCGGCCGCACGAATGAAGGGCGTCTGTCCGGTCATGTCCACCCAGGAAACATCGTTGAGGGAATACAGCCATTTCTTTTCCGGCGGCCATTCCCTGGTGCGTGCATTGACATCGGCACCATGGTCGAGCAGATACCTGATCATGTCGAGGATCGGTTCACGGTCGACATAGTTGTCCTGCGGGTCATCCTCGCGGTCGCTGTTCATGTCGAGATTGCGATAGTCCACAGCGGCAAAGAGCGGTGAGCGCCCGTAAAAATCATCGACATTGATGGCGGCACCATGGTCGATAAGCATGTAGGCAACATCGAGCTGGTTGTTGAGCAGTGCCATCAGCAACGGCGTGATGCCGTTGGCTTCGCGAACTTCCAGGTCAGCGCCATTTTCCAGCAGCCGCCGCGCTGCTTCAGTACTGCCATCACGGGCAGCGTACAACAGCGGCGTCATGCCGCCTTTCCTGTCATAGCGTTCACCGCGATGCGGTACTCCGCTGCGGTTGATACCGACACCCTCTGAACCGCAACCGGTTCCCTTGCAGGGCGGCAGGTATACCGGCTCCTGGCCGACGCGGGTCCTTGCGTCAACTCTGGCGCCGTGGCTGAGCAGAATGTCGATCACCTCATTATGGTCTTCGCGTACCGCGATCATCAGTGCAGTCTGCTGGAAATCCGGATCGCGGGCATCGACCAGCGCGCCGCTGGCGAGCAGCATATCGACCACTTCGGGAGTCCCGGTGTGTGCGGCAGTCATCAGGATGGTTTCACCGCTTTCCGACAAGGTATTTGG
>Ga0181581_10001296_pt1 | contig 19337 bp, 16 predicted proteins | sample 071ome_22_FD_132433 | JGI IMG/M metagenome (GOLD analysis project Ga0181581, IMG submission 132433) | Coastal salt marsh microbial communities from the Groves Creek Marsh, Skidaway Island, Georgia - 071404AT metaG (megahit assembly) | ecosystem: Environmental > Aquatic > Marine > Intertidal... | reverse complement strand
CCCAGGGGGAGACTTGAACTCCCACAACCTTTCGATTACTAGCACCTGAAGCTAGCGCGTCTACCAATTCCGCCACCTGGGCAACAAGCTTGGGAACTCCCGGCGGGCCGGGGGAGCGCAACAATACCGACCCAGCCAATATCTGTCAATATCCGATGCGGTAACAGACAGCATGGCATGGTCCGTGTATACTGACGCCACAACATGCCCTCCCGTCGAAAATCCAAGTCTAATTCCTCCGCCAGCGACCCATTCGCGGGTCGTGAAGCGCAAAACTACGATAATCCCATCGCCAGCCGCGAGCACATTCTCGACCAGCTCGAGCAGCTTGGGGAGCCGGCTATGCTGGACCAGCTGGCAGAATTGCTGGATTTACAGGATGCAGACGGCACAGAAGCCCTGCGCCGGCGGCTCAACGCCATGGCCCGTGATGGCCAGATTATTCGCAATCGCAGGGGCGCTTACGGGCTCACCGCGCACATGGACCTGCAATCGGGCCGGGTCCAGGGCACCAAGGATGGCGCAGGCTATTTCATTCCGGATGACGGTAGCGAAGACCTGTTCCTGACTCCCCGGGAGATGGCCCAATTATTCGATGGGGATCGGGTGTTAGCCCGATTTTCCGGCTATGAGACCCGGGGCAAGCGGGAAGGTACGGTCGTCGAGATCCTTCAGAGGCGCTACGAGGAAATCGTCGGTCGCTACTTCCAGGAGAAGGGCTATGGGATAGTGCTTCCCGATAACAAGCGGGTCACCCATGAGATTGTGATACCCCCCGGTTATGGAAAGCCAGCCAGCGACGGTCAATATGTCAGTGCCCGCATCATCGAATACCCCAACAAGCGCAGCAAGACCGTAGCGGAGATCACCGCGATTCTTGGCGACGTGACGACGCCCGGCATCGAGATCGATGTTGCCCTGCACAGTTTTGATATACCCCACCAATGGCCATCATCCGTCCAGAAGGAGACAGCGCGCTTCCGGGATTTTGTTGCCGAAGAAGATCTCAAAGGCCGCTTCGACCTGCGGGATTTGCCGCTGGTGACCATCGATGGTGAGGATGCCAAGGATTTCGATGACGCCGTTTTTGCCCGTCGTCATGGCTCGGGCTGGACACTGTTCGTGGCCATCGCTGATGTTTCACATTATGTGCGCCTGAATACCGCACTGGACAAGGAAGCCGAAGAGCGCGGCACCTCCGTGTATTTTCCAGGCCATGTTGTTCCGATGCTTCCGGAGAAATTGTCCAATGGCCTGTGTTCACTAAAGCCGGAGACAGACCGTCTGGCCATGGTGTGCGAGATGGAGATCTCAAAAGAGGGTGAGCTGAAGGCTTATCGCTTCAGCGAGGCAGTAATCTATTCCCACGCTCGCCTGACCTACACCGAAGTGGCCGACATGTTGCAGGATCCGGCGAACGAAACCGCTGGAAAGATCAGATCGCGGTTAAGAAAGACATATGGCTCTCTTCTGCCAGGTCTTGAGGATCTGTATTCACTGTTCAAGGCGCTGAAATCCCATCGCAGCGACGAGGGCGCGATGGAATTTGAGAGTGTCGAGACGCGTATAGTCTTTGCTGAAAACAAGAAGATAAAGGAAATCATTCCTGTAGAGCGCAACGACGCGCACAAGATGATCGAGGAATGCATGCTCTGCGCAAACGTTGCTGCGGCGCGATTGCTGGAATCCATGGCTATCCCGGCCCTGTATCGTATCCACGAGGGACCGAACCCGGACAAGTTGGTGGGGCTCAGGGATTTCCTGTTTGAAATGGGATTGAAGCTGGGTGGGGGGGAGAGGCCAAGCCCCGCGGATTATCAGCAAACCCTGCGCAGCATCGCAGACAGGCCCGATCGCAATCTACTGCAGACCATGATGATCCGATCCATGATGCAGGCGGTGTACCAGCCTGAGAACATCGGTCACTTCGGTCTGGGGTTCCCTGCCTACACGCATTTTACCTCGCCGATCCGGCGCTATCCCGATTTGTTGGTGCATCGTGCGATCCGGTACCTGATTCGCAACAAGAAAAGCAAGAATCTTCGTGCGCACGATAAGCAAACCAAACTCGGCAAGGGGCAAATCTACCCTTACACATTGCCAGACCTGATCAGCCTCGGTGAGGCAACCTCGGCCGCTGAGCGCCGCGCGGATGCGGCCAGCTATAGCGTCGTCAATTGGCTCAAGTGTGATTACATGAAGGATCGGGTCGGCGAAGTCTATGAGGGAACAGTGACTTCGGTGACCAGTTTTGGTTTGTTCGTTGAACTACAGGGCATCTACATCGAAGGGCTGCTGCATATCACCGAACTGGACAATGATTACTACCATTTCGATCCTGCCCGACACTGCCTCGAAGGCGAAAGAACCCGTAAGATATTCCGTCTCGGTGATGTCCTCGAAGTGCGGGTGGCGCGCGTCGATCTGGAAGAGAAGCAGATTGATTTGCAGTTAAGCGGCAGCGGGTCAGGTGGACGATCTTCCGGAGGGGGTGGGCGCAATCCGCGAGGCAAGCCAGGAAAGAAATCCAACAAGGATAAATTCCTGGAAGCCGCCAGGAAGGAAGCAGAAGGCAAGAAGAGTCGGGGCTCGAAAGGAACGAAAGGTGGCGACAAACCGAGCAAGGGCAAACCCGGAAAAGGTACAGGCAAGAAAGGCACTGGCAAGCGCCAGGGCAGTGCCGGCAAGCAGGGCTCGGCAGCCAGCCGCAAGCAGAGCGCCGGGGGGCGCGGCAAGAAACCGGCTCGCCGTCGCTAGAGTCGCCCTGCCAGTGGGTTAACCCCAGCAAGCCATTTCCAGCATTTCCAAGCATTTCCAGGACACCCATTTAAAAATACATTTGCAGGACACCCATTTAAAGTGCGAGCGACGGGAAAGTCATTCGCAGGGTACTCCTGTAAAATACCCATTCCTAAGTTCAGCTAATCCAGGTTTCAGGACACCCATCCAAACATGACTAGCAATACCACCTATATTGCCGGCGTCCACGCGGTAACCGAATTGCTCAAGCAGCGCTCCGGCGATGTCCGACGGCTATTGATAAAGAAGGGCCGGCAAGATAGCCGGGTACAGGGTCTGCTGGAACTCGCACAGAAGGCAGGCATTGAAGTGCAGGAGCTGGAGCTGGCAGAGTTGGAAAAGCGCTACCCCAGGGCTCATCAGGGCGTGGTTGCGGAGACGGCTCGGGCCCGGCCGGCCCGGTCTGAGGCCGACCTGAATGTCTTGCTCGACTCACTGCAGTCCGATGCCCTGCTTCTGATTCTTGATGGGGTGACGGATCCGCACAATCTGGGAGCCTGCCTGCGCACCGCCGATGCGGCTGGCGTCAACGCAGTAATCGTGCCGAAAGACAAGTCTGCCAGCCTCAACGATACCGTCAGCCGTGTCGCCAGTGGCGCGGCGGAATCCATGCCGCTGGTTACGGTTACCAACCTGGCGCGCTGCATGAAATCACTGCAGGAGCGTGGGATTTGGCTGATCGGTACCGCCGATGCGGCGGATCACACGCTCTACCAACAGGACCTCACAGGCCCGATCGCGCTGGTGATGGGTTCGGAAGGCAGTGGTCTGCGTCGCCTGACCCGGGAACATTGCGATCACATCGTGTCTATTCCCATGGCGGGGACTGTCAGTAGCCTGAATGTTTCTGTTGCCACCGGTGTGGCTCTGTTCGAGGCTGTGCGCCAGCGCAGTTGAAGCTTTGCCGGTTTCGGGACTCTCTTCCTCGAATTGATTGTCAGGAAATCCACCAGGTCATGACCAGCTTGAGTCCAGGCATGGCGGGGCTTGTGGAGGATTTTGGTGTCGAGAAATAAAATGGGTGTCCTGAGAAAATTGAACTCAGGAAAAATGGGTGTCCTGTAAGAGGAGCGTGTCAGGTAGTGGTGGAGTGACACAGGCTCCGGGCCCGGTGGCGGCCGGGAATTGGCTTGCATGTGGGGGGCTCTTTCTCTAAAATCCCCGCTCTTTTATCGGTCCGGCCTCGGCTGGGCTCTACATAACTCCTTGTCTCACCACGCGCGCCAGCGTTTGATGGGAGACCTGAACCAAGAGGAGTCTCTATGAGACACTATGAAGTAGTGTTCCTGGTGCACCCTGATCAATCCGAACAGGTGCCGGGAATGATTGAGCGCTATACCCAATTGATGAGCGAAAGCGGCGGTCGTGTGCATCGCACCGAAGACTGGGGTCGTCGTCAACTGGCCTATCCCATCAACAAGATTCACAAGGCTCACTACGTGCTGATGAACATCGAGTGCGGCGGTGACACCCTGGAAGAGCTCTCCACTCTGTTCCGCTACAACGATGCGGTTCTGCGTAATCTCGTGATCAAGCGCAAAGACGCAGTGACTGAAGAATCCCTGATTCTGAAGCAGGAGCGCGAGAGTAAAGAGCGTAAGGCTCGCGCCGAGCAAAAGCGTAAGGAAGAAGAAGCGGCAGCAGCAGCGGCTGAGAAAGCCGAAGCAGCAAAAGCGGCAGCAGCAGAAGAGGAACTGGATCCAGGTTCCGTGCTGCGTGACGACGCAGAAGATTCTTCCTCTGATGATGCAGCGGACTCTGAAGAGAACGCTGAGTAAACGCACCCGAATTTGAAAGGTATAGCTTATGGCCCGTTATTTCCGTCGACGTAAATTCTGCAAATTCACCGCAGAAGGCACGAAAGAAATTGATTACAAAGATCTGGAAACCCTGAAAGCCTACGTGTCTGAAACAGGCAAGATCGTTCCCAGTCGCATCACAGGCACCAAGGCACGCTACCAGCGTCAATTGGCGACTGCGATCAAGCGAGCACGCTACCTGGCGCTTATCCCTTACACGGATAGCCACCAGGTATAAGCGATTTAACCTATGCGCGGTCTTGCTGAATATGTCATGACCGGTCGCAGGCGGGCCATTATTGCAGTACTGCTGCTGGGCCTGCTTCCGCTACTCAACCTGTTGAACCCGGTCATGGTTGGACTGGTCGCCTTGCGCAAAGGCTGGCAGGAAGGAATAGTGATCTTTGCCTGGGCACTCCTGCCATTGGGAGCCTGGGCCATGATCGGGGACGTCGTGCCGCTGATCATGCTGGTAGGTATCAGTGCCCTGGCGCTGCTGCTGCGAGAGACAGAGTCGTGGGAATTTACCCTGCTCGCAGCGATCGCCATCGGCCTGTGCGTTGAGATCTATCTTCGCGTACAGCCTGCCGTACTGGATGTATTGATGGCGCAGGTGGAGATTTACCTGCAGAACAACAATCCGCAGGATCTGCAGATTGCTGATGTGAGAAACGCCATGGTAACCGTAATCGGTGCCGTCTATATGTTTCTCTCGATAATGTTGCTAATGCTGGCGCGCTGGATGCAAGCCGCATTGTACAACCCCGGTGGATTCAAGCAGGAATTCCACAGGCTGCGGGTAGAGCAGAAAGTAGGTTTGATCCTGATCGCTGCCATGTTGCTCGCCAGTTTTGGCGTGCTGATACCGGAAGCCTGGGTGTTGTACCTGGTTATACCGTTGCTGTTTTCCGGCATAGCGCTGGTACACGCGGTGGTAGCAATCAAGAACCTGTCCAGGATGTGGCTGGTCACGTTCTACGTGTTGCTTATGTTGCCGATCACGGTGCAGATGCTGGTGTTATTTGCCCTGATCGACAGTTGGTATGATTTTCGAACGCGCCTGCGAGGCAGGGCGTGAAGTTTTAAACAATGAGGTGATTCATGAACGTTATCTTGCTGGAAAAAATAGGTAACCTTGGCGAGATTGGCGAAACAGCCAACGTTAAAGCCGGGTTCGCCAGGAACTTCCTGTTTCCGCAGGGCAAAGCGATTCCAGCGACCAAGCAGAACCTGGCCGATTTCGAAGAGCGTAAGGCAGACCTGATTGCGGCGCACAACGAGAAAGTTGCTGCAGCCCAGGCCCGTAGCGCCAAGGTTGAAGGCGCCACCCTGCGCATTGAGGTCAACGCCAGCGACGAAGGCAAGCTGTTTGGCTCTGTGGGTACCAAGGACATTGCCGACGCGCTTAACGAAGCCAATGGCAGCGACATCGTGAAGAGCGAAGTCCTGATGCCTCATGGCGTTATTCGTGAGCTTGGCGACTACGAACTCGACCTGGACCTGGGTTTCGACGTCACCACGACCATTACCGTGTCTGTGGTTGGTCTGCAGTCTGCCGCCGACGTGAGCGCCGATGGCAGCATCATTGAGGAGAACGAAGTCACTGCAGAAGATGCGGCCGAAGAAGGTGCAGAGGACGCGGACAGCAACGCCTGATCCTTTCAGTTCCCCGGGGTGAAATTGGCCCCGCCAGATCGATCAATCACGGCTCGATCTGCAATAGCTCGATCAAATAAGCGTCATCTGTAGTACACTCAGATGGCGCTTTTTTTTGCCCACAACAGCCCCGCGGCGGGAGCCGTACAGCCGTCATTAGTGAACAATTCTTGATCAATGTCCGAATTCAGTGAATCCAGCGGCCAGCCGAAGCAATCGGCTCCAGGTAACCTGAGCACGCTCAAGGTACCCCCCAACTCGGTAGAAGCCGAACAGGCGGTGCTGGGTGGCCTGATGCTGGTAGACAGCGAATGGGACAATATTGCGGATATCCTGCTGCCCGAAGATTTCTATCGCGGCGAGCACCAGCAGATCTACCGGGTCATGCAGCAGCAGAGTGAGGCCAACAACCCCATCGATGTGGTGACCATGGTCGAGGCGCTGAATGCCCTCAACGAACTGGATGCTGTTGGCGGCGTCGACTACCTGAGCGAACTGGCCGGCAACGCCCGGGGCACAGCCAATATCCTGGCCTACGCCAATATCATTCGCGAGCGCTCGGTCCTCAGGAAACTGATCTCGGTGGCCAATGCCATTGCCGACACCGGTTATAACACCGGCGGCAGGAATTCCTCGGAGATTCTCGATGAGGCGGAGCAGAAAGTCTTCAATATCGCCGATGAACGACCGCATGACCAGGGCCCGCAATACGTCAATCCACTGCTGACCCAGGCCGTCGACCGCATCGATGAGCTGGCGGGTTCTGACGGTGGCCTCACCGGTGTCTCTACCGGTTATAAAGACCTGGACGAAATGACCTCCGGCTGGCAGAAGTCCGATCTGGTTATCGTGGCAGGCCGTCCCTCCATGGGCAAGACGGCCTTCGCCATGAACCTGGTGGAACATGCCGTGCTCCATGGCGAGAAGCCGGTGCTGGTATTCAGCCTGGAGATGCCCGCCGAGAGCCTGATCTTCAGGATGCTGTCTTCTATCGGGCGCATCGACCAGTCGAAACTGCGAACCGGACAACTCAGCGATGAGGACTGGCCGGGCTTCAATAGTGCCGTTGCCAAGTTGAAGGATCGGCCCCTGTTCATCGATGATTCTGCCGGGGTCTCTCCCATGGAGATGCGCTCACGGGCCCGGCGTATCGTGCGCGAGCACGGTAGCCTGGGCATGATCGTGGTGGACTACCTGCAGCTGATGCAGATAAAGGGCTCTTCCGAAAATCGGGTGAACGAGATATCGGAGATATCGCGCTCGCTGAAGTTGCTGGCCCGTGAATTCCAGTGCCCGGTGATCGCCCTGTCGCAACTTAATCGTGGCCTGGAACAGCGACCTAACAAGCGTCCTGTGATGTCTGACTTGCGTGAATCCGGTGCCATCGAGCAGGATGCCGATGTCATCACCTTCATCTACCGCGATGAAGTGTACAACGAGGACACGCCGGACAAGGGTGTGGCCGAGGTCATTATCGGAAAGCAGCGTAACGGGCCAATCGGCACCGTACGACTGAGCTTCCTCGGTAAATACACACGCTTCGAAGATTTCGCACAGCCGCGCTATGACGACAGCTACACACACGGCATGTAGTCAAACGGCCGTTTAGCAGGGACCTGTCAATGACCATAGCCAGCCGCCGCGCCTGGGCCACCATCGATCTCAACGCACTCCGGAAGAACCTGACCCGGGTGCGATCCCTGTGCCCGGAATCCCGGATCTACCCTGTCATCAAATCCAATGCCTATGGCCATGGTATGGCGCAGGCTGCGGCCGCCCTCAAGAACTCCCACACCAATATCGCCGGCTTTGGCGTGGCCACGGTCGAAGAGGCGCTGGCCCTGAGAGCGCTGGAAGCAGACCTGCCCATTCTTCTGCTCAACGGCTTCGTCACGGATGAGGAACTGAGGGAATGCCTGCGCCTGGGCATTGAGCCCGTGATTCATGCCACCTATCAGATGCAATCCATCGAGCGGGTACTGACGGACGCTGTGCTCGGCAAGCAGCGCAAGTTCTGGGTGAAATACAACACAGGCATGAACCGCCTCGGCATGAACAGTGAGGACAGCAGGGAGTCGTTTCTGCGCGTGCAGGGGATACCCGGTACGGAACTGGTGCTGATGTCCCACCTGGCCTGCGCCGATGATCCGGACAATGCCGAATGCACAGCCATCACCGGCAGACAGCAAGCAGCCCTGACCCAGCTGCGTGGTGAACTGGTCAGCAAGTCCCATTCCACTATCGAATGCAGCCTGGCGGCCTCCGCCGGTATCCTGCAGTGGCCCAATACGCATCTGGATTATGTAAGACCAGGGGTTATGCTCTATGGTAGTTCACCGATGGCCAATGCCAGCGGCGAAGAGCTGGGTCTGCAGCCAGTAATGACTCTCTCGTCGCGCCTCATCGCGATTCGTGATCTGAAGGCCGGGGATGCCATCGGTTATAGCGCCACCTATGTGTGTGACAGGGATACCCGTGTGGGCACGGTGTCTATCGGCTACGGTGACGGTTATCCCCGGTCTGCCGAGAACGGTACGCCGGTGCTGTTGAAAACCGCCAAGGGGCTCACACGAACCCGGCTCATCGGCAGGGTCTCCATGGACATGATCACCATTGACCTGACTGGAATCGATGATGTTGCCATCGATGACGAGGTGGTGTTGTGGGGAGAAGGGCTGTGCGCTGACGAGGTCGCCAGGTATTGTGGCACCATCGCCTACGAGCTGTTCTGCAAGGTAACCCCGAGAGTTCAGTTCAACTACATCAATGAGTGAGGCCAGGGTCGGGCACGGCGCAATCAGGCGCAGCACCCTGAATGGAAACTAGCTAGTGGCAAAGACAAAGACCGCCTATGTCTGCACCGACTGCGGGGCAGAGCACGGACAGTGGCAGGGCCAGTGTGCGTCCTGCAAGGCCTGGAATACCTTGTCCCAGATCAACCTGGGCAGCGGCACGCAGTCTCCCGCGGCCCGCGCCGACTTCCGTAAACAGGGCTATGCCGGTGAGCAGTCGCCCGTACAGAATCTTTCCGACATCGACCTGCAGGCACTGCCGAGGTTTTCCACCGGCATCGATGAGATGGACCGGGTGCTGGGTGGCGGGCTGGTACCCGGCTCGGTCATCCTGATTGGCGGAAACCCCGGCGCTGGCAAGAGCACCCTGCTGTTGCAGGTGATGTGTTTGCTGGCGGCACAGGACAGGCCTGCCCTGTATGTGACCGGCGAGGAATCCCTGCAGCAGGTCGGTATGCGCGCCCAGCGTTTGCAGTTACCCCGGGACAATCTCAAGTTGCTGGCTGAGACCAATGTGGAACAGATCTGCAAGGCAGCCCAGGAACACCAGCCGCAGTTGCTGGTGGTGGATTCCATTCAGGTTATGCACAGCAGCGACGTACCCTCGGCCCCGGGCAGTGTGTCCCAGGTGCGTGAGTGTGCTGCCTATCTCATCCAGTACGCCAAGCAGACCAACACCGTATTGTTGCTGGTGGGCCATGTGACGAAGGAGGGTAACCTCGCCGGGCCGAAGGTGCTGGAGCACATGATCGACTGCTTCGTCATGCTGGAAGGCGGTACCGACAACAAGTACCGCATACTGCGCAGCCAGAAGAACCGTTTCGGTGCCGTTAACGAGTTGGGCGTGTTCGCCATGACCGAGTTGGGCATGCGGGAAGTGAAGAACCCTTCGGCCATCTTCCTGGCCCGCGCCGAGGAAGACAGCCCCGGCTCGCTGGTGATGGTATTGTGGGAAGGCACCCGGCCCCTACTGGTGGAGATCCAGGCCTTGGTGGATGCCAGCCCTCTGGGCAATCCACGTCGGGTTGCCGTGGGTCTGGAACAGAACCGGCTGGCCATGTTGCTGGCGGTGCTGCATCGCCATGGCGGACTGTATATGGCGGATCAGGATGTGTTCGTGAATGTAGTCGGCGGTGTCAAGGTGAGCGAGACCAGCGCAGATCTGGCACTGCTGCTCGCCATCGTGTCCAGCTTCAAGGACCGTCCCATCGACAAGAACACCGTGGTGTTCGGCGAGGTGGGTCTGGCTGGCGAGATTCGCCCGGTGCAGGGAGGACAGGAGAGACTCCAGGAAGCAGCGAAGCATGGCTTCACCCGCGCCATCGTGCCCAGGGCCAATGTGCCCAAAACGAAAATACCTGGTCTGGAAACCATTGGGGTCTCGAAGGTAGAGCAGGCGCTGCAAGCGCTCTGAATTCCCGCCTCACTGGATGAATCCTGTGCGCATCTGCTCTGCGTCGATGGATACTATTCAGATACCCAAGTGTCCCGATTTCTCGCTAGACGCCACTACTCAACCTAAGCCTGCATGCCGGCTTCGCAGCCCGCGCCCATCAGCGCAAGAAGCTGGAGCGGCTTTGCCGCTACATTGCCAGACCTGCGATCTCAGAAAAGCGCCTGTCCCTTACGCCCACCGGCAAGGTGCGCTATGACCTCAAGACGCCCTTTAGAAACGGCACTACCCATGTGAGCTTCGAACCTCTGGACTTTATGTACAGGATGTACGGTATGCCGCGGGCGCAGGGATGCGCAGGAGCGGCGATTGCCCAACTGGCGGCCCTGGTGCCCAAGCCGCGAGTTAACCTTACCCACTTCCATGGGCTATTTGCTCCCCGCAGAAAATTGCTCCTGCATTTTCTGCATACCGTCCATCCATGGACATAACAGCAAACACCGGGCGCTGATGACGCCCCTGACCTACATCCCTGTAGGCCATATCGATATTGAGACCTGCGAGAAGTGCCAGGGCCCTGTGCGCATCATTGCCTGCGTGGAAGACCCTGTGGTCATTAGGCAGATTCTGGACCATCTTGCCTCAAAAGAGACGAGTACTCAGCAAGCCACTCGTCCACCTGGCAGGGCGCCGCCTCAGCTTGGGCTGTTTGACCAAGCATGAAGACAGGAAGAGGGAAAAGACATGCTACCAGGGAGGGCGGCAGGGCAGGGCTCGGTCTGCCTGTTCAGAAGGGCAGTTTGGAGGGGGCAGTGCAGCGTATCTCTGGCCAATTCGGGTGGTATTGCCGGGTTTTGTGCGACTTTTCGACCAGAGGGGGATGACCACGGACCTAAAAAATCCCAAAAAAACAGGTAGCACGATCAGATTTAGGATGGGATATAGCGTTTATATTTCCTATACCGTTACCGTCCAGCGCCTGATTTAGATCCTTCAAAATTTTGCCACTTAGGCTGAAATAGCTACATCACACGATTACGCCCTGCCTGCTTGGCACGGCACATGGCGTCATCTGCGGCAGTTATCAGGGCTTCAGCTGTGTCTATCTCTTTAGAAACGGAGCCCACTCCGATGCTCACTGTAACTGATAAGCTCCCGGTGGAAATCTCAAATCGGTGGCGCTCAATAGAAGCCCGAATCCTCTCCGCCATGACGGCGGCCTCGGCTTTAATAAGCTCTGGAAGCACTACGATGAACTCTTCTCCTCCAAATCGGCCTGGAAAGTCACAGCCCCGAATCGAATTCGCGAGCACTTTTGCGACTTCTTTCAACACCTTATCGCCATTCTGATGGCCATGCTCGTCGTTCACTTTCTTGAAGTGATCAATATCCACCATAAGTAGTGACAAAGGCCGATTGTAGCGTTTGGCACGCCCCAGCTCCTTGTTGATGGTTTCATCCAGACTGGCGCGTAAGTTTAATCCGGTTAGCGCATCGTGAGAGAGACGATATGCCAGCTCATTTTCATACTTTTTACGCAGGGAGATATCTTCAACCATGGACACAAAGTACTTGGGCGAGCCATCGGAATTTCTGGTCAATGACACAGTCAAGTTAACCCAGACTATTGAGCCATCCTTCTTGATGTAGCGTTTCTCCATCGCATAAGTCTCGATGTCCCCGCCGAGCATCTGTTGAACTTGCTCCAAATCAGTCTGCAAGTCTTCCGGGTGAGTAATGTCCTGAAATGTCAGGCACAGCAGCTCATCTTTACTGTAACCCACTATCTCGCAGATCTTATTATTAACCTCCAACCAGCTACCATCTGCACCGACCCGTGCGATACCCAGGGCGGCTTGCTCAAACACCGAGCGAAACTTTTCCTCACTCTCTTCCAGTTGCTGCACCTTGTGGCCGAGAATCTTTTTAGTAGATTCAAGATTCCTGGCATAAGTCAGGAGATGCTCACTCATGAGTTCTGAGAATCCAGGCTTCTGTCCTAACTGCGATTTGTTGAGCAAACCAAAATCTGGCCCATGGGTGGGATAGCTCTGCCCGCTTTTTTCTTTGTGTTCTTCCAGATACTGAGCGATTCGACCATCGATAGATTCTGGTGTCGCCATTATAAATCGACACTCTTCCGCGCCCATTGCACAGCAGGAAAGCTCTCTCGCCTCCAGCGGCATCCCGAAGCTTTCTTCACACCAGCCGCTGGAATACCCGGCATTCATTACACACACTGGGCTCTGAGGTGTTAGCGAAGATTGCTTCCAGGCATCGCTTTCGAACGAGTAAGGATGTGTGTAGGAAAGAAAGAAGTTGTGGTCTGGACTAGGTGATGACTCCTCATCGATGTTTACAAACGCCCAGCCAGAATGGGAGAAGTGAATAGGGCCAGCTGAAAGCTTGGAAACAGGATCCTCCAAACCCATTTTTTCGTGAAATCTTTTCGCATCAGAGCTGCCGATGGAATGAGCCAGTTCGTAAAGCAGGCTGGAAGCAAACATGTCTGCTTCAAGCTCATTTTGCTCACCAAAAATCTTTCGACACAGCTGGAAAAATTCTACCGAGATCGAGGCGCCGCGCAGCAGTATGTAGCGGTCTCCAAAAATCTCGATGGAGCCGGCATCAGGTTTGAACAATTTTTTTTGGAAGTAGGCGGAAACGGTCTCTTCTGCAGCCGCAAAAATACTTTCGAAGGCTTTGGGGACTTTGGCTGAGCTGATCACAGTGGACTACCCAGTTAGCAAGAATTAGTTGGAACTACTTTCTCAATAGTACTGCCCACAATCTAGGCAAGACCAGCTAAAACCCTTGCCATAGATCAATGGTTTTAAACCTACCAAGAAAGCGAAAACCCCAGGAAAAACGCTTTAGTCAGCTTTGCGACCTGCTATTGTTCCACATCTATCAGGTCGGATTCAGCGGGTAGAGAAAATACCATGCCGTCTTCCGTCAGTATTGACCCTTCGGGGATGGCATTGGAAAACGCAGTCAGTGCCATGGCATTTCTGGGTGATGGCACGAGGTCATACAGAGCCAGCTGGCCGATATTCGCCGAATCCATCAGGCGCTGCAAATCACCCGTGGTGGCGTGGTAACCCTGGATGTCATCAAGTGCGGTAGCAATCCGGGTATTGCCCGCTCCCCACTGTAACCCGGCAGCGGCCTGCACCAGTCTGATCATCATGGCATCGTGTATTACCAGATCGACCCCATCGGATGCTTCGATGGTGGTTTCAGTAACGAGCGTATCGCCGGAAACGACTACCGATCGACCCTTGTAGTCGAAACGGTAGCCCACCGCTGGCTCTATGGGTGGATGAGATGCCTCAAAGGCAAGAGTAAAAATGGGGACACTAAAAAAATAGTAAAATAGCGAAGATTTAAAATCGTGCCGGAATCATTGGTGCCTGCCTACGCTGGCGTTATTTTACTATTTTATTAGTGTCCCCTCCCTGGCTACTCCGGCGCCCGGGAGAAGTCGGCGTTGATTGTCTTCATGGCGCAGTAGTAGTGTGCCGCACACCAGATGTTCACCAGTACCGTAATCGACATGGCATACCGCAGGCCATCGACACCGAACTGTGGGGTCAGGAAATCACTGACATAGCCTGTCAGCATCGGCCCCAGGCCCAGACCGATCAGGTTGAGCATGAACAGCAACACCGCCGAGCCCATGGCGCGCATGCGAATGCCGACCAGAAAATGGGTAGAGGCAATGCAGGGCGCGAGATACCAGCCGCCGCAGAAGGCAGGCAGCAGGTAGGAATATGCCGCCAGGTAGCCATCGGGCATGATGAGGAAGGTGTTCAATGCCAGCGGGATAGCGAGTACCGTGGAGAGGAATGCGATGCGGGCATACCAGCTCTTGTCGCCGGTTTTATTGATCATCCGGTCAGAAATCCAGCCGCCGAACAGTGTCCCCGAAAGCCCCCCTATGCCGGCGATCATGCCGTAGTACCAGCCTACCTCCAGAATTGGCATCTCATGCACACGGCCCAGAAACAGGGGCATGAAGTTGCCCATGCCATAGGTCACGAAGGCGTGCAGGGCGCAGGCGAATGACAGGTGACGGAAAGACTTCCTGTCCCACAGAAAGGCCATCACCCCGAAAAAGCTCGGAGGGGTCACATCGCGACGTGCTTCTACCATGCCGCGCGGCGGCTCTTTTACGATGAAGCGCACCAGCAGCGCGAGCAGGATGCCAGGCATGCCCACCACGATGAAGGCGGTGCGCCAGTCGAAATACTGCACGAGATAGGCGCCCCCCACGGTGCCGACAAGGATGCCGCCGTAGACGCCGAGCGAGTAAATGGAGAGCGCCGTGGCTCTCTGCTCGGGGGGGAAGATGTCGGAGACGATGGAGTGGGAGGGTGGCGAACCACCGGCCTCACCCACGCCAACCCCGAAGCGGGCCATGAACAGCTGGAAGAAATTCTGTGCGAAACCACACAACGCCGTCATGCCGCTCCAGATGGCCACGGCCAGGGCAACGATGTTGCGGCGGTTACCCACATCGGCCCAGCGCGCCACGGGAATCCCCAGGGTGGTGTAGATGAAGGCAAAGGCCAGCCCGGACAACATGCCAAACTGGGCATCGGAGAGTTGCAGGTCGGCAATGATGGGCTGCGCCAGTACATTGATGACCTGCCGGTCTACAAAGTTGAAGACGTAAACCAGGGTGAGTGCGCCCAGCACCAGGTAGCGGTAGGCCGGATTCCTGTAGGCATCAACGATTCGCTGTTGCTGCAGAGACAGGGCGGCCGGACTGGCTTCTGCTGGCCCCGTGGGCTGGTCCATCGCGGTGTCCGACATCGTTCGTTCCTTGTTGTAGTTGTTATGAGGATGCAGGCTTCGAGGTCGTGCTATCTGTAGTTACATTAGCTGTGCTGCTGGTATCTACTCCTGGCTTAGCCGTCGTATGAGCACTGCGCTGAGTTGTGCGCGCTCTACCAGGGAACTCAGGCGTGCCTGTTCCCGGTTGGAATGGGCGCCGGTGCCGGCGATACCGAGTGAATCCAGGGTCGGCAGGCCCACCGCCTGGGTGAGCGAGCCATCGGTGCCGCCGCCGGAATCGGTGACCCCGAGTTCCTGACCCAGCAGACGGCCAATGGACCGGGTTTTTTCCAGCAGGTAATCAGACTCGGCGGTTGCTATCTTGGGCGGACGATGCAGGTTGACCCAGCTGTCTGCGCTGAGTTCGCCGCTGTCGACGGGGTAGCTGTAAACCTGGCTGAAGATGCTCTCGAACTGCTGTCGCGCCAGTTCACCCTGCTCGGGCGTGGGGTAGCGCAGATCCACGAAGGCCTCGGCACAGGGTGCGATGGTATTGCGCGCTTCACCGCCAGAGACCACGCCCACATTGACCGTGAGACCGGTTTCGTAGTCGGTCATGTTCTCGATCTCGACGATCTTGTAAGCCAGCTCCTTGATCGCCGAACGGCCCTGCTCGTGGGCGCCGCCGGCGTGGGAGGCCACACCATTCACCACGAAGCGGGCCTGGCCCAGGCCCTTGCGTTCGCGCACCAGGGTGTCTGTGCCGGTGGATTCATAGACCAGGCCATAGTCGTGTTCGCGGGCCTGCTGTTCCAGGAATTTTCGTGAGGACAGGGAGCCGATTTCCTCGTCGCTGTTGAGCAGCACGGTAATCGCCATATCCTCCAGCTCACCAGCCTCATCCAGGGCCTTGAGGGCGTACAGCATGACCACGAGCCCGCCTTTCATGTCTGCCACCCCGGGGCCATAGACGGTGTCGCCGCCGCGTCGAAAATCCTGGAACGGGGCGAAGGGCGGAAACACGGTATCCATGTGGCCCATCAGCAGCAGTCGGGTGCCGTTGCCAGGCTTGGTCGCCAGCAGGTGATCGGCGACATCGATGCTGTAGTCACTGCCCGGGCAGCTGGGCATCTCGATGCGTTCACCGGGCAGGGTGGTGACGCCGAAACCGAGCTGGCGCAGTTCGGCCGAAAAGAATGCTGCGATCTCGCCGACACCGGCCTTGTTCATGCTGCCGCTATTGGTGACGGTGAGTTGCTCAAGCAGATCCACCATGTCCTGCTCGCGGGGCGGCAACCAGTCAACCAGAGCCTGCTCGGCGGCATTGAGATTGGGTTCGATGCGCTCGGCGGCATTGGCAGCAGGGAGTAGCAGCAGCTGCAAGGCCAGGGTGGATGTGAGGAGATAATGTCGCGGCTGCTTGCAAAAATGTCTGTTTGTCATGGCTCAGGTCGGTCAGCCTCAGCGCTGACAGCAGGTGATTTTGATATTTTCGAGGTTTTCCCTAAACCCAGTATAAACAATTCGCCCAGGCCCAACAGTAGAAAGTAGGTGGCTGCTGCCCAATGTGTTCCGCGTGAAGCCATCGATAATTTCACGGCCTTATTCCAGTGTGATTTCACTTGGTCATATCCCGGTCATTGTAATCGACTGGCGGCAGGGACATAATGCTCGGCCCATGGACGCAGTCGCAGATCCCATCCTCACCATCAATCAGCTCGGCAAAACCTATGCCGGCGGTTTTCAGGCTCTCAAAGACATCAACCTGCAGATTCACAAAGGAGAAATCCTGGCGCTGCTGGGGCCCAACGGTGCCGGCAAGACCACGTTGATCTCCACCATCTGCGGCATTGTCAGGCCCACAACCGGTTCCGTGACGGTGGCTGGCTACGACATCATCCGGGATTTTCGCAAGACCCGTTCCATCATCGGCCTGGTGCCCCAGGAACTGACCACGGATTCCTTCGAATCCGTGTGGAGTACCGTGTCATTCAGTCGCGGCCTGTTCGGCAAGGCGCCGAATCCTGAGCACATCGAGAAGGTGCTCAGGGCCCTGTCTTTGTGGGACAAGAAAGACAACATGATCCGCACGCTCTCTGGCGGCATGAAGCGCCGGGTGTTGATTGCCAAGGCCCTTTCTCACGAGCCCACCGTCTTATTCCTCGACGAACCCACGGCCGGGGTGGATGTCTCCCTGCGCAAGGACATGTGGTCCATCGTCAGCGACCTCAAGGCGGAAGGGGTGACCATTATTCTCACCACCCACTATATCGAGGAAGCCGAGGAAATTGCGGACCGGGTGGGTGTGATCAACAACGGTGAGCTGATCCTCATCGAAGAGAAGCACAGGCTGATGCGCAAGCTGGGCAAGAAGCAGCTCATCCTGGACCTGAGCCAGCCGGTCGCGGCGCTACCGGCGAGCCTAGAAGGCTATGAGCTGGAGTTGTCCGAAGACGGTGAGGAGCTGACCTACACCTTCGATAACCAGGGTGAGCACACCGGTATCACGTCTCTGCTGGATGATCTCAAGGCAGCCGGGATTCATTTCCGTGACCTCAACACCACCCAGAGTTCCCTGGAAGAGATATTCGTTAGCCTGGTACACGAATCCTGATATGAATATTCACGGCATACTGGCAATCTACAAATTCGAGATGGCACGCACCCGGCGTACCCTGTTGCAGAGTATTGTGGCGCCGGTGATTACCACGTCCCTGTACTTCATCGTGTTCGGCGCGGCCATCGGGTCCCGTATACAGCAGGTAGACGGCGTGAGCTACGGGGCGTTTATCGTGCCGGGCCTGATCATGCTGAACCTGCTAACCCACAGCATTTCCAACGCGTCTTTTGCGATCTATTTTCCGAAGTTCGTCGGTACCGTGTACGAGATGCTGTCCGCACCTATTTCTACCCTCGAAGTGGTGCTGGGTTATGTGGGTGCGGCGGCGACCAAGTCGATCGTTCTCGGCATGATCATCCTGGTGACCGCCAGCTTCTTCACCGATCTCAGGATCGCCCACCCCATTATCATGCTGCTGTTTGTACTACTCACGGCAGTGTCCTTCAGCCTGCTGGGCTTCATCCTGGGCATCTGGGCGGACAACTTCGAGAAACTCTCGGTGGTGCCCATGCTGGTAGTGACGCCCCTGGTGTTTCTTGGTGGCAGCTTCTACTCGACCGATATGTTGCCGCCGCTGTGGCAGTCGGTATCGCTGTTTAACCCCGTGCTGTATCTGGTGAGCGGCTTGCGCTGGAGCTTCTACGAGATATCGGAAGTGAACGTGGCGGTCAGCCTGGCGTGCATTGTAGGATTTATGCTTATGTGCCTGGCGGTGGTCGTCTACATGTTCAGGACTGGCTACAAACTGCGCTCTTGATCGAGCGCCCTGCAAAGCGCAAGAAAAGGGGTCAGAGTAAAAATACAGTACTGTATTTTTACTCTGACCCCTAGGAAACCCGGCGGCCGCCGGCGAATTCCATCTGTTGGCTGTTGCCGCGAGCGTCATAGTAGACCCCCGGGCCATCCCGTTCACCCCTGAGCCAGGGGCCCACGTAACGGTCGCCGTTGGAGAAATAATAGATGCCCTGGCCATGCAGGAGATCGTTGCGGAAGCCGCCTTCGAAGCGGTTGCCGTTGGCATAGAAGAAGGTGCCCTGTCCGTTCATGGCATCGTCGCGCCACTGGCCTTCGTAGCGATCACCATTGGCCCAGAACTTGGTGCCCTGGCCGTGTTGCTTGCCATTTCGCCACTGACCCTCATAGCGGTTGTTATTGGTCCAGTAGTAGGTGCCCATGCCGTTGCGGCTGTTGTCCTGGAACTCACCCTCGTAGCGGTTACCGTTGGCCCACTCGAAGGTGCCCCTGCCGTCCTGCTTGCCCGCAGACCAATTACCGTTGTAGCTGTCACCATTGCTGAATTCGTAGGTGCCGCGGCCTTCGAATTGATCGTTGGCCCAGTTCCCCTCGTAGCGATCGCCGTTGAGAAAGAAGTAGGAACCCTGACCTGATTTCTGGTCATTCAGGTAACCGCCGATGTAGCGCTCGCCGTTGGCGCGATAGAGAGTGCCGCGGCCGTTGCGCTGGCCATTGCGGAATTGCCCTTCATAGCGATCGCCATT
>Ga0181581_10001293_pt1 | contig 19356 bp, 11 predicted proteins | sample 071ome_22_FD_132433 | JGI IMG/M metagenome (GOLD analysis project Ga0181581, IMG submission 132433) | Coastal salt marsh microbial communities from the Groves Creek Marsh, Skidaway Island, Georgia - 071404AT metaG (megahit assembly) | ecosystem: Environmental > Aquatic > Marine > Intertidal... | reverse complement strand
CTCCAGCACAGTCGCCATCCTGAACCACCTACACCGACCGGCAGCAGCCTCCGACGTCCGCAAGCGCCAACCCCTGGGGCGTTATACTCGGCTCTCCACCCCCCCGATCGCGGGCGGGAACGCTTCTTCTTCCAGACTCGCTGCCGAGACCCCGGGTGGGACAACGCGGGCGGGCTCGGGCGTTGGAGAGGGGCTGGCGTGGGGATATGAGAAGATGTGACGGCTCTGGCAGACTTTCGGGGGTTTGGGGTCTATTTCTCTTGAAAGTGGGGCATACTAGCTATCGTTGTCACTATTTCGGCAGCGAGGGGGGCGGTTCCCGGGAGCCAGGCCCGCCGCAGCGCGAAATTGCCAGGACACCGCAGGCCGCGGCCAGCGGAGGGCGCTCTTTCTAGTGAGGAGAGGATCGGCAGGGCGCAGATTCCGCCCCCCTGTTGACTCGGGAGGGGAACGAAGGAAACGCCGCGAGACCGCGTCGGGAGTGGCTCCGGAAGGGGGACCACCAGGCTCAGAGCGTCGAGGTGTGGACTGCGGAACGGGCCTCAGGGGAGGCGGGGAGATGTCCGAGGGGACTGTTGAGGGGCACAGGTATGCGAACCCCCCGTTTCTTCCCCGCGAACAGTCGTTCCCCCCCTGCTTCCCGGGTGTCCCCTCAGGGGCATCGCAGGCCCCACTCAACCCCCTCCCGGCCCCTGAGCTTGTTGGCCTCATCCCCGTTACTTCACTCCGGCCAGTATTCTTGACGTTGCACGTGGGGTGCTCACGACCGGGTTCGGGGCCGCAGGCTTGCCGCGGGGCAGCGGCGGGGCCCGCCCCGAACCCCCACGTCCCTGCCGACCCCCTCCCCCCTCGCAGCAACGTACGACGCGTGCCGTCGATCCAGAGGCCCCTGATGTCCGACGCGTGGGATTTGGAACATCCCTCGGGGGGCGAGCGGGGCGCGGGGGCCGAGGCGTCGACCTCGGGGCGGGCGGGCGGGGAGGACTCGGGCAGTGGGGAGGGGGGGGGAACGGTGTCGGCGCCCTGTGGTCCCTTCCCCATGGACCGGGAGTCGGTGCGGTTCCGCCTCCTCCAGTGGCTCAACAGCATGGCTGCGCTGGCCCCGAGCCTGGGACGGGTGATCCCCGCGGCGCTGCGGCGACCCTTCATGGCGCAGGGGGTGGTGCTCGCATGGCAAAGCCTGCAGATGCGCACGGCGCACATGTTCGACGGGGAGAGCGCCGAGCACCGGGCGCTCCTGCGCAAGCTCTGGGACCTGGCCTTCCCCGGGGAGCAGCTGGGGGACAGCCTGCGCGCAGTGCGGTGGAAGGACATGGGGTGGCAGCGGGACGACCCCCGGAGCGACTTCCGCGGAGGGGGGCTGCTGTGCCTCGAGAACCTCGTGTTCATGGCGGAGCGGAGCCCGGGCACGTTCCGCAGGCTCATGGACAAGGCCCGGGTGCCCCGCTCCGAGCCTGACTATCCCTTCGCCGCCGCGGGGGTCAACGTCACGGTCCTGGTGACTGACCTCCTGGGGCTAGACAAGATCGGCACGGCCCCCGTGACGCCCGAGGCGTGCGGCTTCGTGGAGCTCCTCAAGGCGGGGGGCGACGCGTTCGACCGGGTGTACTGCGCGGCCATGGATCTCCTCGACGAGCACTACGTAGCCCAGGGGAGCAGCTACATGCAGTTCCCCCGCGTGGTGCGGGAGGTCCGGCGGGCCCTCTCCCAGGCCCTCGCCCGGTACCCCCAGGACCTCCCGGATCTCGTCCGGGGGGCCCGCGCTGGGCTGGGGCTACCCTCGCTGGACCTCTACGACGACCCCGCCACCCCCGCCCGGGGGGCGTGAGGGGAGGGGTGGAGTGACGGGTGGGACGACCTGGAGGGGGGGGCAGCAGCGGCGGGCCCGCGACCGCTGCGAAGAGGGCTGTCCGGTGGTCAGGAGTCAAACTGTTCAAAACATCAAATAATAGCGGGTTCGCCTACGGCAGCACGCTGCGTGGAGGGGCGACGCCGCGGGTCCCGTTCGGGAGGGTGGGGGCGTCGTCCCCGGTCCTCCGGGGCTCACTGCCAGAGCTTGATCGTGCGGCCGTTGAGGGGCTGGGGGAGGCGGTAGTTCTGGGTGTGGTGCACCTCGCCCTTGTTGAGGGACTGGCCGAAGTACGAGAGGAGCTCGAAGAACTGGCGGGCGTCGACCTTGAGGACGTTGTTCTTGAACACGTGCCACGCGAGGCCCTCCGAGCACGGGGGGGTGGTGAGGGAGCCGTCGTAGGTCCACACCTGCTGGGCACCGCCGGCGGCGGCCTTCATGAAGTGCTTGGGGTTCACGGTCATGCTCTTCCCCTTCCCGGTGAGATCGGAGCCGAACTTGCTGAAGCTGTTGGGGGAGGGGAACCCGGGCTTGGCATCGTAGATGGTGGCGTTCTTGAGAATGTTGGCAAGGAGGTCGTTGGCCTCCGTGTCGAGGTCGCTGCGGTCAGCCATGGCGGCATCGAAGAAGACGCCGATAACGGCGAGCTTGCCGTCCTGGGAGAGGTGGACGAAGTGGACCTCAGCGGGGTACGTGGTCTGGTCGACCGTGTGCTCGCTGTTGGCGTGGAAGTGGAACTGGAGGAGGGTGTAGTCCTTGTCCACGCCCGTCTCCTTGTCCTTGATGGTGATGGTGTTAGCCGGGGAGTAGCAGGCGGTGGCGCTCTCGCAGAAGGCCACGTTCATGGTGCCGTGCTTGGTGTCCTTGACGACAACCGTGGAGGAGTCGTTATAGTTGAACCGGATGGGGGCGCCCGAGTAGGCCGGGCCGTACGAGTCGAGGTTGATCGGGGACTGCTCCTTGCCGGTGGCGCAGGTGCCGTCCCACTCGAGAGGACCAGCATGCGAGCCGTAGGTCCACTCGTCGTAGTACTTGAGCTCCGTGGCGGGCTCGCCGAGGAGCGTGACAGTGACCACAAGAGCCCAGATGAGGAAGACCACAGCAAGGATCCCCGCAACAATGGTCAGGGAGGTGCACTTCTGCGGATAGGGGGGGAGCGGGGGGGGGGGGGGGATTGGAACCGGTCGGGGTCGAGCGATGAATGTACTTTAAAAGCGATACGTGTACGTTAATTATTTGTATTTTAAGATGTAGGCAAGTCCCCGGAGTGGGCAAGAAGCCCCCATCCACTTCGGCGACAGGGTGGCGGGAGCGCGCCCTTCGCAGGTTGATCCTGACCCGGTGCGTCTACTCGGGCGAAACATCACAGTTGAATGCGCAGCGAGACATTTATGTGGGCTTCTTAAACCTGGCAAGCCCCAATCGGAGGCCGTGCGAACCCGGTGCGGGGTGCGCAGCTGTGCAGCTCTCCAACCCTCTAATGTTCCTCGCGAAGCACCAAAAGAACACTTATTGCCACGAATAATCTTTTTTGAGCGGTACACGCTACATACTCTGTCGACGAACCCGTCAGCGTCGTGGAAGCTCACCTTTTGGGTCGGGGGGGTGGAAGGCTCATCCTCCTCCTCCACGACGGTGTACTTGTCCGAATTCGAGGAAGTGTCCTGAACCTGCGTACATTTAACACAAAAATAGAGTGCTTCTCACCTCCTCGAGCGGCGGTGTCGGTGACCGCCGGGGAGCAATAATTGGCGCGCGTCCCTAGGGATGATGTAGTAGGAGTTCCCGGATCTCGTCGTTCCCCTCACGAAGTCGCCTCTCTTGACGACAAGCGTCTAAATTGGGGTTAAAGAGGACAGTGGACGCCGCAGTGGTGATCGATGGGGCGTCGACGACGCAATCCGGAGGTACTCGGGGGGCGGGAACAAAACGTGGGTCACTTTCCCCCCCCGGTTTACGGCAGGGAGCTCCGACGCGAGCGGTAATTACGAAAAGTTGTCGATGTTCATCCTCTGGAATACTAATGCGACTGAAAGGTGCGCGTCGCGTGCTCTTACGCGCTTACCTCCTCCTCCTTCGGGAATTCACCCGCGGGCCTGTTCTCGACGTCGGCGGCGGTCATTTTGGGGGATCTGCGGGTTTTCTTCTGCCGAATTGAGGGTCATCGAGGGGCGGTCGCCCCATTTAAGGCGCTCCAGATGTGGTTGCAAGTTGCGATGGAGTCGGACGGGGAAGGCGTCGGACCAGGGGCCACGGCCACGGGGTCACCCGGCACGCCGACGCCGGCACTCACCGTGGTCCGCCCACGGCCGCCGCCGCGGCGCACCCCGCTTCGAGGCTCGACACCACGCACCGCACGTCATACCGCCGCACCAGGCCGCGCTAGCCCGCGCTGCCCACCGTGCCCATCCCCTGCGCGCCGGCCTGCTGGCGGCCTGGGCGGCCGCCAGCCCCACGCCGCCCTGCACACTTTCCTGGGGTCTATGGGAGCCCCGCACCGGCAGTACGTGCAACTACGCTGGCCTCCCGCGTCGTACAACTTCGATGGTCTCCCGCGGGAGGCCGCTGTGCGTCCAGGCAGCGACGAAGTCTGGGACTCCTGGGAGTTGTCGCCGTGGGTCCACGACCACGCCGCGGAGCCAGACGTGGAGGACGTCCGCATGCTCCGCCTCTGTGTGAAATCGCCGTCGAGTGGGTGACGAGCTCTTGCCTGGGCGCGATGTACGAGGAGGTCCTCGACTGCACCGCCTGACTCTAAAAACCCACGCTGCCACCGTCATCCAACCCCCCCAAACGGTGTCCGACTTCACGGGGGCCTAGCTGCTGCTGTCCACCGGCGACCTTCATGAGCGGCTGCGGCCGCCAGGGCTAGACAATGCTGCACCCGAGATCGACTGCCCCGAGCTCGGCTCAGAGACACGCATCGGGACGGCAGAGCTGTTGGACAAGGACGAGACAAATGGCCTCGAGGGTCCTCGTGAAGACCAGTTTGGGGGACTTCACGGTGCGTTTCGTGACTAACTAGACTATAAGAGACCTTTATGAGGCGGAAACGCGGGAGAACCTTGCCCGGCGCCCCTGATTTCCGCGGTCGACGACTCCCCCTCTAAAAAGCTCGTGCAGGTCGAGCTGTACACACGCCATGCGCCCAAGGCGTGCGAAAACTTCGCCGAGCTGTCGCGAAGGGGGTACTATGACGGGACCATCTTCCACCGCGTTATCGCGGGGTTCATGATCCAGGGGGGGGACCCGACGGGCACGGGCAGGGGAGGGACGAGCGTGTTTGGTGGGAAGTTCGAGGACGAGCTCCACGCCGACCTCAAGCACACGGGCGCAGGTATCCTCTCCATGGCCAACGCGGGGCCCAACACAAACGGGTCGCAGTTCTTCATCACCCTGGCCCCTACGCAGCACCTGGACGGGAAGCACACCATCTTTGGCCGGGTATCGGCGGGCATGGGTGTCGTCGCCAAGCTGGGGGCCGTGCCGACGGACCGGAACGACCGCCCAGAGACCGAGGTGAAGATTCTGAGCACGGCCGTCTTCTGAGGCCGGCGAGTTTGAAAACGGACCTGTGGACGAAAGTGGCCGGGAGGGGGGTCCTGCGGGCGACACTGCCCGTGCGGCACTGTCAGTCGCGCATGGGAAACGCGGGGGGGGCGGGACTCCCGAGTCCCGTCCGACCGACACTGGCCCGTCCGACGCCAGCACCAGTCTCTCGGAGAGAGTCTCTCCCCACCTTCGCCCGCCAGATCAGGGCCCCGCCGCGTCGCGTGCCCGCACTCACCCACCACGGGCACTCCCGGGTCCCGCTTCGCTCCAAGAGCCCTCCCCCGCCCCGGAAGCCATGCACCCTGCGCAGCGGGCGTTCCCTGGCGCTCCCGTCTCCGGGATGCGCGCGTCCACGTCGGCGGTCGCCGCGCGTGTCTGTGCCCCCGTCCCCAACGTCGCGCTGCACCGCGGGCTCTCTCGGAGGTGGGTGCTGCCGCAGCTCCGCTCGCGCTCCGTGGTCGTCAGCCCGCGTAGGCATACAACGACCGCATGGACGGATTTTCAGCCCCTACACGAACCCAACGGTCCGGCCATGATCGCCGCTCCCACCCCAGGGTCCCGCTGGCCCCCGGGGAAAAACGGGCCACGGGTTCGCGCTCGGGGCAGGGGGGGTCTCGCGTCGCGCAAGACGGTCTTCGGGGCCGTCGCTGCTGCCGACACGTGGAGAAAGTCCCGCACATTTTGCGCATCGCCGCGCAGGATGACTCTCGCGAGCGCCAAGAAGAAGGGAAGTCTCCCCGTCGAGTTCATGGACGACAGCCCCCAGCTTTCGGCGAAGGAAATGAAGGCCAAGGCGAAGGAGGAGGAGAAAGCAAGGGTGCGCGAAAGTCGTTCTTGAGCCGCCTGTCCCATCGGCACGGACGACCCCCCCCCTTTCCCGCTAAGCCTGGACGCCGCCGGCTTTCCCCCGGACACCCCCGGCCACCCCTGGCCACCCCTATCCACTTGCACAGCCGCGCGCCCTCGTCTCCCGGCGCGCCCTCGTCTCCTTACCTTGGTCGTTTCGACGTTCGCGCAGAAGAAGGCCGCTCTCGCCGCGAAGAAGGCGGCCAAGGCCCCGAAGGCCTCCGCCCCGAGCGACAAGTCGGCCGAGCCCGCGGGGGCCGAGGCGGGGGCCAAGGGTGGCGCCCCGAGCCAGGAGAAGGACAACCTCGCGGGCCTCCCCGATGAGGAGCAGGAGCCCGAGAACGAGATGGTGTTCACCGGTGAGGCGCTCCGCGGCACCCGAAGCCGAGTCTCGCGGCGCCGCAGGTCGCTCCCTGGCCCGGGTCTCGACCCCCTCGCCCTCCTCTGAGTGCAACCCTCTGCTCGCACTTCTCGCAGAGGGCCTGGTCGGCTCGACGTCGGGCATCCGCCTGTCCAAGGTCTCGCTGGCGTTCCGGAACCAGCAGGTGCTCCAGGACGTCAGCTGGGAGGTGAAGAAGGGGGAGCGCGTGGGCCTTGTCGGCGTGAACGGCGCGGGCAAGACGACGCAGCTGCAGATCATCATGGGCAACATTACGCCCGACGCCGGCGAGCTCGCCCGCGCCAAGAACAACATGAAGATCGCCTACCTCAAGCAGGAGTTCGACGTGGTCCCCACGCGCACGGTGCGTGAGGAGTTCCAGTCCGTGTTCCGGGAGGCGAACAAGGCCAACGTGCGGCTGGCCCAGATCGAAGAGCTCCTGCAGGATGAGGAGGTACAACAGGACATGGATCGCATGGGCGCCCTCCTAGACGAGCTCGACAAGGAGCAGCGCAAGCTCGAGACGCTCGACTCGTCCCTCATGGACTCGAAGATCGACAAGATGATGCCTGAGCTCGGTTTCCGGCCCGACGACAACGAGAAGCTCGTGGCGAGCTACTCGGGGGGCTGGCAGATGCGGATGATGCTTGGGAAGCTCCTCCTCCAGGAGCCTGACCTGCTCCTGCTCGACGAGCCGACCAACCACATCGACCTCGAGACGATCGAGTGGCTCGAGGGGTACCTCAAGGAGCAGGAGATCCCGATGGTCATCGTGTCCCACGACCGCGAGTTCCTCGACCAGCTCTGCACAAAGATCGTCGAGACAGAGCGGGGCGTTTCGACCACCTACCAGGGCAACTACACCGCATACCTCAGGCAGAAGAGTGAGCGCACAGCCCAGCAGCTGTCGGCGTACCAGAAGCAGCAGAAGGAGATCAACAAGCTGAGGGACATGGTGCGCAAGCTCTCCGGCGGCGCGCAGTCCGGGCGCGCAGCCCAGGCGGAGAAGCAGATACAGCGCATGCAGGACGAGGGCCTTATCGAGAAGCCGTTCGAGTTCAAGTCCCGGCGCTTCCTCTTCCCCGTCACGGAGGACAGGTGCGGGCAGGAGGTGGTGGAGGTGCAGAATCTCACGCACGGGTACCCGGGGAGGGGCAACCTCTTCGAGGACGTTTCCTTCGTCATCCAGAGGGGCGAACGCGTGGCCATCATGGGCCCCAACGGCGCCGGCAAGTCGACGATGCTCCGCCTGGTGCGCGGGGTCGAGAAGCCCACCTCCGGGGTGGCCCGCTTCGGCCCGCACAACATCGTGCCCAATTTCTTCGAACAGAACCAGGCCGAGGCCCTCGACATGGACCTCACAGTCATTGAGACCCTGGTGCGCGCGGCCCCCGACGCGCCACTGAACGAGATTAAGGGGCTCTTGGGGCAGATGATGTTCAGCGGGACGGGGATGGAGAAGAAGGTCAGCGTGCTGAGCGGGGGGGAGAAGGCCCGGCTGGCCATGGCCAAGTTCATGCTCACGCCCGCCACGCTCCTCATCCTCGACGAGCCCACCAACCACCTCGACATCCCCACCAAGGAGATGCTCGAGAGCGCCCTCAAGAACTTCGATGGCGCTGTGATCGCCGTGTCACACGACCGGTACTTCCTGCGTCAGATCGCGACGCGGGTGCTGACGGTCGAGGGCGGGGAGATCGAGGACTTCGAGGGGGACTATGAGTACTTCCTCGAGAAGGACGACGAGGCCGCGGAGAAGGAGGTTCAGCGGGCCAAGGCGCGCAAGGAGGTGGAGAAGAGCAACATCAAGGCCAAGAGCAAGATGAGCAAAGCGGAGAAGGCGATGCTAAAGAAGCAGAAGGCGCGCGAGTTCAATAAGTAGTGAGCCTGCGGAATGTCATGCGGCGGGCAGCTGCGCTCCTGGTGACTCGCGTTCTTGAACCGAACACACCCTACCCGGGCAGCTGAGCGAGGCTGAACCCACCGCCCATGAACCGGGCGCGCTCGTTGTCGGGAGCAGGCACTGACATGGACATTGGGGGCTGCTGGACCCCCCCCCCCTTCCCCGTGCCCCCCTGGCTCCTCCCTGTGCGGTCCAGCTGCTCCCGCCTCCTCGTCTCGAAGTACTTGCGCTTCATGTCGTTGAGCTCCCTCACGAGCCGCTCAATCTCGTACTTGTACTCGTTGCCCTGGGCGTGGAGCATGTTGAGCTCTGAGGCCATGGCCTTCATCTGCCGTGTTTTCTCCTTGAGGCTCGACCGGTACACGGACAGCTGCTCCGCCGCCTCGGGCCCCGGCTGCCGGGCCAGGATGTTCTTGAGCTCGAGGTACATACGTTCCTTCTCCTTGATGGCGAGGTCCTTCTCGACCACCTCCTCCGTTTTGTTGATGAGGCGCTTCTGGAGCGTCTGGATCTTCTGGATCATCTCGAAAGTCGCGGGGTCACTGCCCTCGAGCTTGCGCCACCGGTGGACGTTCATGGGCGTCTCGAGCTCTTCGCTCAGGGCGCGCACCCGGGCCCGCTCCCGGAGAAGCTCCCGCGACAGGTGGTGCACCTCGCGCTTGAGGACCGTGATGTTCTGGACCGACGTCCTGAGCACCCCGACCTCGCGCTTTAGATCAGACAGTTTGACCTTGAGGACGCGAATCTCGTTGACCCGGTCGCGGTACTGCACCTGCCCCTTCAGCAGGGTGCTCTGCTGGATCTTGACCTTCTCGTACAGGAGGGCGAGCTCATCGTTGCGGCGGATGAGCTGCGTGCCGAGGATGTCGCGCTCGTTGACGACAACCTCGTACTCCTTCTTCATCCGGGCCCGCTCTTGGTCCGCCTCGCGGACGATGTTGCTCAGCTTGATAATCTCGAGCTCCTGCTTGCGCGAGTTCTCCTCGCTCTCGCCCAGGGCATCCTTCACCTTGCTGAGCTCGACCTTGCGCGACTCCATCTGCTTCTCCAGCTGCTGGCCCGCCATGAGCGACGTGGTCAGCGACCAATCCCGCACCTTGATCAGCTCCTTGAGCTGGTCAATCTGGTGGTTCGTCACCTTCATCTTGCGCTTGAGCTCCTGGATCTCGTCCTGCGCCTCGATCAAGTTCTTGCTGTACAGGTTGCGGTCCGACCGCACGGCCTCGTACAGGTTCTGCTGCTGCTTGAGCCTCGCCTCCCCCTCGAGGACCTTCTTCTGGAGGTCCATCACGGCCATCTCCCGTGTCTTGACCTCCTCGAGCGCCTGCAGGTACTTCTGCGTGGCGTCCTCGGCCTCACGCTGGAACTGGGCACGCGACTTCTCCAGGGACGAGAGGTTCATAGCCATGCGCTGCGCGTCCATCTTGAACCCGTCGATCTCGCTCTCGAGGCTCCGCTTGGCCCCCTCCACCACCTTGGCCTCGTCGAGACGCTTGGAGGCCAGCGTCTCGGCGTTCGCCTTCTGCTTGGACAGCACGTCCCGCTCGCGCGCCATGTCCTCCTGCTTCTTCCCGGCCATGCGGAGGTCCACGCTGATTCCCTCCATCTCCCGCTCTACCGTCGCCTTCTCCCGGTTGATCATCTCATTCTTCTTGTCTGCCTCCGCCTTGGCCCGCTCGAGCTGCCGCACCTTGGCCATGGCCGCGTCGCGCGCCTTGCCGGCCTTGGCCACGTCGGCGCGGAGGGCGGCGATCTCGTCCTCCCGGGTCCGAATATCCACCTGCTGCTGCGACGACAGGGCCTGCAGCTGTGTGTTTTCGTGCACCTTGTCGTCCAGATCCTGCTGCACCCGGTGGCACTTCTCCGTCAGCATATTGTGGTCCCGCCCCAGCCGGTCAAGCTGGTTCTCCCGCTCCCGCAGCATCATCTCGAGGCGGCTGTTCTCTTCCTCCTTGCCTTGAATGGACGCCTGCTTGCCCTTGACCTCCTCCATCTTGGACTCGATCGTAGCCTTGAGGTCCTTGATAGTCCGCTCCATCCGGTCCCGCTTCTTTGCCTCCGCATCGTCCCTCCGCTCACGCTCCTTCATCGCACTCCGCAGCTTGACTGCCTCGTCCAGCATATCCAGGCGGGACTTCTCGGCGGCGCGCTGGCGCTCCTGAGCCTCGGCGAGGTCGGAGCGGAGTCGGACGAGGGCGTCCACCTGCTCGTCCCGCTCCTTGAGGAGCTCCTCCTTGGCCTGCAAGAGCTCCTGGTACTCGTCGTCCACGATTGTCGCCTTCGGCTTGTCGTCGCTCTGCAGGGCCGTCAGCTCGGCGCGCAGCGACTGCACCTGCTCCCTGCGCGTGCGTCAATACCAGCGGCGGCGGCGATGAGAGGTGGGCGGCGGGGAAGGGGTGGGTCTGGGGGGCGCCGAGAGGGGAGCGGGGCCAGGGGAGGTCGCACCTCAGCTTGACCTCCTTCTCCCGGCTCTCGTCCGCCTCCTGCCAGGCCGACTCGACCTCCTTCTTCAGAGCCGAGATCGTTTGCTGATCGTCCTCCGAAAGGCGCAGGGCGGCCTGGACCTTGGCGGCGTTGGCGATGAGCTCCGCATTCATCTCCTTGCACTTCTTGAAGAGCTTGCGAGCTTTGTCGTTGCTCTTCCGCAGCGCCCGCAGGAGCTTCTCGTATTGAACGCGGAAATTCTCGAGACCTTCATCGCCGATCATGTCTTGCAGAATCTGTTGCGGAAAGGTAAGGGGGTAGTGCGCAAGCTTTCGCTTTTGGCGGGGTCGCTTGTGAGCTCTTCCGTCGGGGGCTTTTAACCTCCCTTTGAGGCACCCGGGGGGAGCAGTGCGATCTATACACCTATTTTATCTATAAATCCTTCGAACCATAATAACTCTCGCGATACATCTCCATCACCGGGCCCGTGGCGGGGTTCTCAGCATCGCCACATGCAAGCATTTTCCCGAGTTGTAGGCCACATTTGAGGTCGCTCTTCCCACGATTTCCGCAATAAATAATATATATATCCCCCGTCGATCCCCCTTATCGGTCGCTCACCTCCTGGAACTCCCGCTCGAGCCCCTCCTGGGCAGTGAGCTCCTCCTCGACAGGGTCGAGACCCTTCTTGTGCCCCCCCTCTTCCGCCATCGTTCTTTGCCGCCCTCGACACCACCCTCAGCAGGGACGAATGCGTTGGCGGCGCGGTGACGGCGCAGGTTCAGGGTCCGCTGCCCGGGGCGCTCCTTCAGCTTCGCTGCACGATTCCAAGGGTGTTGTTGTGGGGTCGCGGCGACGCTGGGATAAACTGCTTGCAGCGTCGACCCGTTACTATGAACTGCAATGGCACGGCGAGGTGTTAGGAGCAGGCTCGCAGGCCGGCAGGGCCGCCGGGCCGCTACCCGGTGCCCGGGACGCAGCCCAAGGTGCCAGTGGCTCGCGTGGGGGAGCCCTCGCGGGGGACACACTTGAGTGCGGGGTGCGGCCACACGGACTACGTCTGCGTGTCGACGCCGTGGATCCTTCAAGCGGGGCCGCCTAGTCAAGCGCCGAGTCGTGGCTCATGTCGCCATCCGACTCCTCGCTGCCCCCGCTGATCCCGGACTCGTCCCCGCTGTCGAACTCGCTGCCCTCGTCCGCCTCACCACCCTCGGTGTTCTCCGGGGTCGGCAGGAGGAACGGCGGGTACTCAGCCCCTTGCTCCTCCCATCCGAGCAAGCCCCCTAGCACGAACGACCGGAGCTTCTCCGGGACCCCCATCCGCTCCTCCGGGATGGCCCGGTCAGCGAGCATCGCCACAACCTCGACGAACTCGCCGTAGAGCATTTCCACCTCGCAGGACAGAAGGTCCTGGAAGGGCACCGAGTCGAGTTCTTCCACGTCCTCTTGGAGGGTGCCGTTCTCGCTGACGCGGACCGCGTGCTGGGCGTCCCCGGGGCAGCAAGCGAGCATGCAGCATTGAACAACTGTGGCGAGGGACACGCCGATGTTCTGGATGAAGATCGGACCGGACGGCCCGGGCTCCCCCTCCTCCTCGGCCAACTCGCTGGGCCGCTGCGAGACGCTGCTCTTGTCCGTGCTTCTCTCTGCGGCGACCTTCTTCTTCGGGTCGGCCTTGGAGTCCTGCTTCTCCAGCTCGAGGCCACTCTCCTCCCCTTCGGGCTCCGAGGGGGGCGGAGGAGGGGCGCGGTACTGCGGGGTCCCCTTGACGAGACCCCGCCGGACCAGCAGGAGCACAAGCTGCCGGACCGTCACCCCACCCTCGGGGTGCGAGGCCCCGTGCGCCGGCAGCTCCTTTACCTTGCCACCCACGGGGCCCACGGGTACGCCCACGCGGGCCCCCGGGACCCCCAGGACAGCGTCGTTGTGCCCCGGCGCGCCCGCCGCCGTGGGGGGCCGGGACGCGGGCAGCTGGGAGTACTCGTCAGAGCGGACGTGCTGGAAGCAGTCGTAGAGGTGGTCATCGAGGGCGATGGCCGCCTCGCGGGCCTCGTCCCCGTCCAGGGGCGACGGCGCCCCGAGGAGGTCGCCCCTTTGGATAGCCTCGAGCGTCGGCACGATGTTCTGGGAGATGAGGGCGTGAACCCGGCGCTCCAGGCTCGGCATGTGCTGGTTGCGCACAGCCGCGATCCGCACCACGAGCTCGCAGAACCGCCGGAAGTCCAGCTCCTTGACAGGGTTGTGGGGGTCGCTGAAGTGGTCCTCGTTCTCTGGCACGTCCCAACCCTCCGCGCCGAGCTCGCGGCGGAGCTCGAGGATGGCGGGGGCGTCCCGGTGTGTCTTGGCGGCGAGCATGTCGATGAAGGACGTGGGCACGAGCCTGGTCGGGATGGAGCAGTCGCGCAGCATTTTGTGCAGCTGGCACATGAGCAGCTTGAAGGAGGGTCGCCCGCTGTGCCAGATGGCCTCGAGGGGGTCGCCCGGGTTCGGATGCTTGGGGGTGAACCCGCCCCCGGGGTTGAAGGACTCCTCGCCCTCGTGCTCGACGCCCTCGGCGGGGAAGCCTAGGTGCTCGGCCTCGATCAGGCCCGGGATGGGGAGGGCGCTGTAGTGGTTGTACATGTGCCGGAGCTCCGACATGAAGCGGAGGAGCACGGCGCCGATGGACTTGAGGAGCTGCGAGGGGGTCTCTCCGGGGTTGTCATGGACGAGGTCGTCGATGGCGACCTTGGGGTCGCTCGACTTTGGCCGGACCTCGTTGATGGCCATCTGCGGCTTACCCCCCTCCCAGACGGACGACACGACCGTGCCGTCCTCGAACACGAACACCCCCCGCCCCTGCCGGAGGTTTTGCTCCCACAGACCTTCGTAGTATGCCCCGTTGGCGTAGTAGAACCGCCCGTACCCGTGCCTCTGGCCCGCGGAGAACTCGCCAATGTACCGGTTGCACTGCTGCACCTGGGACGGCCGAATCTTGGTCCGGGGGAGACGGAGCCACCACACGTACTCCCCGCGCCCCTGGGGGAGATCGCCCTCCCACTCCCCCACATACTGCTCGGCCCGCGTGGCCCACGTCATGGTCCCCTCCCCGCACTTCTCGTCGTTCTTCCACTCCCCCTCGTACCAGTTGCCCGACGCATAGACCATCACCCCCGTGCCGCTCTTGGCGTCCTGGTCCCACTGCCCGCTGTAGTGCAGCCCGTTGGGCCCCATGAACATGATCATGCCGTGCCCGTGCCGTACCCCGTGCTGCCACTGCCCGTCGTATACAACCATCCCGTCCTTGAGCTGCTGCTGCCCCACCCCATGACACAGCCCGTCCACCACGTCCCCCGTGTACACGGCGCCGGTGGGCCAAGAGAAGGACCCGCTCCCGTTGATCGTCCCCCACGACATATCCCCCTCGTAGACCAGGCCGTCGTTCCACTCGTACCGCCCCCGCCCGTGCATGTACCCCATGAAGAAGGACCCCGTGTACTTGTGCCCCGCACGGAGGTATGCCGTGCCGTGGCCGTGGGGGAGCCCGTTGTCCTTGCTTTGCCCCTCGTACTTCTCCACGACGGTGTGGAGCAGCTTGGGCTCGATCAGCGGCATCGCCTTCACGCCTGCGGGGCGGGGGAGGGCAGGGCGAGGCTCGGTGGAGCTTCGATTGTGAGTGCGGCCAGGGGCCAGTGGGGGGCAAGATGTGGGCGGGGGGCTCACCCTCGATAGCCGCCGCCAGCTTATCCCCTTTGAGGGTCCCAACCACCGCATCCGCCCTGTTCATCATGCCCTGCGCTCGGATCGAAGGGGTCGTGGTGAGGAGGGCCGCGACGAAACTGTTGGGGGGGGCACAAACAAGGAGTCTTTGCATGTCGAGCTCCCCTCCTCCGCTGACGTGCGAGATTACGGAGCCGAAAGAGACGGGAGTGACCCACGACGTTTGCCTCGGGGGGAGGGTCTCACCTCGAGGGCTTCCGCCTGCCGCGATTCAGCGCGGGAACGGGCCGTGGTCCCGGGGCGCGAGCCCAAAGCGCTCATCCTTCCCCTTGGTTGAGCTCCCGCGTCGCTGTTTGCGGCCTTACCAAGCTTTCTAGAGCGTTTTCTGGGATATTGTTTCTGTGTTACAACAATGACGCCCAGAGATCGTCCAAAATCGGCGCGAAATGCCCAGCAGGCGACGTTCGACAAGCTCGCATGCGCAGGGGGGGTGAAAGACGCCCGGCGATCCTCGAGTGCCGCGAGGGGGGAGCCCTGAGAAGTCTGAGAGTACAGTAGGAAAGCAGTGCGTCATCCGAATGAAGGGCGGGCTGATTGGCCTGGATTCGTGCCGGGGCCCTGACACTCGTTTCACCAGCACGGAGGCAGGGGGGTGAGCAGGGCCCCCCTGGGGGCGAAAAATATGCTCCACAAGTGGGTTCGGTCCCGCTGTCGTGCCCTTATTCGGCTCACTCAACACCCGATCTAGCGTCTGCGACGTTTAAATATCGCTTTCGGAGCCCTCGGGAGCGGGGCCGCCGCGCGTTCAGCTCTTGGACGAGAGCCTCCGTTGCGATGCGGGCCACCATGTCGGCCAGTCACTCGAATACAGGTGCGGACGGCTGAGTGCGAGAATGAGATGCTGATGGCGAGCGCGACTCGCTGACCCGCGCAGTGGGTGGAGGCGCCCCGCGACCCCAGTCCCCACCGGGCCGGCTGTCTTGCGCAGGAAAGGGCCCTCGCGCTGGCCGCGCGGGGCGGGCCCGTCCCACGCCCGCGCCGGGGCCCGCGCCCACCGCCGCGCCCGGCCGGGGCCGCCAGACCCGGGCGCGCGCCGGCAAGATCACGGGTCAGGTCGCGGACACGATGGTGCGGCCCCACCCGCTGGCCCCCTGGCCCGGGAGCAGGTGGTCGAACGGTGGCGGCGGGCGCGGGGGGGTCGGCGACGGTAGCCGGGGCCGCGGGGGCGGGGGGCGCGGCGGACGCGGCGGCGGGGGCGGCGGGGCGGGCGGCGGCGGGGGCGGCCGCCGGGCCCACCCCGCGCTGGTAGGCCTGGCGGTCCTCGCCGGCTACGGCTCCTCCCTCCTGCTCGGGACGGCCGAGGCGCTGCTGGACGGCGAGCGAGTGGGGCCGGGCCGGGCCGACACGTCCGCCTCGACGGTCAGCGTGGTGGTGAGCGACGCATCCCGCCACAGCCCGCCGGGGGCCCCCGTCTTGCCCCCCCCACACGCACACCCGACGCGTCCCGGCGCGACCCCCCGCGCCCGCAGATCCCCGCGCTGAACGAGGAGGAGTCCATCGCGCGCGTCGTCTCGGCGGCCTGGAGCATGGATCCGGCGCCCCTGGAGGTCATCGTGGTGGACGGGGGGAGCACCGACCGGACCGTTCAGCGGGCGAGGGGGGCAGGGGCCCGGGTCGTCGCGTCGGCCCGGCGGGGACGGTCGCGGCAGATGAACGCCGGCGCCCGGGCGGCGGCCGGGGACGTGGTGGTTTTCCTCCACGCCGACACGCTGCCGCACCCCGAGACCGTCTCTGTCGTCCGCCGCACCCTCTCGGACCCACAGGTCGCCGTCGGGGGCTTTTCCATCCTCATGTCGACGCCCACCCGCACCTACTGGGGCGGCACCGTGCACAGCTTCATCAAGACGTCTTACCTGGCCCTCCTCGCCCGGCCCCGGTCCTTCGCGCGGGGGTTCCGGGTGATGTTTGGGGACCAGGCCATGTTCGTTCGGCGGGAGGACCTGCTTCAGCCCGGCGTCGACGGCTTCGACGAGGTGAGCGGGCGGGCGAGGGGGGGGTCACCCCGGGGAACCGGGGGGGGTGGGGAGGGGACGAGGGGGAGCCCGGCGCCCGGCCCCACAGCGCCCCGCCCCTGCCGACCCCCGCAGAGCCAGCCCATCATGGAGGATCTGGACCTTTGCATCCGGCTGCACGAGAAGGGCCCCGCGGCGCTCGCGGGCAAGTCGCGCGGGAGGGTCGTGCAAGTGCCCAAGTTCGTGGAGACGAGCGGCCGTCGCATCGAGAGGCTTGGCAATGCCCGCACCCTCGCCATCCACCTCGTCATCGGGTGGGGGTGGTACTTTGGGCTCCCCCCGGATGCCATGACGGCGCTGTGCAACGCCATGTACCGCAACGACATCCGGTGACCGCGGCCAGTCGGGGGCGGGGCAGAAAGTGGGGGGGGGCGGCGGGCTCTGGCACCAGCGGGATCTGGCACCGACGGGCCCAGGGCGGGCAGCCGGGTACGTGCCGCGGCCTAAGCGCGAGCGGGTGACGGGGCCCGATGCAGACGGTGGGTCTTATCTCTCACCCCGTCCTCTCTGACGGATCGTCCTTGCCTCCCGAGAGAGTCTGCTGCGACTGCACTCCGATGTCGTGGAGGGCACGCATCAAGGGGAAGAAGCCGCCCGAGGGGTGGGATTTGATTGAAGAGGTCATTGACGACTTCGAGAACCAGCTGAGGGAGGCGGTGAACGAGGACCACAATGGGAAGCGGAAGAACGAGCTGAACTGGAAGATTCACCGGTGCGCGCGCCCACTGGCCCCGAATACGGAGCGATTCGCGGGCCTGGATCGTCCAACCCGTCATACGTGCCTCGCTCGCCGCGAGACTGGGAGGGTTCCATGGACGTGGCGGCAGCGGCAGCGCGCCCTCCGCGCGTGGGCTCCTCCACACCGCGCCGGAACGCTCGCCGTCCCGGGCCTCCCCGCCCGTCCGCCCCCCACCGGCCGCACGCTTGCTCGCCTCGCGTACCGAGAGGACGCCCCTTGCCGGCCCCCGTCCGCAGGCTCCACTGGGAGAAGAACAGGTTCATCTACGACCTCATGTACAAGAAGAAGGTGATGAAGCAGCCGTTGTTCGAGTGGCTGACGCGGCACAAGATCGCAGACGGGGCGCTCATCTCCAAGTGGCGGAAGCCGGGGTACGAACTCCTCTGTAGCACCCTGGCGATCCAGAAGGGGAACCACAACTTCGGGGGCGTGGCGCACTGCCGCGTGCCCCTCAAGCAGCGGGCGTCGGCGCAACGCATCACGCCCAACGTCAACACTGGCTGCATCTCCTGCGCCTCGGGGGACGGGCTGTACGGGGGGCCCATCTGGTGGAACACGCAGCTGGAGGAGGAGGGGGATAAGGAGGGCGGGGAGGGCGCGGCGGGACAGACGAACCGCGCGGTGTGGGTGCAGCCCGGGGCTGCGGCGGGGCACCCGGGCATGCGCGCGGCCGGGGCCAAGCGGGGCAGGGAGGAGGGGGACGACGAGGAGGAGGACGAGATGCCGGAGGAGGTCAAGCGCCGCCTCGCCGCCCTCAAGGGCGAGTCTTAGGGGGTAGCCCGGCGGGCGCTGGCCGCCTGCGGCCGGGGACGACCCGCCCCCCAGGCCTGGCCAGGGCTCGCCTGCTGAATGCGCCGTCTGGCGTGCGACACCAGCGACCTGCACCGCGCGGCTCCTCGCCCCCCTGCCCACCCGCCCAATTGCCCGCACGCCCCACTCGCCCTCTAGACCCGACCGCCTCTCCTGCTGCGCCCCTCGCCCTTTCCCCGACGCACCCGACATCCACACGCCAAGGGAGCTCCTCCGGGCTACTCTCTCATGTTCTCGGCCCCGGCAAAGGGGATTCGCCTCCTCCGCTCTTTCTCCGGCGCCAGCCTCTGCAACGCGGCGTACACACGAGTCGCCGCCGGCCTCGGTACGCGATCCAGCCCCGCACTGGCCGGGCACGCGGTCTGCAGAGGCAAAATGACGGTTCTTGGGCCTGTAACCGCGCGAAGCCGGCCCTTCTTTCCGCAGCAGGACCTTCCACACCTCGTCCCGGGATGATGGCGACAATGCGCGGTGTACTTTCGGCGAAGACGGCGCCAAACTCCCCGTGCGTGCCCTCGCGGCCCCGCTCCCTCCCCCTGGTCGGGGGGATCGTCGCCCCCCCCAGGTCCTTCGCGGCCCAGGCGCCCCTGCGCCGGTTCACCACCGGCGCGCCGGACCTGGCCCCCCAGGCGTTCGCCGGCGACGACAGCGGCGTCCCCGTCATCACCTCCGTGTACTACGACCCCAACTTCGTCAACAGCGTGTACCTCATGGGCAACGTCGGCCAGGACCCCGACCTCCGCCGGCTCGAGTCGGGGGCCGCCGTGGTGTCCTTCAGCATAGCCCAGAACGTGGGCGTGGACCGCAAGGAGACGCACTGGATCAATGTCGAGGCCTGGGACGACCTCGCCCGCGCCGTCGGGGCCCAGATCCGCAAGGGCAACCGCATCTGCGTGTACGGCAAGCTCCGCACCTCCTCGTGGACCGACCGGGCCTCGGGGAAGAAGATGTCCCGGACGTTCGTCAGGGCGGAGGCGCTCAACCTGGTCGTCGACAGGGCCGGGGAGGGCGCCTCGGAAGGGGAGAGGGGGGACGGGTACGACGGGATGCCCCCGGGGGGCGGGGGGGGGGGGGCGGAGGCCG
>Ga0181581_10001289_pt1 | contig 19399 bp, 16 predicted proteins | sample 071ome_22_FD_132433 | JGI IMG/M metagenome (GOLD analysis project Ga0181581, IMG submission 132433) | Coastal salt marsh microbial communities from the Groves Creek Marsh, Skidaway Island, Georgia - 071404AT metaG (megahit assembly) | ecosystem: Environmental > Aquatic > Marine > Intertidal... | reverse complement strand
GCTCACTGGCTTTCACTCTCATCGAGTTGCTTGTGGTCATTGCCATCATTGCCATCCTGGCAGGCATGCTGCTGCCGGCCCTTTCCAAGGCGAAGGCAAAGGCGAAAGAAACACTTTGCCTGAGTAGTCTCAGGCAGATAAGCCTGGCTACGCGCTTTTATGCGGATGATCATCAAGACCATGTTCCTCCCGTGGCTCATGCGGTAGGGGAATACTGGTTTCACCAGATTGCGCCTTACATGGGGGATGATGCTTACAAGAAGCGCCCCCATGATTTGGCAGGTGGGGTGATGCGCATTCTGGTGTGCCCATCGACCAAACGCCCAGAACCCAATCCCAAACCGGAGGATCGTTGGTGGGGCTCAGCAACGACTACCTGGCGATCTCTCCAAACCGAAGGGAGCTATGGCATGAACCTTTGGCTTGATAATCAGGGCGTTTACTTCAAGGATTTTCCCTCCACTCAATATTACAGCCAGTTTTCGACGGCACCAGCAGATGTCCCTGCCTACGGAGATTCGGTCTGGGTAGGGTCTTGGCCGGATGGGGGTGATCAAATGCCTCCGGACCTGAAAGGGGGAGGGTATGGCAACGGAAGTTTTCCACATGCCAAAGGCAAATTCATGGGCCGCTTCGCGTTGGAGCGTCACGGTAACGGGATCAACCTGAGTTTTGTCGATGGACACGCCAATCGGGTGTCGGTGCCAGGTCTCTGGATGCTCAATTGGCATCGAGACAATCAGCCCAATCCAACAATCGCATTGCCCTGAAGCCCAAAAACCTTTCCAATATTTCCACCATGAATGTCTATCGTTTTCCACTGATGTTGCTCGCGATCCATGTTTGCGTCTCCTCCTGCCTTCTTGGGGCTGAGGGCAACGACCCCTTCGTCAAGATCGAACCTCCGGCTTTGATCGGGCGCTGGGATTTGACGGTCAAAGACGGTGAACAGGTCTATCCCTCCTGGCTCGAGATTTCTCTATCGGGTTACCGCACCTTGGTTGGGCGGTATGTGGGGCAGTTTGGGAGTGCCCGGCCGATTGCCCAGATACAATTCGATGCTCAAGCAGGGGCGTTTGCCTTTAGCCTGCCACCCCAATGGGAGAAACGAATCTCAGACATCCTTTTTGAAGGACGCCTTCAGGATGAGGGTTTGGTGGGTATGACCACCAATGATGCAGGGCAGCCAGTTTCATGGACTGCAGTGCGAGCTCCCGCTTTGGGAGACAAGCCAGAGGGAAAAGTTCGATGGGGTAAGCGTATTCGTTTATTCAACGGCAAGGATTTGACAAATTGGGGCGTACGTCATCCCGACCTTCCCAATGGGTGGGTGGTGCAAGATGGCCTTTTGATCAATGAAAGGCCTGGGAATGATTTGGTCAGTACTCAAAGTTTCGGGGACTTTAAATTGAATGTCGAATTTGTTTATCCTGCCGGCAGCAACAGTGGACTCTATCTTCGGGGTAGGCATGAAATTCAAATTGAGGATAATTATGGCATGAGCCCCGACAGTCATCTTATTGGTGGGGTTTATGGGTTCCTCACCCCTCATCTCAATGCAGCGCGCAAAGCCGGTGAGTGGCAGGAAATGGAAATCACCCTGATTGGGAAGCAATTAACTTTGAAATTCAATGGGGTCGAAATCATTTCAAAACAAAATATTCCTGGGATCACCGGGGGCGCTTTAGATAGCAGAGAGGGCCAGCCAGGTCCCCTCATGATTCAGGGCGACCACGGCCCCATTCGCTTTCGTAGAGTGGACCTGACTCCCGCAAGGTAGGGTTTCGACCTGCGGATCAAGAACCCGGCATTCAGGCCCAGCCCCATTTTGGGTTTCCAAGTGATTCTTCAAGGTCTGCCAATTTCATGAGTGAGACTGTCGATCCTGGTCAGTCCGTGCCTGATGATTCTGAGGGGATGCAGGAGCACCCTGTCATTGCACTGTTGCAGCGAGAATGGGACTCCCCTTCCGAGGTAAGTGAGGAAGCAGCATTGCAGGCCAGGAAAGCACTGCACACCTTTCATCAACGAGAAGACGATCAGCAGGCACTGGATTGCCTGCTTGAAGCAGTCGATCAGGATCCGGGCAATTTGGAATGTCATCTCGAATTGCTGGATGGTTGGGGTCTTGAAGATAGGTATCAACTTCCGGTGCTTTCGCTGATGATGCAATTGGCCGACCGAAAACTTGACCTTTGCAAGAAATCAGATGCTGCTAGGCCCTATTGGGAAGATTCTGACAAGCGCGCCTTCTTGCGTGTGGGTCATCGCTTGGCCGAAGAGTATCATTACCAAGGCAACCCGAAAGCTGCAGTGGATCTTTGGGAACGTTTGCGTTCTCTGGACCCATCTCATCACCTTCCCATCGTGGAGTGTCTTCTGTGGGCATATCTCCAAATTGGAGAGGTCACCAAAGCCGAGCACCTGATGTCCAAAGGGAATAAGGCATCCTCATGCGCATCTCTGGCGTGGGGGCGCCTCCTCAGTGCGTGGTTAAAGGAGCAAGGCGATGCACTACCCGAACTTTACCGACAAGCTTGCCGGTCCAACCCGATCGTTGAGCGATTGATCCTGGGTCACGAGGATCCCCCTGAGAGTTATTCCACGGTCTATGCCCCAGGGTCTCCAGAAGAGGCGTATGCGCTCGCCGATGCCATTCTTCCTGCCTGGCAAGCCACTCCAAGTGCCATAAATTGGCTGCAGTCGATCAGCGGTTAGAGGGTCAGCGGAGCTTGCTTTGCTTTTTCAAAAAGCTCGGCCCATCGTTCGGTGCCATCATCGGGGAGCAGGCGCGTATCGGCTCCGCGTTCATAGTAGGGGATTTCTCCTCGGTTGGCAGCATTCAGCACAAAATTGACCTCTGTCGCTGCAAGAAGCATACGCTTACCGCTTGGCCAGGATACTTCCACCATGCGTCTTGGATTGGGACGCTCGGCAGGTTTTTCTGCCCGGTAGCGCTCAATCATGTCCCAGTCCAAATCGTGGCCAATCCCTGGTGTATCGGGTACTTTTGCCTGGCCTTGATTCACCTTGATGGGCTGTTTGAGTAGATCGTGGCTGTAAAGTTGGTGACAATTGACTGCCGGCCAAAGGGCCTGATGGCAGACACCTCCAAAGTGAAGCGAATAGGCCGCGGTAAGACCCGTGCCGACCAATTGGAGCCAGAAAGGCATGTCCACTTGCGAACAAAAGGCAGCCTGGCGCATGACCGAGCTTGCTCCTCCTCCAATCACGAAGCCATCGCATACCCCTTCTTCCACCACCGTTCTGGGCTTGGGGGTGCCATAATGCAGGGCAATGTTCACGCGGGTGGCTTCTCGGATTCGTCGATTGCCTTCCACGTCCGATTGAGGAATGGGAGACTCGTAGATATCGACTTGGGGATACTGCTCCAAATCCTTGATGATGGACATACCTCGATCGGCATCCAGCAACGTGGAGTTAAAGTCCATGTCGATCTTGAAGGACTCAGGGATGACTTTTGCCGATCCATCGACTTGTTGATAGATATCAAACCACGGTCGCCCCTTGGTCTTGTAAGAGAGGTAGCCCTGTTGATAGGCGGTGAGGCATTCCGAAGCCATGTCCTTGGCAGAGGTATCGATGTTCCACCATGAAAGCGGTGTATTCTCGTGTACTTTGCGCCCCAGCAGGCGATGAACTGGTACTTCAAGCTGTCGGGCAACGGCATCAAAAAGGGCCATTTGCAATCCTGCTCCAAGGGAATCATCCCACATCAGTTCGGCGGCGTTCTTGCCAATACATCGCTGGATGTCTTCTTGGTCGGAAACGCCCCAAGTGTAATAGAGAAGGGTTTCACCATACCCACTCACACCTGATTTAAGTTTCACCTCTAGGATTTCAGTCCATTTCCAATGAGGTAGCTCTCGGCTCATGGCTCGATTGGGAATTTCCCGGTAAGGCACCTTGAGCGTCGTGGATTCTACCGATGCCACCTCAAAAGATCTTCGACTGGATGCACGTTCACGGAGTTGTTGAGCCTGTGAGCCGGGAACTAGAAGAGAGGGAAAACTCAGCGCAGCCGCCCCGAGCATGGAACGAGATAGAAATGAGCGACGGGTAACCATGCCCAAACTTTATCATAGATTTAGTCGAAGGATCAATCTGTTGCATCAAGGTTTGGAGGGGTTAACCAGTCTTTAAAAAGTGGGCTTTCCCACAAATGGTCAGCAAGTAGCGCATAACCTGCTGTCAAAGGGTGGCTTGCATCACCGTATAGCTGACTCTCCAGGGTCGGAGGAGCGTGAAATGGGATGCCTTCAGATTCGAACCAATCACAAGCTAACCGTTCGATTTGTTCCAATGACTCGCGGTTTTCCGGAACAAGCAAGTGTTTGTTGAAGGGGCCGATGATCACCAGAAGGTCATTCCTTCGAGCCTTCATGAGCCTGCATAGACGCTGAAATGCCTGCCATTGCAGTGATTGTGACAGATCCACCCAAGGATAGCGCTGGGTTCCCTTGCCGTCCAGAGACCAGGCCTTGTGTCTTGAGCTTTGCATGCCTCGATCTGGATCCGCTTCCGGTGCCTCCTGAAGCTTTCCATCCACCACTTCCCATGGGAAGTCGTACGTATGTGGGTAGGAAGGAGGGTATTGACCGTCATCGGCCAGAGTCCATGCGTAAGGATCTTTCTGATCCCAGTATTGGATATTCAAATGTCGCACCCATGCCAACCATGGCCAGTGGTGACCGATGCTCGAACTGAGTCGCATTTCAAATGAGGCGTGATAGCTTGGTATACTTGGCCACCATTGCGGTACGAGTGTGGGGTGATTGAAAACCTGTTGCTTGGGTTCCGAGAGGTCAGCTTGGGGGCTGCTCATCCATAGCAGGTTGAAATGAAGCATCACCTTGGATTGCTCGAGTGGCCCTGCATAGTGAGTGATCAATCCTTCCAGTGCCAGTGGATAAAGCCCATTGAGGGCAAGATTGACAAAGCTTTGATCCCCTTCCTGCCGATGTTGATTTAGAAAAGCAGTCCAAGTGCTGTCCGCGGTCACATATTCTCCCCAAACCACCGAATCGCCAACAAAGAAGACAGGCTCCTCAGGTATCCTGGTTTCCAGATAGCGTTGGAAAAGCCAGTAATCCTGACTGGTGGCATAGGGTAGCCGGTAATCCATTTCAGGATCCAAAGGTTCGATCGCTTTCCACACCGAAGGGAGTGAGGAGAGCATCACGAGCATCAGGGCTGCTACCATGAACCATTGCTTAGAGGTGAGCAAAAAGTCATGCGGCCGTGGGGTTGCCGATCCCTCAGAACGGAAGTGACTGGATTTCACATGAATGTCTGCAGATGTCATGATGAGCGATTAGAATTGAAAATAAATAAAGTCACCTCCTGACGAACTGAAGAAACAAAGCCACAGCAGCATGGCAATAGCGGTGGTGACCTTGAACAGAGGGGTTTGAGTCCACGATCGCCAGCGGGACTCCTGAACCCACTGGTAGAGCCAAACGCCAGCGACCAATCCCATCATCAGCAAGGGCATGGCCGGATCGCCCCAGGATCCACTCACCATACGTGAAAGAATGAGCCAGGCATCCGCTACACTGGAAGCACGGAAGAAAACCCAGGCCAGACAGACAAAGCCGAATACCAGCAGGCGCTTGATGAAGAGAGGCAAGCTTTCTTGATACCAGTCGGCATGGGACAGCCATCGATTGAAGAAGGTTCCGAGGGCATGGAGAGCGCCCCAAATCACAAAGGTCCATGCGGCTCCGTGCCAGATGGCCGAAGTTAAAAAAGTGATCATCAGGAAAAGGCCCCCGAGGCGTTTCCCCTTGCGATTGCCTCCAAGAGGAATGTAGACGTAGTCACGAAACCAGGTTGAAAGGCTGATATGCCATCGGGACCAGAAATCACTGAGACTTGTTGCCAGATAGGGGTGGTTGAAATTCAGCATCAGTTGGTAGCCCATGATGCGGGCAATTCCTCGAGCCATGTCCGTGTAGCCGCTGAAATCAAAGTATATTTGCCAGGCAAAAGCGACCGTCGCCAGTAACAAAGCCGAAGCGGCGTGATCTTCAGGCATGGCATAAACGCGCTCCACGTAAAACGAGAGGTAATTCGCCAAGGCCAACTTCTTAAACAAGCCTACCAGGAAGAGCGAAGCTCCCTCTGCGACTCCCTCGGCTCGCATCGGGCGAGGCTTGGCCAGCTGAGGAAGGAGGGAGGAAGCCCTTTCAATGGGTCCCGCGACCAGTTGGGGAAAGAAGGATACATAAGTGGCAAAGCGTAGAAAATGTGTTTCTCTGGCAAGGGTCCCTCGATAGAAATCGATGGTATAGCTCATCGATTGAAAGGTATAAAAACTGATCCCAACGGGTAGTAAATACTCCATGCCCATCGGCATCCAGGTCGATGCCTCTGGCCAGCGTACCTCCAGTCCTATCTGTGCCAAGAGAAGATTGGCATTTTCGATGAAAAAATCCGCGTATTTGAAGTAAAACAACAAGCTCAAGTTGTTGATCATGCTGGCCCATAGCCAGACCTTGCGGCTTCTCAAGATGGCTGCCCAAACCATGGTCAGGCCAAGGAGACCCAGCAAGGAGCCAAGGGCCATCCACGATGAGTGAGCCCATGTTATCATCCCTATGCCAAGCAACAACAGAATGCGCCCTGACCACAAGGCAGATCTCAGTCCAGTGGGAGGAGCGCTCCATCCCCAAAAGAGGTTCCATCTGGAGGCAAGGTCTCTGTGTGCAGGCTTCCGAGGGCATTGGTCCATCCAATAAACCACCCAATAATCAAGAAGGGTAGAATAGAAGATGAGTCCTAGATAGGCGGGGTGCCACCATCCATAGAAAACATAAGATGCCATTAGAAGCCAGGGAATCCCTAATCGGCTTCGGCCAAGCACCGCATGCCCGGCAAGAATCACTAGGAAAAAAAATAAGAAGGTCCAAGTATGGAAAAGCATGCTCTGGAAAAGGGATCAGGGCTTGAGTTCCGAAGACCCTCGCTTATGACGGGGTCGCAGGCATGACCAGAGGTTTTCTGATGGCCATCGCAGCAGACGGTAAGATGGTTGGATAGTCAGGTCCATGCCCCTCGATGACTCAGGGGTTTTGCGATTGTCCCTCAGTCTCCGCCCGGACCACAAGGGCTTTGGCTTGATCAAGCGTGATGGAGCGCACGCAGCGAAAACCGCAGTAGTCGGTGAAAAAGCAGGCATCGGAATCCCCTGTTTGCTGCCCTTGGCGGAAGCTGACACGGCACATGTCCAAGGTGGATTTCCAGGAACCTCCTCGCATGGATCGTTTGGTTTGTTCGGCCGAATCTTTCGGCCCCCGTGGATTGGCCGACGCACTTACCTCATAGTAATTAGCCTCGTAGACATCCTGGCACCATTCAGAGACATTTCCGAACATGTCATGGAGTTGCCATGCATTGGGCCTTCGGCTGCCGACTACGTGAGTTCTGGCATCTGCATTTTCTCCGAACCACGCGTAAGTCTTGAGCCTATCCTTGGCTACCGGTAGGGCGCTTGAACTACCCGCTCGAGCAGCATATTCCCATTCAGCTTCTGTGGGCAGACGGTATCCACCGGCGTCATAATCGCAAGGCCAGCCGGGTTGACTCTCGTCGTAGCATGGCTGAAGGCCTTCAGCCATGGAGCGTTCGTTGCAAAAGAGTTTGGCATCGCGCCAGCGGATCTGCTCCACCGGTTTTCGTGGGTCATCCTGCCAGTGGGAAGGGTTGGGCAACTGCAAGGCCGTCATCTGTTCGTGGCTCACCTCGAATTGATCCATCAGGAAAGCATCCAGAGTCACCTCATGAACGGGACCTTCATCTGGATGGGTGTCCCCGCTTCCCATCTCGAAACGTCCGGCTGGGACGAAGATCATGGGAATTCCAGATGCTGTTTTGACCTCGAAGGACTGCGATCGGTTGGAGCTCTCCTCCCTCGGTTGACACCCCATCAGAATGGCGGCCGCCATCGTGCACTGACAACCATGTTTGAAAAGGCTTGGTAAATCCATGTTATCTGGAAGGGGTGAACCAGTCGGATTCCTTGTAGCTGCGACCATCCAGAGTGAGGGTTGTCCACAAGCCATTCTCTTCCTTGGCCAGGTCAATGGTTTCGGATGCATCCGTTGCCACAGCAATGATATTCCAATCCTTGGCATAAATGCCCACCATTTCGCAAGCAGCCTGGTGAGTGCCTGGTTTGCTGGGATCTCCATCACTGGAAAGACCACGACTGATACTCAGGAAGCGGCCATCGGGTGCCCAATCGACATGATAAATTTTGTGGACGGCATCTTTGACCGAAAGAAGCTTTTCGGCCACTTGGGGTGGGTTGGCCTTCCAGTCGATGCGCCCTATGGCGATTTCGTGGTCGCCAGGCCCCCAGGCAACCTTCGTTCCGTCCGGGCTGAATGTGGGGCGGCATCCAGGGATTTGTAAATCAACGATACGCTCTCCTTCTGCCTCAATCAGTAGAATGGCGTGCTTGAATCCCATGCCAGCATGAACAGTGGCAACGATCCAATGTCCATCGGATGACATGCTGGGATTGTAGAGGTGGTGAAGTTTTTCAGTGTTGGGGTGAGGACGATGCTTCTTGGTCGGCAGATGATAGTACATCAGGCCCTTGGTGTAATAGTCGACGACATTCCATTTTGGGTATTCCTGTGGAAGGTAGATCAGGGTGTCGCTGTCGTGCGTCCAGCAAGGCTGTCGAGCATGATCGGCAATGACCTGATGTCCCGATCCGTCCATGTTCATGATGTGGACGCTGCGCACAGTATCCCGACCGGCACCTTGATCGGAGACAAAGCAAAGCTTGGTTCCGTCGGGGGAGACTTGAGGGTAGAGTTCGTGGCGATCCTTGCTGCGCGTCAGGTTACGGACCTGACTTCCATCCGCATGGGAAGTCATGATTTCCCAATTGTCGTCGATGTAGGCCTCGTAAACCAACTGATGAGGTGATTGGGTGAGTCTTGTCTTCAGGGGTTCAGCCCACACGGACAGGAGCAAACCATGGCAAAGGAATGCCAAGAAAAAGGGTCTCAGTGAGTCAGGGTGCATGGTCATCAATAATAGGGATTATTCTTGTGCGTATTGTTTCCAAAGTGTGTCGAGGTGATCTGAATGAGGTTTGCCATCGGTGACCACCACCCGATAGCGCATGGTGCTGGGTTCTTTTGGTTTGAGCTCCCAACCGGTTTCCTGAATTGGGACATAGTTGAAAAAGACTTTGCCATCGGGCCAAACGCGCATGCGTTGGGGAGCATCACGATTGTCCGGGTGACATAGAATCGCGAGCGTTGCTTCTCCTGCGTCAGTAGGCCCAAACATGGCACACCAGTGGCCTCGAGTGGTATGGCCATTACTGCGATCCTTGCCTTCCGATGTCAGGTAGTCACTGTTTTCCTTGTTCCAGTGGTAGGGCGCTCGATAGGCAATACAACCTCCATACCGATAGGCAGGTAGCACCAGAGGGTCAGCCGTCACATTGGTTTGAGTGGTATCATAGTCGATCCAATAGGCGTCTCCCTGGCGCTCCACCGTCACCTTGAGGGTTTCCTCAAGAATGATCTCTTCGGTGCTTCCCTCATTCGTGATCCCAACTTGTTGTTGCAGAACACTGAAGCCGACGGAGGTCTCGTGACTGAAGGTGGAAAGGGTTCGAACAAAGTGCACTTTGCCGGTGCGGTCGCCTAAATTCCAAAAGTCAAAGTGACGATCCCGATGTTTGGTTTTCACCCAGGCATGCCACAAACCCATGTGATGGATATGATCATCGGCATGGATGCTGGTCATGACACCTCCCTTGGGGGACCGAATGGGATGGATGAATCCACTTCGAGCAAAGGCAGGATTCTTGCCTTCAGGTGGCGGCAGGATCGCCTTTTGGTAAACGAGCATTGCCTGGTCACCCTCTCGAATGGTGATCGTCTGTGGCGTTTCCGTCACCGTCAATGACGCCATGGCGCCATTGACATGCAGGTTGAAAAGAACGCAAAGGATCATGAGGGTTCCGTTCAATGGCCTTGGAAGCAGAATCATGGAAGATGTCTCATTCATGAGGGAAAATGTCTCGGCTAAAGGTAATTAGAGTATGATTACTCTGAAGTGAAAGTTGAGGCTTTGAAAGTCAAAACTCCAAGCTCCGGGGGTCCTCAAGTGTCTGAAAGGCATCTCTTTTCAACCGGAGATCAACCAGAGGCCGCTTGTTCCCGAAATGAGTCGTGGACTTGTGGAAAGAGCTTCTTCATGCTCGCAAGGTGATTGAGCCAGGAAAGCATGTTTACTTCATCGGCATTTGTGGTACCGCCATGGCTTCCTGTGCGGCTGCCATGAAGGAGCGGGGATATCACGTATCTGGTTCCGATGAGAATGTGTATCCTCCCATGTCGACCTTTCTTGCCGAGCAGGGGATTGACATTCACCATGGCTATGATCCGGCGCATTTGACCGAGGCTCCGGACTGGGTTGTGATAGGCAACGCTATTTCGCGAGGCAATGTGGAGGTCGAACACGTGCTGAACCAGAGGTGGACCTATGGATCATTGCCAGAATTGTTGAGAGAAGTTTTCATACGCGGTCGTCGCTCCATTGTTGTGACGGGTACGCACGGCAAGTCCACGACCACCTCCCTGATTGCCTGGATATTGGATTTTGCCGGGCGGAATCCATCGTTTCTCATCGGAGGTCTTCCTGGTAATTTTCCCCGTGGTGCCCGGTTTACCGATAGCGAGTGGATCGTTCTCGAGGGGGATGAATATGACACGGCTTTTTTTGATAAGAGAAGTAAGTTCATCCACTACCTTCCGGAAATTGGCATCGTGCACAATGTGGAGTTCGACCACGCCGATATTTTCGATCACCTGCCGGCGGTGCAGAAAACGTTTTCCCATTTTATCCGATTGATTCCATCCAATGGCCTGTTGCTGGGTAATGGGGATGACCCTCATCTGCAGCCTCTTTTGGAGGTGCCCTTTTGTCCCGTTCAACGCTATGGCCTGACGGCTTCGAGAGTCAACATTGGCAAGAGTGAGGGAGGCTGGACTTCCTTCGAAATGGACGGATATGGATATGAGTTACCAATGTTTGGTGACCATAATGTGGAAAATGCCATTGCGGCCATTTCGGTTGCTCGCCATATAGGGATCGACCCAGCTACCGTTGGACGAGCGTTGAAGGCATTCAAGGGGATTCGGCGTCGGTTGGAAATCATTGGCCAGCCCGGTGGTGTCACGGTGATGGATGACTTTGCCCATCATCCAACGGCCATTGCCAAAGTGATCCAAGGATTGCGCGCTCATTACCCTTCCTCTCGGCTGACCATCCTTTTTGAACCGAGAAGCAACACGACCCGAAGGAGGGTGTTTCAGAAAGAACTTTCACAAGCACTTGCGCTGGCTGACCATGCCTTCGTCGGAGAAGTAGCGCGTGCTAACTTGCTGGCGCCTGAGGAAAGACTGCAATTGCCACAACTTATCCAGGAGGTACAAGACGCCGGTTGTCGAGCAGAGGTCACAGCTGACATCGATGAAATGGCTCGTCGAGTGGCTGAGGGTGCCCAAATGGGTGATGTGATTGCCATTTTGAGCAATGGTGGTTTTGGAGGCATTCACCAAAAGTTGCTGGCATTGCTAGAATCCAGATAGGTTGGATCTTCCTTTGGACTCCAGCCAAATCAAAGTTTTGGATGGCGTAATTAAGTTATAAAACATTCACCTCACGGTTGAAAAACCCCGTAGATGGGCGAAATTATTGAACCGTGGGTTTTAGAATCCTTCATCGCCTCCAAAAAAAGTGGCAAAACTACCTTGATTATGGGAATGCCCCATTTATCAGGCTGCTGTGGTATTCGCCCATTTTCCGATGGTCGCTGTTGTTCTCCTTCTGTGTGATGTTGACGATTCCTTTTTTGCTGATGCGCCTCTGGACAGTAACTCCACAGCACATCAACCCTCCGACGCGCATCAGTGTGTTGGACTTCATTCAGGCATCGGCCCTCAGACGTTCGGCTGAACGCGCAACAGAAAAGAGTCGTCTGGAAGAAGCGAGCCACGCCTGGAGGTCCTCCATTGCCAATCATCCTGCTCAGCTGGATACCCTCCGAGGTTACCTTCAATTTCTTGGAAAAAGCCAAGGCAGTCATGAAGAAATTCATGAGGCCGTGCGCATTGGATTGTGGCTCCTTCAACTCAACCGAACCAATCAAACTGATTTGGACTTGGTTACCATGGTCTGGGAGCAAAGAGGACTCCACCGAGAAGTCGTTCAGTATGCGTCTGCGCTGGATCAAACTTTCAGCCAGGAGACTCAAGTTTCTTTTTTTAAATCGGCATTCCAAGCCTTTGAATTTGAGCGGTGTTCAGAGCTGTTGAAAACTTTGTCGCCGCAGGTTGATCAAATGGATCCTGAAATGCCTCTTTATCATATGGCCTATCTTGCGGCGCGGGGTCCGATTGAAACGGTCGTGCAGAATCATCAGGCCTTGCGTGGTTACTATACCGACCCCCAGTGGCAGGATCTGGCCCATCAGCTCAATTGTATTGTGAGTGCCGAGCGTGAGGATCTGATCGATCTTCAGGCTTCCATCACCTTCTTGAGGAATGAAGGGAAACTTCGCTTTTCTCAGCAATTGGTCTACTGGCAATTACTTCTGGATTCAACCATGCTTTCGGAACTAGCTGCTGACATGCGTCAATTTCCGCCTGAGCCTGCAACCGTTGGAGAAGTGGTTTGGTTTGTGGAGCTTGCAATGAAGGCGGGCTTGACCGATATCGCCCGCGAAACGCTCGGACAGCAGGCGCCCCTTTATGGTGGAACCGAGCGCCTCTGGTTGTTGTTGGTGTCTTTACTCGAATCCAACAAGCAATGGAACGAACTTCGTGAAATGGCCATCTTGGTGCGGCAAGCTGCTGCTCAACTGTCGGCCCTCAAGGATTTGAGTCTCTACATGGAAGCAAGAGCAGCTCATGTGGATCGGCGTTTCGGCGTCGCTAATACCTTGGTTTCCAAAATGGACCTACCGGGCAGTGCCTCTGAGCCCCTTTCTTTTGCTTTAGGCAAAGGCTTGAATGAAATGGGTTACACGATCGAAGCCATGCAAGCGATTGAGCCACTGACAAAGCAGGAGGATTGGATGGATACCATGGCGCTGTGGAATCTCGTCTTCCAAATTCATGTCAAAAACGGTTCTCGGTCATGGTTGCTCAAGGCTGCGGAGAATCTTTACAGACTGGCACCCAAGAATCGCAATGTCCGGAATAATTATGCCGCAGTATTGCTCAGTGAACGTGTTCGACCTGGGCAAGCACTTGCCCTGACTCGAGAGAATGTGCAGACCTCAGGGCCCATGGCATATCATCACTTGGTCAATCATGCGGTAGCACTCATGCTCAATGGGCGTTTGGAAGAGGCGCATGCTTTTCTCCGGCAGGTGCCTTCTGAAAAATTACCACCAGATCAACTCAACTCTTTTTACATGGCCTGGTTCGAGTATGCCTATCGAACAGGTCAACTGGACCAAGCTCGAAGCTTCGCTCTCAAACTGTCTCCTGATCGATTGTTGCCAGGAGATGTGGCTTTCTTCAATGACGCACTCAGCAAGATGGCTCCAGACTCCAAAAGCGGAGAAGTCATCGCAGTTCCAGCTGAGTTGTCCACAAATCCGGAACCCTTGCTCCCTTGATGCGACCCCGAACAACTTCCAGGGCTGATGCCTCCATAAAGCCACCCCTCGCCTCTCGATGGAGTCGATTGATTTTCATGAGGGATTACCCACTGGTTCACCTGTTGATTCGGACCAAGTGGTTTCGTCGATTCTTTTTTCTGATGCTGCTGCTGATGTGGTAGATTCCGATTTGTTTGATCAAAGTATGGCCTACCACCCCCGAGGGTTTTGAGCCCAGCATCAAAGTCAGCTTATTGGACAAACTGCAGTCTTGGGCCCTTCATCGTTCAGCGGTCGATCATGCGGCCAAGAGGGAAATGGAGGCATCTCTTCACGCCTGGCATGCCTCCATAATCAATGATCCAGGAAATATCGAAGTGATGGGGGAATATTTCGACTTTCTCCTCGAGCAAGATCTGCAACGCCTCGCTGTGGTGGATGCTGCTCGAAGTGGTCTCTGGTATTTGAGACTCACCTCCACCAACCGTACGGCCGTTCGTCGAGTTTCCAAGGTGTTTGATTTCTATGGGCACCACGATCTCAATCGCTTCTTTCTCGATGAAATTCGTGAGGATCTAAACGCAGAAGAGCGAAAGTTCTTTCTCAAATCGACTTTTTTTGATGCTCGCATCGAAACCTTTAGAGAGACCATGGGGTCCATCGATGAAGCCCTGTTTGAGCAAGATGCCACATTAAGCCTTTACCGATCTGCCTATCTGGCCGCTTGGGGGCCCCTACAAACTACCGAAGAGCATCTTGCGCTCCTGCGCAAGGCATTGAGTGACCCGCAAACCGAAGAGCTCGCCCACCTGTTGAATCTCAAAGTCAGTTTCCAGCGTAATGAGCTGGAACATTATCGATCCTCTTTCAATTTTGCTCTTTTTCGCCAATCCGCCAAGTTGATCCATTATTGCTACTACTGGCAAATGCTACTGGATGCGGGGCGGAAGGATGAGGTGATTGCAGGCCTACATGCCTATAACTTCGCACCGACCAATGCCAGAGAGGCGGAACTCTTTGTGATTGTGGCCCGGGACTTGAATCAAAATGATCTAGCGCTGGCCTTTCTCCAACAGTATGCCGATCAATTCCCCTACGATGCGGCCCTGTGGCTCGGTTATGCGGATTTGCTCACAGAAATGCAGCAGTGGAATCAACTCAGGGAAGCTGCATTGTCGATTCGCTACAACTTACACAACACGGCCTCGCTGCGAGGGTTGAGCTTTTTCATGGAAGCCAGAGCCGCATTGGCCGAGCATCGACCCCAAAGCGTCGCCGCTAGTCTGCAACAGTGCACTTGGATTGATTATGACCAGCCCAGCGTGGCCTACGCGGTCGGCAAGGGTGTTGCCGACATGGGATTTCCCACCGAGGCTCTGAGCCTTCTCAAGCCCTTGGCTGAAGTAGAATATTATCAAAATGCTACCGAATACTGGGCCCGCATCGTCGACTTGGCCCTGACAAATTCCCTAGGTGGTATGCTGCTTGAAGCAACGGAAAACCTTTATCGTATCGACGGATCGAATGTGGTCTACCGCAACAATCTGGCTGCAGCTTTGTTGAGTGAACGCCAGAACCCTGAAAAAGCGCTCCGATTGACTCTCGAAATCATCCAGGAATATGAGGAAATCCACTATGCAAGCGCCATCAATCATGCTTTGGCTCTGGCGTTGAATCGTCGGTATAAGGAAGCCACAGATTGGATGAACCGAATTCCACAGGAGGAAGTTCAGGGTGCGCTTAAAACTCCCTATCATCTGGCGTGGCTGGAAATTGCTTTTGAGCGTCGAGACATGGAGGCTGCGCGCCGCCATGCGAGGGAAATCCAGGAGGATGTGCTCATGCCTGGAGACAAGGTTTGGCTCGAGCGCGTCCTTTATGAGTTGGACCAGGATCGGTCGTAAGCTGAGGAGAATCTTTTGCCGTCAGCTGAACCAGAAAACACTTCCCGCTTGCATTGCGATGCGATTTACTGATGTTTGGTTATGAAACATTCCCCTGGTTTTCTTTCGTTGGTTCAAATAGCCCAAGCCCAAGTTCAGGAAATATCGCTTGAGCAAGCCAAGCGTCAGATGGAATCTCTGCCGGAAACCGTCTTGATGGATGTTCGTGAGGATCACGAGTGGTTGTCCGGACATGCAGCAGGAGCGGTTCATCTTGGTAAGGGAATCCTGGAAAGGGACATCGAAACACGTTTTCCTGACAGACAGACACCCATCATCATGTATTGTGGAGGCGGTTTTCGATCCGTACTAACTGCTGAGATCGCGCAGCGAATGGGGTATGAGAAGGTAGGCTCCCTCGAAGGGGGCTTTCGTGCCATGGTCGAGGGCCATTGGCCTATGGAAACTCCTGATCAGCTTTCATGAAATGGGCCTCGCGACTCATTCAGGAAGTCCTTACCTGGGGTGAATTTGTCAAAATATCCCACACTCTATTTGCCTTGCCGTTTGCCTTGGCCGCCATGCTCGTGGCTGCTCGAGAGCAACGTGGCTGGCCCGGATGGAGAGTTTTTCTATTGATCCTTGCTGCCATGGTGACTGCTCGAACATGCGCCATGACCTTCAATCGCATCGTGGACAGGCAATTTGATCGACTCAACCCTCGTACGGCCAATCGGCATTTGGTAACAGGGGCTATCTCACTTTGGAGTGCTCGCTTGCTTGGGTTGTTGTCAGCTGCAGGGTTTATTGCCTCTGCATACGGGATCAATGGAATCTGCTTCGCATTGTCGCCGGTTGCCCTTTTCGTGATTTGTTTCTACTCACTCACCAAGCGATTCACCGATTACACACATGTTTTTTTGGGTATAGCGCTTGGCTTGGCACCGCTCGGCGCCTGGCTTGCGGTTCGGGGAGAGATTTCCTTCTCGCCGTTGTGCTTGAGTTTGGCGGTCGTCTTCTGGCTGATTGGGTTCGATATCATCTATGCGCTTCAGGATCAGGACTTTGACCGACGTCACGGCTTGCGGTCCCTGGTGGTGGCATGGGGATCTAAAAATGCTCTTCAAGGGGCTTTTCTGAGCCACATGATCATGTGGGCTTTGTTGGTCTTTTTTGGTTTGATGGAGGGTTTTAAATTAGCCTATCTGATAGGTCTCTCCCTCATTTTAGTGGCTTTGCTACTGGAACATTGGCTGGCCAGAAGACGTGCCCTCAATTGGGTACAACATGCCTTTTTTCGCCTCAATGCCTTGATCAGCCTCATTTTCCTTGTGGTGACGGCGGTTGAAGTCGTGTTCCCCTGGTGGCGAACGCGGGTCTAGAGGCGCGATCGCCTCCTGATCTACTGGGGTAACTTCAACATTGACGGCTGGATCGGCGTGATTACTATCATCCCTCATTTTGGATCAAGATATTTGACATTGGAACACTAGAAAATTATGGCAGTGAAAATTGCAATCAACGGATTCGGAAGGATTGGGCGACTGGTCTTCCGCGCACTCGCAGAGCAAGGCCTTCTTGGCAACGAAGTTGAAGTCGTCGCAGTGGGCGACTTGGTGCCCGCCGACAACCTCGCCTACCTCCTGAAATACGACTCTACACAGGGCCGCTTCGATGGAGAAGTCAGCTCCAAGAAATCGTCTCCTGATAAGGAGGATGACGATGTTCTGGTGGTGAATGGCAAGGACATTCATGTTGTCAGCGCTCGCACTCCTGCTGGATTGCCATGGAAGGACCTGGGAGTCGAGCTCGTCATCGAGTCCACCGGCTTGTTCGCCAGTGCCGAGGCTTCCAGTGGCCATTTGGAAGCTGGGGCCAAAAAGGTTATTATTTCTGCCCCAGCCAAGGGTGATGTGGCGACCATCGTCATGGGGGTGAATCATGAAACCTATGACCCTGCCAACCATCACATTATCTCCAACGCTTCCTGCACCACCAACTGCCTGGCACCTCTGGTCTATGTGCTTTTGAAGGAAGGTTTTGGCATTGATGAAGGTTTGATGACTACAGTGCATGCCTACACCGCCACCCAGAAGACGGTGGATGGTCCCAGCCGAAAGGATTGGAAGGGAGGCCGCTCAGCCGCCATCAATATCATCCCATCGGCCACGGGAGCTGCCAAGGCAGTGGGACTGGTGTTGCCTGAAGTACAAGGCAAACTGACGGGTATGGCCTTCCGAGTGCCGACACCCACAGCTTCCTGCGTCGATCTGACCGTTCGAACGGTGAAGGAAACAAGTTACGAGGAAATTTCTGCTGCAATGAAGAAAGCGAGTGAAACCTACCTCAAGGGGATTCTGGAATGGACCGAAGACGAGGTGGTCAGCACCGATTTCATTCACTGTGCTTCCTCTTCCATTTTCGATGCCGGCTCTGGGATTGGCTTGAACAACCGATTCTTCAAACTGGTCAGCTGGTACGACAATGAATGGGGCTACAGCAACCGTGTGGGAGATTTGCTCAAGCACATTCTCAGCAAAGGCCTCTAAATCGTCTTTCGGTTGAAACTGCTTTATTAAGGGCGATCGTAAGATCGCCCTTTTTCTTTCCATGGCATCCTCAAACTCTTTTGCGAATCTTCAGGAGGAAAGCGATGCCTTGCGAGAGGCGTGGATGAGGCATGAGGAGACTTTTTTAGGCGACTACCTTGTCTCTGATGTCGAGGATCCTCGTATTCACTTCCCTAGTCTCTTGACTCGCGGCCTGCTCGTAGAGTCGTTGTTGCCAGGGAAGCAGCGAGATTTGATCTGGCAAGAGTATCGCTTCGGTCTTTGCATGAGTTTCCTTCAAAAGGTGGCCAGGCAGCGTCCAGGTAAACAGACTGCCACGCATTTGCGCCATGCCCTTGAACAAGGTCTCAAGGAGTTCAAGTCGATGACCATTGCCTCCTATCTGCAGGAAGCCTGGGATGAGCTTCAGCAAGCAGCTGAAGAGGAACACTATTTGAAGCAGGCCCTGGACGCATGGCAACAGACGGCTTGGGATGGCAAGCAAGTGCAGGAAGTGCTCGGAACTTTCATGCGGCGATGGGCATTCACTCTCCATGAGCAGGTCACCAAGCCTTGTGTGGTTCTGGAGCCTGCCTGTGGTTCCGCCAATGATTATCGCAGTCTGGCGGCATGCGGACTTGCCGCGAAGGTCCTATACCGTGGTTTTGATCTATGTCCCAAGAATATCGAAAATGCCAACCGCGACTATCCACAAGCTACCTTCGAGGTGGGGAATATCTTTGATATTCCGGCATCGGATAAGTCAGCGGATTTCCTTTATGTACACGATCTGTTTGAGCATCTTTCTGCGAAGGGCATGCAGCGAGGGTTTGAGGAAGTGGCACGCGTCACACGCGGTATGGCAGTGCTGAGTTTTTTCAACGCAGCTTATTGTCCATCCCACACTATTCGTCCACGTGATGGCTATCACTGGAATCGATTGAGTCTTGGTTGCTTGCAAGAGACCATGAAGGATTTGTGCTGTGAGGCAGAAGTCATTCACACTGCTTCCTTTCTGAAAAATGCTTTTGGGTGTCATGATTATCACAATCCCGGATCCGCAGCCTTGGTGCTGCACTTTTAGGCCTATCCAAACCGACCTTTCTCTGCAAAGGTAGCTAGTGTTTTCCTCATGCGCTTAATTTCCTTCCAGTCATGGAGTTGCTCATAAGATGGATCATAGGCCTTGCGACCTGGTCTTTCTTCGGTTGGTTGGCATGGAAAGCTTTATCCAGAAGTCTCGAACGAAGTGAGGATCCCGTAAAATTATGTGTGAAATGGGTAGGGACTCTAGCTTTGGTATT
>Ga0181581_10001288_pt1 | contig 19410 bp, 18 predicted proteins | sample 071ome_22_FD_132433 | JGI IMG/M metagenome (GOLD analysis project Ga0181581, IMG submission 132433) | Coastal salt marsh microbial communities from the Groves Creek Marsh, Skidaway Island, Georgia - 071404AT metaG (megahit assembly) | ecosystem: Environmental > Aquatic > Marine > Intertidal... | reverse complement strand
GTTATTATTTGATAATTTAACAATAGATATATTAAAACAAATAATTACAAATCTAATATATAATAATACTGATAGGATAAAGATGAATTATATTCAATCAAATGATACTTTAATATTTGTATCTAAAAATGAATTATCATCTAATTATAAAAATAATTATAATTATATTTATTTTATGGATACTAAAAAATTTAAAACATATAAAATAGACAATATTACAAATAAATATTTATATTATGAATTTATATATTTTGATTATGAAATGCTATATAACATGTATGACAAAATATATAACAGTAAGGATTTCTCATTACCTTTATATAAACAAGGACATATTAAATTATATTTCATTAATACTAATTGCGACGATAATATAAATTATGAATTATATAGAGTAATGTATAATAAAGATATTAAATTATTTGAAATACACGCATATAAAAATGATGAATTAAATAAAATTAATTATTATTTTAAGAATAATATTTTTGAATTATATAATCATGTTAATTATTTATATTATAATTTAAATCTACCATCAGCACCAGCACCAACACCAGTACTACCACTAGCATCAGCATCAGCATCAAAACCATTAACAGATAATAATGGTATTAATATATTATTAAATCAAATAAAAAATAAATTAGGATTAGATATAATATTTATACCAAATTTACAAATTACACATAATGAAAATGATGAAAAATTAACAGAAAGCTTATATAAATATCATATTATAAATCTTAAAGATAATAACCACGAAAATATTTTATTATTATCAAAAGAACTCTTTGAATATCCAGTAAATGATACTCTTCAAAAAATTAATAATATAACAGAGTCACAACATATATTTAATAATAAATTACATATATATTTTGATAATGATTCATCATCACCGTCATCATATAATTTAATAACAATTTTATATAAAAATATAAAAACAAATAAATTTGATTGTCTAAATTATATTTACTTCACAACAAACCCAATAAATTATGATGTTATAAATGAAATACGAGGAAAAATACAAACACAAATAAATGATTTTACAAAATCAGTTATTGATATAATATATAAAAATAATGATGAAATTTATGAGATGTTTAATTTTATTTATACAATTACTAGTGATAATCAACTTAATTCTCCCATTATTATTGAACATATAGGATTATTTTTATTTAATTATGATGTGAATAATGATGTAGAACATACTGAAGTATTAGAAAGATATGTATTCTGGCCAAAAGAACTAAAAACCAACGATTATGTATATATTTTATCTACATATAAACCAACTGATTTTATATTATCAACAGATAGTTTTAAAAAATATACAGAAAAAAAGGATAATTGTAATTATATGAAATTGAAAAAAAAAAATCCTAAGGAAAATATAAACTATTCAGATATATTGGAGAATGATTATATAAAAAGTAGTAATCAAATAGGTGTATTTGAATATATAAAATCCAAATCTATCCAATTTGATGGAAATTTAACAAAAAATGTAGAAGGTATATATATAAAATTTAGTGATTTTACTACAAGATACTATTAAAAATATTATAAAAAAATTATTTTTAATATTTAATATAAAACCTTTAATTATTAATTTATATAGATATATCAGTTGTGATTTTATTAAATACATCATCAATTGATTGTTTTGCATCAACAATTACAACATTTGTAGTTTTAATAACTTCTTTATCATTAATAACAGTTTTATAATTTGCATATACTTTATTTTGAAAGGTTGTATTTTCATAAATTTCATTACCTTTTTCTCCACGTTTTAAAGAAATAGATGGGTCTAAATCTAGATAAAATAGAGTATCAGGAATTGGTAGGAAACTATCAATGGTTTTACAAAAATCATAATCACAACCAGTTGCGTATGAATATGCGATCCCTGAATAAATATATCTATCACAAAGTATATATTCATATGGTTTATCACTCATAATTTTTTTAATAAATTCTTTTTTTTCATATCTATTTGAAGCAAATAACATATGTAATGTGTCAGTGTCAATTTTACTTCCTACTTCTTTATTTTTAGATAAATATTCGTTAATAATTTTTCCTGTAATAGTAGTTCTATCAGGAAAAACAAGATTATGAACATGTTTTCCTTTTGATAAAAGATAATTGGTTATTAATGAAATTTGTGTTGATTTACCAGCACCATCGCAACCTTCAATAACGATAAAAGGCATATTAAAGATAAAATAATAAAATATAATAGTCCTTTACAGTATATACATATATATATATATATATATATATTCTTCTTTATATCATTTTTTTTTGTTGATGAATAAATAGAATTTAATATATAATTTCGTGCTTCTAATGATAAACTATTTACCGTATACTTATATAACATATTTTTTATATGTATTTGTAAATTTATTAGAATCATATAATTGAATAGGTGCTTTATATACATTTGTATGTTCATTATGATATTTTTCCCATTGTATAATATGTTTATTTGGAATTTCAAATAGTTGAGGTAACCATTTTTTAACATAATCACAATTTTTATCAAATCTAGCATTTTGTGCTTCTGGTTTTAATTGACGGAAATAGTCAAATCCAAATGAACCAGAACTTGCAACAAATTGCCAATTTAAATTATTTATAATTGGATCATAATCAATTAAATGTTGTGCGAAGAATTTTTCTCCAAGTCTCCAATCAACAAGAAATTGCTTAACTAAAACTGATGCTACTAACATTCTCATTCTATTATGCATATAACCTGTTTCTAAAAGTTCTGTAATTGACGCATCAACAATAGGTATGCCAGTTTGTGCTGTACTCCAATATTTAAATAATTCATTTTGATTATCAGACCATTTAATTTTATCATAATCTAAATTAAATGATTTATTTTCAATATTATGATTTAATACATAATCATATGAATTACCAATATTATAATAAAAATCTCTCCAAATTAATTGACGAATTAATGGATGTTGAATTCCATATTTTTCTTTAATTATAAAGAATAATTCATTAACACTAATTAGTCCGAATTTTAGAAAACAACTTAATCGTGTAGTGGAATATTCCATATAATCTCTTGTTTTTTCATAATCTTTAAAGTTACCATTTTTTAATTTTATAATAATATCATTTAGTGTTGTATAAGGGGCTTGGATAAAAATATTTTTTCTATATAATAAAATTTCCTCCTGAGATAGTTTAGCTATCTTATAAAAATCATCAATAGATTTTAATTCGTCAGAATACAATAAAAATATATTTTTAATTTCATCACTCAATTTATTTATGTGCTCATTATATTGTTTCTTGACAAATTTCAAATCTTCTTTTTTAATTAAATTTACTCCATTTTTGATAAAATTATTATAAAATGGAGTAAATTTTTTATAAGTTTCTTCTGATTGTGTTAGAATAGTTCCAGGTGGTAAAAGACAAACATTATGAAAACTATTGAATGTAATTCCTGCTTTAATACATGATTTTATAAGGTAAGATTCACGTTTTTTCGCATAACTTGTATAATCTTTTGATATGTAAAATGAAATTTCTACTTTATCTTCTGTAGTTTCATATAATTCTTTAATATCATCAATAAAATTACTATTAAATAAGTTTCTATATGTATCATATAAAAACAATAAATCTAAATCTAATTTAGATTTTAATTCATCTCGTAAATGAAGTAATGAATTTATCATAAACACTAATGCTTTATTGGATTTATATTTATTTTTTTCAGTAATTTGGTTTGGTGTAAAATTAAATATAGGAATGATAATATCACATTTATTATATGCCTTAATAAAATCTGAATTAATGCTTAAGTCCCGCGTAAAGAAATATATGCCAATATTAATCATATTTATTTATAAAATTAAGAAAATGTGATATAATATATCAATTCTATTAAACATTTATTTAGAAAAAAAATTTCATTTTTTTTAGGCATTTATATATATATTAAATTTTTTATGAAAAAAATGCTTATATATATAATATATACATATACCAATAAATTCTCTTTGAATTTCAGTTCCCTTTTAAGCATTATGTATAAATTACAGTATGTTGAAGGCGGAGTTGAAAAGATATTTGAAATGTGTGAAGAGAATTTAAAGAAATCTGAAGTATTTAATTCAATGTTAGAGAATATGAATGACGATAGTCCGATTCCATTGATGGAAAATTATATTGATGAAAAACTACTAACATATTTAAATGATTATTTAACATATCATGTTAAAAATCCGAAATCAGTATCTAACATATCACAACCTTTAAAACATGAATCATCATTAAAAATGAATGGTGTATGTGAGTTTGATGAGAATTTTGTTAGGAATATGGAGAAGCCATATATTTTCAAATTAACTCAATTAAGTAATTATTTAGATATTCCTGAACTTTTAGAATTAATGTGTTGTACAATTGCATTTCATTTAAAAAATTGTAGTTCTATTGAAGAAATGCAAACATATATGAATATGTAATTTTACTTATTAAATATTATTTTTTATATAAATATAAGATATATATATATATAAATATAAGATATATATATATATAAGATATATATAAGATATATATAAGATATATATAAGATATATATAACTTATATAATTTCAACATAAAGCCTATATAATTTAAATGTCTTATTTAACTTTAAATAATCAAATAAATAATTTATTAAATAATGAATATATAAATAAAGTAGATATTGAACCATCTATATTATATTCTAATGTATGTAATGAATATAATTCAACATTTCAAAATAATCCATTATTAGATAATGAAATAATTAAAAAGAAAATAGGTTTATATTTATTATGTGATAAAGATAAATTTATAGCAACAATAGAACAATTGCGTTTGATATGTAAAAATGATATATCAATAAATGATAATAAAATTTATTATAATAATATATTATATAGAAAAATTAATAATAATTATGACATACCAAGACCATATTTTATAAAGATAAATGATAGAAATGATTTTATAAATGTTCAATATTAAAAAAATGTAATTAATATCCCATTTCTATATAAAGCTATATAAATACTATTTATATATAAATGAATATCAATATAATAGATATATAAATGAGAAATTTACTATTGGACCGTATATTAAAAAGGTATTGTGAAAAACAAAATTTTTTAGACCCATATGCTTCTAAAAAAGCAGACTCACATTTAAAGAGAAATATTAAAGGAATAATTAAAGATTTATCATTAACTGGTAATTATTCTGTTACGGAAACATATATATATGAAAGAGTAGAAAAAATTCGTAAATATATATTACAAAAAGAGGAATTAGCAAAAATACCGCACGTAAAGCAAAAAAGTCCAGAATGGTTTGCACGTCGTGCTGGTCGTATATCTGCGAGTGATTTTGGTGCAGCATTAGGATTAGGAATGTCAAGTAATTCACAGAAAGAATTCTTTAAAAAGAAGTGTGGATATGAAGAGATTGAGTTTAATGATTTTGCTTTATCAATTATGGCAAGAGGAAATAAATATGAGGATGTAGCTGCAATGTTATATGAATATCGTTCAGGTATAAAGATAACTGAATTTGGTTTATTACCACATCCGACAGATGATAGATTTGGTGCTTCTCCTGATGGAATTACAGAATATGGTCAATGTATTGAAATCAAATGTCCTGCAAAAAAAAAGATAGATGGTAAAGCACCACAATATTATTATTTTCAGATGCAAGGTCAAATGGCGGTATGTGGTTTAGATGAAACTGATTTTATTCAATGTAATTTTTATGATTATAGAGATTATGATGAATATGATAATGACTGGGACGATACAAATATTTTATCTAAAGATTATAAAGAGAAAGGTTTAATAATTGAATATGACGCTTCATCTGAATATAATCAAGATGAAATAGTTCAATATTGGATATATAGCCCAATAGGTATAACAAAACAAGAATTAAATGAGTTTCGTGATGATACTATAATTGATTTAATAGAACAAAAAAATTTGGATATGAATAATATTCGTGTAGGTTATTGGAGATTAGACCAAATGTTAATACAGCGTCTTTATAGAGATGATACTTTTATTAACTCTATGTTTAGTGATTTAGACAGTATTTATAATAAGATTCAATATTATAAACAAAATCCTGAATCATATTATAAAGATATAGGTCGTCCTTCAAATAAAAATAATATAAGTGAAATTCGATGTTTAAAAAAGATGAAAATTAATGATAATATATCTAGCGTAACATCCCCGTCAATAACACCACAAGAACCACCAAAAATTGAATTAACAGAGGAAGAAAAAAAATTAGATTTATATGGAACAATTAATATAGGGATAAATTATGAAAGTGATATGGAAGGTTATGCAGATAATTACAAAACTGATTCAAAAATTAAAACTATAAAATTACCATCTCAAGAAAAGATATTAAGAGAAAAACAAGAGAAGAAAGAAGCAAAAGAAAGATTTTTAGAAGAAAAGCAAAAAGAAAAAGAACAATTAAATAATTATATATTTCAAGATATAATGTAAATATAAATTAAAAATATTTATATATTTCTTTTTATATATTTTTTTTTATATTTGCCATAATTTAATTAAATGATGTTTATTATGATTTATCATATATAAAATTAAATCATAAGTTGAAAGACTTATATATTCTTTAAATTTAGTAGTATTATATATTATTAAATTATTATGAGTAAAATATTCTATAAAATTTTTGAAAGAAATTTTATGTACTTTATATATACTACTTAATTCAATATAATTATTAGTTATATTTGAAATATAATACAAAGATGAATTATCTAGACTTATATCAGAATTATTATAGTCATCAGAATCATCAGAATCATCATAATTATTGCAAGGATTATTAATTATACTTTCATTTTTATCAATATAAATACCATATTTAATAATTATACTATTATTTATATTTAATTGTATGTTAAATTTCTCTAATAAAATTTCTTGTAATTGAATAAATCCAAAATGAATACATTTAATTAAATCAGAAAAGTTATTTTTTTCATTAAAATATTCAGATGATATATAAGAATTTTCAATATTATATATATTATGATAAATATAATGTAAATCAGTAATATATTTAAGAAAATTATTATAGTCTATCCAAGATTTTAAAAGTTTATAAATTGTATAATGATATAGTTCTAATTTATGAAATCTATATGTTATTTTATCATTTATACTTAATAATATAATTTCGGTTTCAGTAATTTCAATTACTTGATAAGAACATAAGAAGTTATTTCTTTCTAATATAATGATATCACCTTCGTAAATATTTTCATTTATAAAGATAGTTTCTCTACAATAAGGGCAAGTTAATAAATTATGTTTTAATATAGATTTATAACACGATTCACATAATGAATGTCCGCAATTGAATTTAATATTAATATTATTATTATAACATATTTCACATATTTTACACATTTTTTGTAGTTCTATATCTGTAATATATATTATATTATTTTTGTTAGAATAATTAAATATTTTTTTATTTAATAAATTTATTTTATGCTGTATTGAGTAATTATGATTTAATATTGATAAATTATTATTATTAAGTATATTATCGCCGCATTCACAATTATACATTTAAAAAAAATCACTAGACATATATCTTAAATATATACATATATGAATATATCTCTATATCAATATCCATATCTATATCTATAAAAAGAAACGTTTAAATTATAAATTATAAAATAGTACAATTATTAGTAATATAAGTACTATAATTATTATTTTTAATAACAATATTTTCATAATTATTTTTTATTTCATATATTTTTTCTATATTTTCTATAAATAACATTAAGTTATTATAATGTGTAAGTAATATTTGATTTTCTAGAATGTGTAATCTATATTCTGTTAGTAATGGTCTATTAAGTTTTTGATAATTTGTTGTTTCATGTATATTATTATATATTTTGAGATATATATCAAATAATTCATTTGTAAGTTTTATATGTTGTTGATTTTCATTTTCTAAAGCACTAATTAGTATAGGTAATATAGCATTATAAATTAATTCAAAATATTCATGATTAATATAATATATATTTTGTTTTAAATTATGTGAATAATTCTTAGATTGGAATTTTATAAGATATGTAGTTAATTTATTAATAATATATATAATAAATTTTGGATTATGTGAAGATAATGAATTATCTTGTCCATTATTAACAATATCTTTTATATTATTTGTTGTATATATATATAATATTCCAATATTTAATTTTTTATAATATATAAAAGACATATTAATTATAATTACACCTTTTCTTATATACAATTATATTTTTATATACAATTATATTTTTATATACAATTATATTTATATAATATTTTTATATATATTACAAAATTAGAAAAGTTGTCTCATATTAAATTTATTATCATAAGTACTACCTCCTTTTGGTGTGCGATTTGGTAATTTAAGCGAGATTGGTGGATTTTGGAGCATTATTGTCTGTTTCAATTTCATCAGGAACTTCGCGTAAACAAGTAATACATAAACATTTTATTTGAGTACATCTACTACGACGAATACCTGAAAATATAGATGCAATAACTGCTGTTGCAGATGCTGCAAGAGTACCAATAAAAAATCCTAAATCGTTTAATGTAAAATTACATAAATCTTCTTGTAAATCAGGCGTAGTCATATTAAATATTTTATATTTTATATTTTATATTTTTATTAATTTTAACAAAGATAAATATAAATATATTTACCGAAAAGTGGGGAAAAATATATTTATATATATTTTTACTATATATTTTTTATTATATATATAAATAAAATAAAAAAAATTAATTTAATTTAATTTAATTATTTTTACTAAAAATTTTATAAATCTATAAAATTATGAGTATTGAAAAAATTTACAAATGGAATTTATCTACAATAAATTGTAATCATATGTTATATGATAAAAAATACATAAAATATTTATGAAATTAGTGAATGAATTATTAGAGTTATGTAACTTATTATATACTAAATTAAAAAAAATTGATAAAAACATTAAGAATTATTTAAATGAACCTTCTTTCAAATATGCATATCATAATATCGGATCCTCTTTCGGATTCGGTAGGAGTAGTAGATTCGGTAGGAATAATAAGATATATTATAATTATGCAGAATATTTTAGACATAATTATGAAAATATATTATTAAATAAATATAATAATCTATTAAAGGAAAATTTATTAAATCCAAATAATTTAATAAATTCAAATAATTCAATAAATTCAAATAATTCAATAAATTCAAATAATTTAATAAATTCAAATAATTCAATAAATTCAATTAATTCAATAAATTCAAATAATTCAATAAATTCAAATAATTCAAAAAAAAACTTACCAATTTCAAATATTATAAATAATATAAATAATGAATTAGAAAATTTGTTTAAAATAATAAAATGCTATTTACCAAATATCGGCAAGACACCATTTGAATTATCTATATTTGCTAATTTTTAAAATCCAGTTTTTAAAATAACAAATTTTTTTTCTGTATTTACATTAGATGCTTTACTGTATTCACCTACTTTTCTATCAAAGAAATTTGATTTTGTTTCAATAGAAATTGCTTCCATAAAGTCAAATGGGTTTTGTACATTATATAATTTAGGATAATTCATAAGTATAAGATGTCTATCTGCAACAAATCTAACATATTGTTTCATTAAATCAGATGACATACCAAGAAGACGCACAGGTAATGCATCTTCAACAAACTTATCTTCAATTTCAATTAATTCATTCATAATTTCGTGAATTTTCTCAACAGATAGTTTATGCTTAATATATTTATTATAAATATGAATTGTGAAAAGTGCGTGTTGTGATTCATCACGAGAAATCAATTCATTTGAAAATGAAAGACCAGGCATTTTACCCATTTGTTTAATATAAAATATACTGCAAAAACTACTTGCAAAACTAATATTTTCAATAAGTGAAAAAGCATAAAGTCGTGTAGCAAATGAAGCATTATCTCTATCCATATATTTATAGCAAAAATCAGCTTTTGATTTAATAGATGGAACATTAGATAAACTATTGAAAATTTTATCTTTTTCTTTTTCATCTTTAATAATTACATCAATAATAGTGGCATATGTTTCTGAATGAATACATTCAATCATTTGCTGATATGATAATGTAAATTTTGCTTCAAGAAAAGACATTTCTTCAATAAAATTACAAGATAAATTTTGAATAATAAGATTATCTGCTGCAGAAAAGAAACCAATAACGAGTTTTAAAAAGTGTTGTTGGTCTTTATTAAGTGACATAAAATCTTTATAATCATTATTCCAATCAATTTCCTCAGTTTGCCAATATAGCGCTTGTTGTGTTTTAAAATGTTGGTAAATATCAGGATATTTTAATGGAAAAATGGAATTTCTATCAGATTCTTCCATAAGAATAGGTTCATCTAAATTTTCAGGAAACTTACCAGATGCCATAATTATATGCCTTAAAATATAATTTATATATTTATTATTATATATTAATATATATATATAATAAATTTTAAATAAAAAAAAATCATTTTTTTTAAGGTTAAAGAAAATATAAGTAATCTTAACCTAATAACAGGACACCTGTGCATCGTCCAGCATATATTTTTAATATCCCAAACTATCAGCGAGATCTTCGTCGCTGATACAATGCCTGCACATCAATTTGATATCACTCAAAGACCAGCGACTGTATTGGGTCAAAGCGCTAAGGGAAAAGAATCGATCGCACTGTTCACACCTCACACTCGTACACTCTTTGCACTGGTGCAGCTTCTCACTTCCAACAGGCACTTTCGAACGTGCCTTGCGACACTTCTTGCAATGGCACATTGGACGTCGTGCTATCCAGCTTTCTTCCCTCTTCTCTTCACGCGGCTTTCGACCCATTTGCAAGGGTCCTTGTGCCAAAATGGCAACGGTAAATAATGATAACATGTAAAAAATCATTTTTTTTTTATATGCCTTAAAAAAATGCCATAATGGTAATAAATTTTAAATAAAAAAAATCATTTTTTTAAAAGTTAAAGAAAATATAAGTAATATTAACTTAATAACATAAAGATTATAAGATGAATCAAAATTTAATAAAATTTAAAAAAATTAGTGGCATACAATTTTAGCTCTCTAAAATTCTGTACATGTGTTCGGATGCGTATCGTGCTCAATTTTGAGCCGCCCTCATCCTCTCCTTCATCCTTTCCTTCAACTTTTTATTCTCTTCCAACCGTATTGCCCTCTCTTTGTTACTCTGTGCTACTGCTAAGTCGCGCGCACGAGTCAACGCACGGTGGAATGGGTGTGAGGATAACCATTCCTCAAGGTTTAGGTGACTACCTGGCCCTGGATACTGCGACAATTTGGGGTTCACCATTTTGATATATTCCAAAAGGGTTTCGTACGCTTCCCCGTTTTCTGTTTTTTCGTCCCCCATTACCTTCTGGTATAGCATATTGAGCAGCTTTTTCTTATGTGCTATAAAACCGCATTTCATAAAAATAGTTTTCTGTAATCGAAGCTCATTTTCTACAGCACGACAGCGTGCTTCCACATCCGAACGTTCTGCTTCTTTTATTGCATCATCCCACTCTTTACGTTGTTGTAACATTTGCACAGTCAGATCGAATACTTCTTTGATCGTCTGTGGCATATGCATATCAGTGTACCCATATGGTGTTCCTAAATTTGATGATCCTGATGCTCCTGATGGTTTTAGTGATTTTGGTGATTTTGGTGATTTTGATGCTCCTGATGATTTTTGTTTTTGTTGTGTTTTGGTGTTTTCTTGTGATTTTGTTTTTGATTTTGCGTTTTGAGATGGTTTTTTTTGAGAACTTCTTGTTCCTTTAAATGGATTCCTAAATAATTTAGGCATTGTAGGCATAGATTTATTATTATATAATTTATTATTATATAATTTATTTATTATTTATTATTATTATATAATTTATTATTATATAATTTATTAATTATTTATTATTTATTATTATTATATAATTTATTATTTATAGCTATATAAAAAATGCCATAATATATATATAACCTTTATACTCTATCATCTTATAATTTATTAAAAATGTTTGAAGAACGTTTTCCTATTGAATTACAATAGCAAATAGCCAGAAAATATGTAGTTGATATTTGTAGTAAGATGCGTACTTTTAATATACCATTAAAACAACAATATATTAGTAGTAGAACTATTAATTAAAGAATTAACACAAGAAATTAACTTTATTATTGAAACTGTTAATTCTTTCAAAAAATATGTTGAAAGAATTAACACAAGAAATTAACTTTATTATTGAAACTGTTAATTCTTTCAAAAAATATGTTGATATGAGAGTATCAGAACGCACTAATATTGTTGATGCTTTAAAGACTACACCTGAAGAATATTTTATGAAATCTACATTTGCTAAACGATATATTACACGCTTAGATGATACTACTGATTAAAATAATTAGTATAATATAAAATTTTTTTAACTTTAAAAAAATGCTAATTTATATTACACGGAACATTTCTTAAATTTTCTCAAAATGAAAAAAAACTACTTGAAACAGGTGATAAACTACTACTTGAAGCATCTCCATATGATAAAATTTGGGCGGTAAAAAAAATTTTTGTCTGTTCGCGTGTATGATCCGTCAATGGCTGTTCTTCCACTTCGCCATCGCCTCTGCATGCAACTCCGCGTACGACTTCTCTTTCGTGGTCGCAACGGACAGCGCGGCCACAAAGTGCTTCATCGCTTTCTTGTTCATTTTGTCGGCCAGGTCTTGGTACTCCATCAAAATCAGTGCAGATTTGTTTGCCTCCACCTCTGCGAACTCTTCCGCGTCCATCTTCGCCTCTTCCAATGCCTTTGTCTTCGCCTCCGCATACGCGTTCTTAAAGGGAAAGACTTTCGTAAATGCTTTCGCCTCTGCATCCGCCTGCGCGAAGGCGTTTGTTTTCGCCTCCGCATCAGCTTTCGCCTCCGCATCAGCTTCCGCGAACTTCTTCTCCATCTTCTTAAGATTGCCTTCGAACTGTTTCGCAGTCTTTGCATACCAGCGCCACTTTTCTAGGTTGTAGACGAGTATCTCCACGCGTTCGCCGAGAGTCTTCTGCATGTCCTCCTTCGACGAACGCACCTTTTGCGAGACAGGATCCATTGGCGGCATACCTGGATCCATGACCCGGTATAGACAAAGGCGGTAGAAGTCACAGACGATGAGGTGATTGTTGTCGTAGTAGAAACGTCCCCCATCATCACGCTTTTCCCACATCATCGTGTTGTCAGTCATGGCCTCCTTATTCAGCACCCTGGCTGCCAAGACCGCGGTCTCACACAGACGGTCGTTGAGACCATATTTTTGAAGAAGAAATTCCTTAAAATCGGTTTCGTTATCTGGATCTGCCAGGTCGGCGAACCTACCTGGTTTGGCCAGGAGCATCAAAAGCCTCACCATCCAACACTGTGATTGGTAGATGGCTTGTGCCAAAATGGCAACGGTAACTACAATTAACATGCAAATAATCATTTTTTTTTAGCCTTTATATAGATACTCACACCGATATATATGTTCAAAATTGTGATTCTGATGAATATATTCTTAAAAGAATTGAATATTTCTTTAAAAAAATTGACGCAAAAGGTATTAGTATTGGTATATTAACTAAATTATTTAATGCTGGATTTAATAGTTATTTTTTTGTAATAAAAAATTGTTAATATGTAATTCAGTAATTTCATCTTGTAAAATTTTTATAGATGGTTTAAAGTCTGTTCCTTGTAATTCATATCTTCAATAATTATTATATCATCTATATTAATCTTTTTCTTATACAATAAAAAAAAAAATTTAAAAGTTCAATATTTTTTATCTGATAAAAGACTTATTATTAATAATAAATTAATTACTTATAAAAAAGTAAGTAATATTCAAAAAATATTAAAGATTATTATCTTACATTTAATTGATTATCAAATTAAGTTGAAACCATTTTGGAATGATAATTGCTTAAATATATCAAATCAATTATGGTTTCCTACTAATGATAATAAAAATATTATTAATTATACTAATTTTTCAATTACAGAGATTACTAATAATTTAAATAATGATGATTTTAAAAATAGTGATTTTTTTACTAAATTTAAAATTAATCCAGTAGATATTGATTTAATTAATAATAATATTAAGCAAATTAAAGAAAAAAATAAAGAACTTAATAAAAAAAAAATTGAAGAACATATACAAAATGGAAAGAAAGGATTACCAACAACTTTAATCAATGAAGATAAAATTTTATATGAAAATGAAGTTATGAGAACTAGACAAATAAGAATTTATCCAAATAAAGAATAAATTAATATTTTTAAAAATTGGTTTGGTACTTGTAGGACAATATATAATAAAGTTCTTTATCATTATAAACATACAGAACAAGATAAACCTAATTTATCAAATTTTATATCCTTACGAAATATAATAAATTAAAATTAATTGGATATTATAATTAGCAACGATTTTTGTAATGTTTAACCTGTCTTTTATATTTAGTTTCACTCATATAATCAAAAGGTGTTTTATTATTATTATCTTTTTGATTTTTATTAAAATCTAACAATTCAAATAATGGTATACCACTACAATTATTATTTTTTAATAAATAATGTAAAGCATTTTGATTAGTATTATCTGATAATTTTGATAATTTAAATATTTCATCTACAGTAAAATTTATATTTTTGATATGTAATGGATCAAATGTTAAATTTCTATTATATTGTGTAAATAATCTATTATTAGTATAACTATCCATATATTGTGAAATTGAATATATTCTCTTTCGAGGTAAAGTCTTTCCTTTTCCTTTAACTAATGATAAAATTTTATTTTGATTAATGTATTTTTTTATACTATTACAATATTGTTTTAAATTAGAATTGATTTGGATATTATGATCAAAAATTGCTAATAAATGTAATTTTGTAAATCCTTTATTTAGATATTTTAAATAATTATTAAAAAAAGTCAAATATTTGTGCATCAGATTTTGTTTCACATCAATATAAAATAGTTTTATATCCCGATACATTTTTTTTTTGGGAATTATCATAGGATCATATGGTATTATTCTTGATGATTTTATAAAAAATTTATATAATTCTTTATATAATTTATCAAAATCTTCTTTATTTTTAATATTCAATTGTACATTATATTCAGATAATAAATATTTTAACACATGTTTTCTATCATAAGTAGTATTTTTATACATATCATGTTGATCAATTTTACTCAATAAATGTTCACTATTATTCCAAGTTATATATTTAAAATGTATTTTATCACTATCTATAAAATTATTAAGTTCTTTAATAATTCTTGTATATTTATTTATTAAATATTCTAAAATATATCTATTATCTATTATTAATTTAATATATATAAGTATAACAATTATATCATTTTTATAATTGTTATTCTTAATAATTATATTTATTTGGTTAATTTCATAATCAGACACTTGTAATAATAAATTTTTTATATCTTTTATTTTTATTAATTCTCTTAATTTTTCTTCTATTAATTTTTCATATTTTTTATATTTTTCTTTTTCTTTTGACATAATTAATTCATACATATTATTTTTTGTAATTTCTAGTTTTTTATATTTATGTTGTTTTTTATTTTCTATTCTTATTTGATGTTTGAGATTTTTAATATCAACAAGTCCTTTTTTATCTTTATTTACCATTATTTATTATTTATTTATTATTATTTATTTATTATTATTTATTTATAGCTATATAAAAAATATTAATGTATAAAAAAAATGAAGATAATATTAAAATAAAATCATATATATATAGTTAAAATAATTATAATATAATATGAGTAATTTATTAAAAGATTTAGATGAAAATTGTGAGCAAATTTCACAACCGCAAGATTTAAAAGTTCAATTAAAGATGCATCAATTAACTAGTATATATAAAATGAATTATTTAGAAACAAATAATTTAGTAATAACACAAAACCATGAAGTATTATCAACACTTCATAATTATAATGATTATATTAATAAAACAGATAATTTTAATATAAATATATTGCAAACAAAAATAGGTATATTAGCAGATAAAGTAGGTGCTGGAAAAACTTATATTATATTAGGATTAATATCTTATAATAATCAAATTACAGAAAATGATAAATATAGAATAAATACTTTAAATACTATAAATATAAATACAAGAAATAATTTACAAGAAAATTCATATTATTTACATTCAACTATTAATCGTACTGTAAATAATGTATATGTTAAACAAGATATAATTAATGATTATTCAGAAAATTTAATCCAAACTTCTGCAAATTTAATAATAGTACCATTTAATTTATATTCCCAATGGTCTTCATCAATAAGAAATACCAATTTAGTTAGTTATGAAATTAATAAATCAACAAAAGTTCATAGTTTAGATGCGGAAGATTTAAATAAATATGACATAATTTTAATAACAAATACTATGTATTATTCTTTTGTATATAAATTTCAAGATATAGTTTTTAATCGTAAAATAATAGATGAAGTAAATATTATAACTTTTCCAAAGTTATATAATAGAGATATAATTAATGCAAAATTTACATGGTTAATATCAGCAACCCCTGAATATTTTAATAGAAATCATAGACGTTATCATAAAGATATATTATATCATATACCATATGATTTTATGAGCGATGTTTATGAATATACTTATGCTGTTCAAACAAATACATCAATAACAAATGAAAAACAATTACGTGGTAGTTATATAATAGTAAGAAATAAACCTGAATATATAGATCAATCAATAATTTTACCTGATATTATATATAAGTCTCATATATGTCCTACACCAAAAGAATTAAATGTAGTAAAAGATTATTTAGAACCTGAATTAATAAATATGTTAAATGCTGGAAATTATAAAGATGCTTTAATGGTATTAGGTTGTGATACAGGAGATAGTGATAATATATTTAATGTATTAACAAATAATATAAAACAAACAATTATACAATTAAAAGATAAAATAAGTAATTATGAAAATTCTTTAAAAACTCCTGAAGATTTAGAACCAGAACAAATTTATTATATAAAGAAACAAATAAAAGAGAAGAAAGAACTTTTAACTCGTCAAGAAACAAAATATAATTCATTAAATGAACGTATTAAGAAATTTTATAAAGAAAATTGTGTAATTTGTATGGATGATTTAGATTATAAGAATTATCCAAGTATTACACCGTGTTGTAATCAATTAATATGTTTTGATTGTTTAATTGATGTTAAAAAATCAAATAAAACTTTAAAATGTCCTTTATGTAGAACAATGTTTAATTTAAAAGATGTATGTGTATTAAGTAATGATAAAAAAGAAGTGAATATTGATAATGTACAAAAAGAAAAATTAAATAGTAAAAAAATGCGGGTATTTACTAAATTAGATATATTAAATAAAATACTAATTGAGAATCCAGATGGTAAATTTTTAATATTTAGTGAACATGATGAATCTTTTGTAAAAATCATAACACTTTTACAAACTCTGAATTTACAATATCGTGAAATGAAAGGAAATGGTTTAGTAATAAATAAGATTATAGAAAATTTTAATAGTGGGAAAATCAGAATATTATTATTAAATACGCGACATATGGGTTCTGGTTTAAATTTACAAAGTTGTAGTGATATACTTTTATTTCATAGACAACGACCTGATTTAGAAAAACAATTAATTGGTAGAGGACAACGTTTAGGAAGAACAACAAGTTTAAAAGTCCATTATTTATTACATGATAATGAACCATATTTAGAACAATCAGATAAAATTAATTATATCGAAATTGAAGATAAATAAAATTAAAAAAATAATTAAAAAAAATAATTAAAAATAAAAAATTAAAAATAAAAATAAAAAAAATAAGAAAATATTATTAATTTACACTTATTTTTATATAAAAATAATTACACCTTTACCATTTTTAAATGCTGACTTTTAATTATATGAATGCTAATTTTTCTTCAACAAGTAGACACACAATAATAGTAAATGATAAGAAAAAAGAAATAATAACACAACAACAAAATGGAATTACAAAAAAAATAATAAAAGAAGATGGAAAAATAATATCAGAACAAATTATAAATAATAATAATTCCAATAATAGTCAAATTTATAATTAAATATTATTATTTCTTTTTTTTTTTATTTCTATAATATAATATAGTATATAAAGAATAATGGAAAATTACAAAATAAAAGAATTTAGTAAAACTTCAAAAGTAAATTTACCAACATTATATAAAATTTACAAACATTTTAATAATAAAAATAATAGTTTTATAAATTATAACAATTATAAAAAATGTAATTCATATAAAATAATTGATAAATTAATAATAATAGTAAAAAATTTAAGTATATCTAAAAATCAAAATAAAGAAATATTAATAGCATATATTCAATCAATAATAGATAAACATTATTTATTAAAATTACCTTTAAATGACCCTAACTATTATTTTGCTATTGTATATGATTATATCGAAAAATTAATAAATGTAAATCAAAAAAATAAAATCGATAAATGTATTAAAAATCTTCCTAAATTAATTGATATCATAAAAAAAAATATTATATATACAAAAAAAATATATATAGAAAAATTAGAATATAGTTTAATATATATTAATGATTTAAAAATACATAAAGACTATAAAGATATTTTACTATTAAATTTTAATAAATTAATTAAATATTATGAGAAAAAGAATATATATATAAATTATAATTTTACAATTGAAAATTTAAATATTATATTTACAAATCAAGAATTATATCCAGTAAATTTAGAAGAAATATATAACTATGCCAAAAAAGAATATAAAGAAATAAAAAAATTATTTATAAAAAATATAGAAAGTATTGATAATTCAGATAAATTATCAACACAAAATAAAGTAAATAAATATTTAGAAAGTTTTGAAACAACAAAAAATATAATAGATTATACAAAAGACTTATATACACAAATTAAAGAGTTTTTAATAAAGAAAAATATAGATAAAAAATATTTAAATTATAAATTACATATAGAAATAAATGATTATAATAATTGGATAATATATAATTATGATAAGAAAATATTATTATATTTACCGAATGAAAAAAAATATCATAAATATTTGTATATAAATAGTTTAATACATGAATATATGC